>ERZ773075.1072-NODE-1072-length-16003-cov-73.579_pt1 | contig 16003 bp, 20 predicted proteins | sample MGYA00580614_ERZ773075 | MGnify/ENA primary metagenome ERZ773075 (study PRJEB29015, sample SAMEA2738021) | human oral metagenome | biome: human oral; feature: human-associated habitat; material: dental | place: China | collected 2043 ... | reverse complement strand
CTCGCCTTCGCCCTGTCCAAGCGCGACGACGAGCGCATCGAGGCCGGCTACGCGACCCTGTTCGCTCTGGCCATCGTCGTCAAGATCATCATGGTCCAGGTCCTGGTCGCCCTGTAGATCCCGCGGTGGACACCGACGCCGCAGCGGTCAGTCGGCGGCGTCGCGCTCGGCGAAGACCTCTCGGGCCGCGAGGGTGGCGTTGAGCGCCCGAGGGAAGCCGGCGTAGACCGAGGCGTGCAGGATCGCCTCGATGATCTCCTCGCGGTTCAGGCCCACGTTGAGAGCGGCCCCGATGTGGATCCTCAGCTGCGGCTCGCAGCCGCCCAGGGCCGTGAGCACGCCGATCGTCACCAGCTGGCGGCTGCGCGGGTCGAGCCCGGGGCGGGCGTAGACGTCCCCGAAGCCGAAGGCCGCGATGTGGTGGCCGAGCGCCGGGCTGATGTCCGCCAGCGAGTCGATGACGGCCTGGGCGGCCTCGCCGTCGACCGAGCGGGCGACCTCCAGGCCGCGCTCGCGCCGGGCCAGGTTCTCGGGGCTGTTGACGTCGTACTGGGGGTGAGTGTTCTCAGCGGTCATGAGGGGTTCTCCTTGTCAGTGTCGATGTTGTGCGTGGTGGCCTGCTCTTCCAGCTCCCGCGTGTAGGCGGCGATCTTGTGCTCGGTGGCGGCCAGGGCGAGCCGGAGCTCATCGATCCGGGTGTGCAGAACACTTCGGTGCTCGGTGAGCATGGCCAGGCGCTCGGGTACCGTGTCCCGACCGGCCTCGACCATGTCGACATAGCGCTGTAGGTCGCTGATTGTCATGCCCGAGATGCGCATCCGGGTGAGGAAGACCAGGCGCCGTACGGCCGCGGCGTCGTAGCGGCGGTACCCGGAGGCGTCGCGCCCAACCCGCACGAGCCCGATTCGCTCGTAGTAGCGCAGAGTGTGGGCGCTGATGCCCAGGCGGTGGGCGGTGGTCGCAATGTCCCAGCCAGTCGCGTCGGGCCACCTCTCCGATCCGATGTCATCGCTGGGCGGGATGGCGACGAGCCGTAGCGCCTCGCGGAGCCGGACGTCGTCGGGCTCGCTGCCCGGGATGGTCGCGTTGGTCATGACGCAGACCGTAGAGCTTCGAGTGCGCTCGAAGGCAAGAACGGTCGGAGCGACGGCCCGGATGGTGCCGTGGGGCTAGCCTGGCCGCATGCTCGTCGCCTTCTCCGTGTCCCCGACCACCACCGAGGCGCCCGACGGCTCGGTCTCCGAGGCGGTGGCCCGAGCCGTGCGCGTGGTGCGCGACTCGGGCCTGCCCTGTGAGACGACGTCGATGTTCACCACGATCGAGGGCGAGTGGGACGAGTGCATGGACGTGGTCAAGCGGGCCTGCGAGGCGGTCGCCGAGGTGAGCCCGCGCGTGGCGCTCGTCCTCAAGGCCGACATCCGCCCCGGCTGGACCGGCCAGATGACCGCGAAGGTCGAGCGCGTCGAGGCCCGCCTGCGCCAGGACGGCTGAGCGGGGTCCTCGGTCAGATCGATTCCTCATGCGGCTCGTCGGCCACGATTCAGGGCCGCAGCTCGTGCAGCGGGAACGTGATCGTGCCGTCGGGCAGTGTTGCCCTGAAACCGGTTCCGGTGATGACCGCCTTGAATGCGGGCGGCGCCATGTCGATCTGAGCGATGGCGGAGGCCGGCCTCCGGGCTCCGCGCTGCACCTGTCCGCCACCGGCCTTCACCTCAATGGCGGCCCAGCTGCCGTTGGGCATGGTGATTACTGCGTCGATCTCGTGCCCGTTGGAGTCAGCAGCTCGAGCAGCTTGGCGACGGTGGCCTCCGACGGTGCGGGTAGCGTCCGTGATATGTCCTTGCGCAGTGTTGACTGGGGACCTCGCTCGTGGTGGCGCGGGCGAGTGAGGTGATGAGCTGTTCGATGACCGCTGGCTCGGAGCGCAGGTTCGCGAGTCGGTTGAAGTCGGTGGTCGCGATGTCCTTGATGTGGCTCTCCATGCTGCGCGCCGCGATATCCGACGGCGCGTGCAGCAGACCGGGGAATCCGGGGCGCAGGATGCTACGGATGATTTTCTCAAGTGGAGCCGTGGACATGGACGACGGCGGGCGGGCCTCGTCCAGCAGTGCGCTCAGCGAGACGCCGCCGTCGTTGAGACGGTTGTCCTTTTCCGCCTAGGTCATGGTGCGTTGACGGACTCGGAGCCGCGCCGGCTGGCGAACCGACGTCTTCTTCGTAGACGACGCGGCTGTGGGTCATCTATGAAGAAAACGTCGGTGACTCCGGTTATGAGACCGCCAGGTCCTTCAGCCACTGCTCGATGGGACGCGGTCGGAGCCCCAGGAGTTCCTGGGCACTGCTGTCCTCGGCGATGATGCAGCCGTCCTGCGCGTTGAGGGCCCGGTAGAGCTCGACGACCGGCGCCGCGGCCGGCCCGAAGAGCGGCGTGATGAGCCCGCCGAAGGCCTCCGGCGTGATGGCCTCGAAGTGGACCTCGCGGCCCAGGTGGTTGGAGAAGGCCGCGGCCAGGTCCACTCCCGTCAGACCGGGCCGGTGGCCGACGGCGACCGTCCCGCTGACGGAGGTATCCATCAGCAGGCGGGCAACGACGTCGGCCACGTCCAGGTGGGAGCTCCAGGAGACCGGGAACGACGCCGGAAGCGGGTAGCGCAGGACGCCCTCCTGATGCGCGGGGGCCAGGACGACCGGCAGGAGCAGGTTCTCCAGGTAGAGGCGCGGGGCGACGACGGCCGTGGGGATGCCGCTGCCGGTCACGCCGTCGATGAGCGTCATGATGGGGCTGCCCGCGGTCGCCTGCAGCGGTGAGTCCGGCCGGTCGACGATCTGCCCGCTGGTGGAGATGACGACACGACCGGGGCGGGCCCGGGTGACCGCCTCGACGACGGCTCGGGCCTGGGCGGCTGCCGTCTCAGGTGCGCCCATGGGTAGGTGGACGAAGACGCCGTCGGCGCCCTCGTAGGCGGAGGCGAGGGAGTCCGCCGAGGCCAGGTCGACCTGCCGAGCAGCGATGCCGTCGGGAACCGCCTCCGGGTGGCGGACCGCCGCGATGGCAGTGCGCCCGGCAGTGGTGAGAGCGGACAGGACGGGAGAGCCTTGAGCGCCCGTGGCGCCGTGAATGATGTCAACCATGATGTCATTAGTGCATACGATGCACCAGTTACGTCAACTGCACTAAAGGGATAGAGTGCTCTGTCGTGAATGATGCGGATCTCCCGGAATGCGGGGTCGCCCGGTTCCTGCTGCTGTTCGATGGACCGTGGGCCACGCTCATCGTCCGCGAGCTCCTGCACGGACCCCGGCGCTTCGGGGAGCTGCGCGCCTCCCTGCCGGGGATCAGCGCGCACACGCTGACCAGCCGGCTGCGAATGTTCGAGTCCCGCGGCATCGTCACTCGAAGGGCCTACCCCGAGGTGCCGCCCCGCGTCGTCTACGAGCTCACCGATCTGGGGAGGGGCCTGCGACCGGTGCTCGATGCGATGAACGAGTGGGGTGCGAGCGCTCCGGTCTCGGCCTTCGCCTCCCCGCGTCCCGGGGCATCTCCCGGCCGATGAAGTTGACGCCCGTCATTCGCCTCCCCGCGTCTCGGGGCCGGGGACCGGGAGCGCCGTAGAGAATCCTCGGCCCCGGGCTCCGACAGGCCGCTCGGGAATGAGGCGCGGCGAGCGGGCAGGCAGGGGCGGGCGCCCCGGCTCACGCCGGCTGACGCACCAGGGCGACCCTGGCGGACACGGCGGAGCACGGGCGCCCCGGCTCACGCGGGCTGACGGAGCCTGTCCATCATGGGGCGGCGGTCGAGCAGAGCGGGAAGCCAGGTCGTGGCCACGGCGAGGACCAGGACCACCACGACCACTGGCGCCAGGATCCCCAGCGGTAGGCCCGCGATGAGGACGCGCATCCCACCGCTGGAGAACAGGGCGGCACTGGCTGCGCTCAGGACGGTGACGGCCGATCCGAAGAGAATGCCGGTCGTGGCGTAGATGGCGCCCTCGAGGATCGTGGTCGCCATGAGCGTGGAGCGCCTGGCGCCGATGACGCCCAGCAGGGCGTTCTCCTGCCGTCTCGTGGAGCCGACCATGGCGATGTTGGCGACGCCGCCCGCACCCGAGATGATGAAGATGGGGACGGCGATGGCCAGGAATCCGTTGACGGCATCGGTGGTGCCGGTGGCTCGGGCCGTCCCCACGATGGAGTAGACCACCCCGGTCATCCCGACGGCGATACCGAAGGGGACGATCGTCGTCAGGCTCATGGTGGAGCGGTGTCGCGCGTTGGCACGTGCTGCGAACCAGTCCGGGCTGCGCCCGGGGATCAGCGAGGTCCAGCCGGTCAGGAGAGGGCGGATGGTCCAGTTGGGGATGCACAGGACGGCGATCATCCCGAGCAGGACCATGCTGCCTCCCAGAGTCCCCGGGTCCTCCGCCCTGTGCGCGGCCATCTCGGTGGCCGTCTCCGGATCCAGCGCTCCGGTGGCGGCCAGTACGTTGGGATCGACCAGTGTGATGACCGCGACCGCGACCATGCCGAGGAGGAGGACTCCCGCGACGACCCATTGCCAGACGCGGGTGCGGGCGGCCGGGGCGACCGCCTCGCGCAGGGCCTGCATCTCGGGTGTGGACGCGGCGCGTCGGGCGGCGCCCAGCCCGCCCAGGAGGCTGAAGGCGGTGGTGAGCCCGATGGTCAGGGGTGGGGCGAAGACGGGCATGATCACGGGCATATCGGCGGGGTACAGCTCGAGCTCGCGCCAGGTGAGCAGGTACCACCTGGTGACCGGCGCGGACAGGAGAGCACCGATGAGGCCGCCGAGCAGCCCGACAACGCCGATCTGAGCCAGGATGATCCTCCGGATGCGCCGACTCGGGATCCCGATGATCTTCCACAGGGCGTGGGACCGCGCCTGCGCCGCGACCGTCAGCGCCAGTGTTGTGGAGATGACGACGGCGACGGACAGGCCCGAGTAGGTGATCAGGTTCGACCCCAGGATATGAGTCAGTCCGATGTACTCCGAGGAGCTGCTCTGGGCCGTGGACCACTGCAGGGCGCTCCACCAGGAGACGATGATGACGCCGATGAAGGCGCCGCCGGTGGTGGTCACCAGCAGCGACCACAGCCACTGCCGGGCGTGGTGGCGCATATCCTTCCAGACGAATGCGGTCATGGGGATCGATCTCCTCACCGGCAGTCGGCCCTGGCGGCGGGGGTATGGGCGGAGCGGACCAGCTCGGCGATGCGGGCGGCGTCGCGGCTGTCGGACCACGTGACCAGGCGGCCCCCGCTCATGACCGCAACGGCGTCGGCCATGGAGGCGGCCTCGACGTCGTGGGTGACCATGACGACGGTCGCTCCGTGCTCGACCAGGCGGCGCAACCATTCCAGGACCGTCCGCCCGGAGCTCAGATCCAGAGCCCCGGTGGGCTCATCGGCGAAGACGATCCTGGGCTGAGAAACCATGACCCTGGCGATCGCGATCCTCTGACGCTCGCCGCCGGAGAGCTGATGGGGCTTGAGCCCGGCGCGGTCGGCCAGCCCCACCGCCTCCAACGCCGCCGTCGCCCGCCTCCGCTCCGAGGGGCGGCCCGCCAGGCGGGACGGCATGGAGACGTTCTCGACGGCGGTCAGGGAGGCGATGAGGTTGTAGTCCTGGAAGACGAATCCCACGTTGCGGGAGCGGAAGTCGGCTCGCTTCGCCGGCGTCAGGGACGTGATGGTCGTGCCCAGGAGGCTGACCCGTCCATCGGTGGGCTCATCCAGACCCGCCATGATGTGCAGCAGGGTCGACTTTCCCGATCCCGAGGCCCCCACCACCGCGGTGAAACTGCCTGCGGGCAGGTCGGCGCTCACCCCGTCCAGGGCGACCACCCGGGCATCCCGGCGTCCGGGGACCTCGTAGACGCGGGTCAGCCCCCTCACCGAGATCGCGGGGCCATCGGGATCCCTGCGTTGCGGGGGAACCGATCCCGTGCGGGCCATCGGCTGTGCTGTCATGAGGCGTGCTCCTTCTGGTTCGGTCGACCGTCGCGGGGGATGCGAGGCGGCTCGTCGCGTTGTCTCGCCGCCCGTGCGGCTATTGGGTCACCCGCCCCGCTTCCCCCACCATTCCGCAGTCGCGTGGTCATATCGATCCTGCTGGCCGGACAACGGGGTGGGGGTGGCCCCACCCCCGTCCCGGAGACGAGTCGCCGGGACGCGCGCATCCGCCGTCGGGAGGCGGGGCGGCTCCGACGGCGCTCCGGCACCGCTGGGACGCGCATGAGCCGGGGGCCGAGGGAGAGGCCGGCAGCACGAGCATGGGGACCAGACCGATCACCGCATGAGCCGGGGCCGACGGAGAGGTTCCGAGAGCCGGGAGGACCTTTGAGAATCGTCGAGCCCGGGGTCTCAGGACAGGAGGTCCTCCCACCAGGCGGCGAAGGTGGGGCAGCGCGCCAGAACGGCCGACAGCCCGGCCTCGGCGACGAGCAGAGGGCCGGTCACGGTCTTGAGGTAGCCGGGATCGGCTCGCAGAAGGCGCTTGGACGGGGCGGTGGAGGGCCCGTGATCGATCCGCTCGGGACCTCCGGCGCGAGCGATCTCGCGGCGCAGTCGAGTCAGCCCCCGGGCCGGGATCAGCCCTTCCCCCCGCCCGGCGTCGATGGCGGCCAGGACGAGCGCCTCGATCTCGTGGAGGACGACGAGGGGCCGGAAACGGGAGTCGGGATACTGCTTATGGAGCCTCGCCATCAGTTCCGACTGCCGTGCGGGCCCGGAGCCTCCGACGTCGCATCCCGGAGCGCCGCGGGGATACTGGTAGTAGTCGATGAGAAGTCCGACTCGATGAAGGTGGCTCGCCTTGAACAGATTGCGGAGCCTCGTGTCGTAGTGCCTCCAGCTGCCGCCTCCGCGGCGCGCGCCGGCGGGGGTGGCCGACGTGATGACGATGACTGGTGCGAGGTGAACCCCTCGCGCCAGGGCGGCCGGCGCGAGGACCTCGTCGACTAGAGCCTCCTCGGTCTGCCCCTCGACGAGGACGACGACCCGCTTCATGAGGTCGGCCCCTCGTGCGTCGGGCGCCCGCCCAGCAGGTTCATCTCCCACAGGCTGCCGGTCGAGTAGTCCTCGAGGAAGGCTCCGAGAAACTCCTCATCGGGGCGGGAGGCCTGGGTGGCGCCCTCGGTCCTGTCCAGGATGATGATCTCGCGCAGGTTGAAGTGGGAGACCAGCGGCACCGACTGGGTGGCCAGGATGACCCTGTGCCCGCTGCGTCCCGCGATGCGGGCCATCTCGGCCAGAACGCCGATGGCCGCGGGATGGAGCCCGAGCTCGGGCTCGTCCAGGACCACGGTTCCCGGGAGATCGGGTCCCAGCAGCAGGGTCGCCAGGCAGATGAACCGCAGGGTGCCGTCGCTGGCCTCGCGCGCCAGGAAGGTGCGGTCCAGTCCCCGCTGCCTCCAGCGCAGCCGGATCCGTTCCGAGGGATCGGCGCGCAGGACGAAGTCGTCGAAGAAGGGCGTGACGCGCCGGACCGCGGAGACGATCCGCCGGTAGTGCTCGGGGTGCTCGCGCTGGACCCTGTGGAGATAGGCGGCGATGTTCTCCGCGTCCGACCGCAGGCTCAGGTCGTCGCCCACGGTCGACCAGCCCTTGACGGGGGCGTTATGGGAGACATCGTCGAAGTGGAAGACGCGACAGCCCTCCAGGACGGGACGCACGTACGCGGCGAAGTTCCGGAGCTTTCCGGAGATCTCCGACTCGGCGATGCGGCGGACCCGGCTCTGCGTGCCGAAGCCCAAGTACTCGTCATAGGGGCGCCGGCGATGACGGCCCGCTTGGAAGAGCAACCACTCGTGCAACTCCGCCCGTCCCGAACCGCTCACGTCATCGGTCTGGAGCGCCACCCGGTAGCCGTTCCGCCTGTCATCCTCGTCGAACCCGGACATGAGCTCGATGCGAATCCGCTCCGCCCGGTCCTCCTCATCCTCGAACAGCAGGTTGCTGATCCCACCGCGCCTGCGCAGGTACTCCTGGAAGGAGTCGTCCCAGATGCGCGAGACGAGCTCCAGGGCGCTCACCAGGTTCGACTTGCCCGAGCCGTTGGCGCCGATGAGCACGGTGACGTCCGACGTCAGCTCCAGCTCCAGGTGCCTGATCGATCCGAGCCCCTCGACGAGGAGGTGCTCCAGTCCGGCAGTCATGCCGTCAGCCTAACGGCGCGGCCCTCGGTTCAGAAGCGACAGCACCACGGCGGCGCTGCGGGCGGCGGCCTCCTCGGCGCCGATGTGGAAGTCCTGCCCGGCCTCGGGCCCGCACAGGTCCGAGACCCCGCGCACCGAGAGGAAGGGGATCCCCGCACCCGCGGCCACCTGCGCGAGCGCCGTCGATTCCATGTCCGTGCTCACGGCCTCGGGGAAGAGCTCGCGCGCACGGCCCACGTTCGCCGCGGTCACGAAGGAGTTCCCGGAGAGCATCTGGCCGGTGCGGATCCGCGCCGAGCCCGACGACGGCGTCGCCCCGGCCAGGGCGGCGGGCCCCACCGCGGCCAGGCGGGAGAGCAGCGCGGGGTCCCCTTCGAAGACGGCGGGCTGGCCGGGCGTCTGGCCGTACGCGTAGCCGAAGGCGGTGGCGTCGGCGTCGGTGTAGGCCAGGGCGGTCGAGGCGCACACGTCCCCGACCTCGACCTCGCGACCCAGACCGCCGGTCGTGCCCGCGGAGACGATGGCGTCGGGCCTCACCCGGGTCAGGATCGTGGCCAGCGCGCTCGCGGCCGCCACCAGCCCGATGCCGCTGCGCACCAGGATCAGCTCGCGTTCGGCCTGCTCGCCGGGCAGTCGCAGCGACCGGGCGCGGGCCTCCCCGAGCGGGGTCGGCGGCTCCGGCTCAGCAGCCCCGCGCTCGGGCAGGGCGTTCAGGAAGGGCTCGGCTTCCTCGGCCATGGCGACCACGACGACGGCGGCGACATGGCGGGCGGGGCTTGCGGCGCTCATGACGGCGAGCCTACGCCCCGGGCCCGTCGGCAGGATTGGAGGGACGCGACGGGACTCGTGCCCGTGCGTCCGGGCCTATGCGGTCCCGTCCCCGACGGGCCCCGGCGGGTCGCGCTCGTCGAGTCGGGCACGTCCGGCCTCGTCGGGCATGATGCCTCGGCTGCCGCCCGTCACCGTGGTCCGGGCAGGACGCAGATGTCGCAGGCCGCACTCAGACGCCGGTCCCAGGTCAGCACTCGGCAGTCCAGTGAGGCGGCCAGAGCGACGTACACGGCGTCGTAGGCGGAGATGTTGTGACGCCACGTCCAGGCCGCTCCGAGCAGGGGCGGCAGATCCGTCCAGGCGAGGCCGAGGTCCTCCAGGTCATCCAGAGCGGCCTCGGCGCGCCGGACTGCGAGATGGCCTCCGCGCACCATGCCCCGCAGCACGGACAGGACCTCGACGGCGAGCAGTTGAGGGGCGTAGATGTCGTCCGCCCCCAGCGCTGCCTCCACGTCGAGCCCGCGGTCGGTGCCCAGCAGGAGCTCGGCGGCGGCCGAGGCGTCGAGGACCCACATCAGGACCGGCTCTCGCGCTCCTGCGCCAGGACCTCGGCCGCCGGAGGCAACTCGTTGCGCCCCCGGTTCCGGATGCGGGCGTAGACCTCGGCGCGACCGGGGCGGGATGCCGTCCGAATGAGCTCTCGCAGAAGGTAGTCGCTGAGTGAGCGGCCCTCGCGCGCCGCACGGGCCTTGAGCTCCCGGCTGGTCTCCTCGGGAACGTTCCTGATCTGAATGGTTGACATGCAAAGTGCATATCACGCATGCGATAGGCATGCAATGGTGCGGCTCGCTTCCGGGCTCGGTTGGCGTCGGCGCTGCGGGTGGCGTCCGACCTGATTCATGACGCCTTGGTGGGTTGTGGGGAGGTCGGCGTGTGTTTTCGTTGGTATTGCGGTGTTGTGGGTCTGGTGGCAAGGCACTAGGAGTCCGTATGGCGTGCTGGTGCGAGCCCGTTTCTGCGCAAGGTCAGGACCGCTTAGGGGGCTACGGCGGTGCAGGTCGCGGTCGAGGACGACGGTGTGCGCCGGATTGTGGAGCACCTGGGCCCGGCCCATGACGAGGCTGGGCCAGCGGCCCTGCCGAGGACTGGGCGGCAGAAGATCGCTGCCGAGCAGGGCCAGGGGCTGCTGGACCTGGAGTCCCTGGAACCGTCACCTGGGCGCACCGGCCTGGCCGGCGCCACGGTGGAGACCAAGCGCTCGGCTTTGTTGTGGGGCGTCCTGCACCCGCCTGGGACTGGGCGAGGCCTATTGATGTGTTCGGGCGTTTGAGCAGATGGTTGCCGCCCGCCTGATCGAGCCGACCTCCAAGGCCCGACCCCCTGGAGTTCGAGGGCCGTCGCCAATACTCGGTGTATGTCTCGGTCATCAAGCCATCGGTGCAGCCTACGGTGCGCGCGTGAAGACCGCGGCGCATATCGTGCACAAAAAGACCGGTAGAGTCTCTCACGATGGACGTGGTTTGTTTTCGAATGCAGAACAGCGCATCGAGGTTGTTCGATATCACTCGCTCATAGTGGATCAAGCATCCCTTCCCGACCAGGTTATTGTGACGGCACGTTCGCTCGACGACGGGTGCATCACGAACCTTCGCCACCGTCACTTTCCGATCGAATCGGTACAGTTCCATCCGGAAAGTGTTGGCTCGACTTCCGGCCTACGTATGCTTCAATCCTTTATCGAAACATACGTCGAGCACCCACGACCGGTATCAGGACTGGATTGATCTCGACGCCGAGAGACTTGCAATTTCAGTTGGTCGACCGCTATCAATTCGTTTGCAGATCACTGTGGGTTAGGTTTGATGAGCAGGGATTAGGGAGCCAATGGTGAGGCACTGGTCTTCGATATCCCGGACACTGCGTTATGGTGCGCAACGGCCTACCGCACTCACGTACGACGAGCAGCCACGACCGATGGCGGCGACGGGTCATCGGTCGCGCTCATCCGCGTCGTAGAATTAGAAATTTAGAAGCATGAGCGCATTGCCTCCGCGCGTCGAGTCGTAGTACAATCGCAGATGCGTTTGCGCAGTCCCTGAACATCGCGCGCCGACAACAACGAATGTCGCTCCCTCGGCCGGGAACAGGCGGTTCAAGATGAAAATATCTATTTTGTATAGAATACTCGATGGCTCAAGGCCACGCCTGGTGGAGTTCCACTCCTTTGCGTTGCGGTTATACTCGTGCGATCCAAATCTCGAAGGTGGCATGCCGTATGATTAGAAAACCGTCAGTCGATTGGCTGCAGATTACTGTTGATCGTCGCCAGGATGCTCCGATAAGTCGGCAGATATTTCAACAGATTCGCTCTGCAATACTGAACGGCCGTCTCCGCGATGGTGATCGTTTGCCCTCATCGAGAATCCTGGCAGAGCATCTGCGAGTCTCCCGAACCACGCTCCTGAACTCTTACGATCTCCTCTACGAGGAAGGGCTCATAGAAGCACGACGGGGATCGGGAACAACCGTTTCTGCTGTCATGACGGATTCCCTGCACATCGATGACGCCGCTCCACAGATCTCCCAACCCAAATATGCGACGCCTCTCCCCCCGGAGTATAAGCACTCGTCCGGCGTCCCGTATGATTTCCGCCCCGGGACGCCGGCCTGGGATCTATTTCCCCGGGAACTGTGGGCCCGAACGATCTCTCGTGTGGTGAGACACCTCGATGCCAGTCATGTCGGTTACGGCCCTGCTGAGGGAGCCTGGTCTTTGAGAAAGGCGCTCGCCCGGCATCTTCGCCTTGAGCGCGGCATGGTTATGGATGCCAATGAGATTATCATCACCTCCGGGGCGACTCAGGCGATTGACTTGCTGTCGCGAATCGCGATAAGACCGGGCGGGGTTGTGGTCATCGAGGATCCGTCGCATCCTGTTCTCCGAGAAACATTTCGACGAGCGGGAGCCTTCATCGTCCCTGTGCCAGTAGATGAGAACGGGTGTCAGATCGAAAAAATCGAAGCCGAACTGATTCGGTATGGGAAAACGGGCGACGAGGTGCAGTTGATCTACCTGACCCCGACCTGCCAGTTTCCCGTCGGGTCCTCGCTCTCAATGGAGCGTCGCGTGTCGGTCCTCAAATGGGCTCGTGACCGCGACGTTCTCGTCATCGACGATGACTACGACGGCGAGCTGAATCGCAACAACGACAGCGCTCCGATGTTGCACGAGCTCGATTCGCGGAGCACGGCTCACATCGGGACCTTCAGCAAAACCATGTACCCGGGACTGCGTTTGGGATATGCGGTACTCCCAGATGTCGTTAGAAACAGATTCATTGAGGTCAAATGGCAAAACGATCGACTCACGCAGATCATTGAGCAGTATGCTTTGGCGGAATTCATGGAGTCCGGACGGTACCGGCATCACGTGCAGACAATGGGTCGCGCGTACGCCAGAAGGCGGAGGCATCTGGCGGCGAACCTCCGACTGTGCTTTGGTGATTGCGTGTCAGTGCGCGGAGCAAAGGCGGGACTTCACTTGCTGGCGTCCATAAAAACTCGTTACGCAGCTCGCTCTGTTGCAAGACGTGCTCTGTCAAAAGGTGTGCGAGTGTATCCTGCGGAGAATTTCTATTATGAATGCGCACCGCCAGAACCGGCTACCTTTTTACTCGGATACGCATCCATGACGGCCGGGGAGATGAAGGCGGGTCTCGACAGGCTCGCTACCGCTGCAGGCATCCGGTAGACATCTTGGAGCGCCCTGATCTCAATGAAATTATTGAGTTCTGTCTGCTGCCCTGATCTGACGATCTTCCTGGGCCTGGAGACCCTGGGGCTGATTGCGGTGGGCCAGTGCCTATCCCAGGGCGGGCGGTGATCGAGTGCCACATGCCCGTCGGCTTCGAGGACCCGTTCTGCAGGTCCTGCGGGGCTCAAGAAGTAGCGCGCGGGAAGTGGTTCGGCGTCTGGCGCACGTGCCGATGGGGGTGGGGTGGTGGCCCAGCGACCTGGTGTTGCGCGCGGCGCTTCGCCCGCCGGCGCTGCCCGCGGGTGTGGAGGCAGGAAACCTAGGCTCTGGCCCAGCCGCAGGCGCGTCTGACCCACCAGGCGGGGCGACGAATACGCTCGTCGTCATCATCGACCTGACCCTTGTACGTGACCAGCCGGTCCGGCTCGCCTGTTGGGCATGGCCCCGAGCCGTTCCAAGAAGGGGCTCAGGACCTGGCTGGCCGCCCGAGGAGAGGAATGGCGGCAGAAAGGTGGCCACGGGGCGGTTTTTCCGGGATCAGGAACGCTGCCGGCGAAGAGTTCCTCGCGGCTTGGGCGGTGATGGATCCCTTCCACGTGGTCGTCCTGGCGGCCGGCAAGGTCGGCGAGCGCCACACTCCGGTGGAGGTCGCCTGGAGCGTCTACCTCTGCTGCACGATCCCGTTCACTCCGTCATCGATAGCGCAGACCGATTCCCGTGTATTGCAGTCGCCGCAGAGCCCACAAAGGCCGACGATGTTCTCGTCGCGGAGATGTATGATCCTCATAATATCAATGGAATGACAGGAGGCGAAACGTTCGGCGGCGTATTCCAGAAGCAGGTCCGTGTTACCACGAGGACGTTCAGATCCGCAGATTCCAAGGACGCGTATCACGTCGTGATCGGGGCGCATCAGATGAATCCTCGCGTCATGTAGTGGACGGCCACCGCGGTGACCACCGTTGCTCCAACAACACTCGCCGTAGAGAACTTCTTCAAAAGAGTCATGACGGTGGCCGTCGTTGTGGATGCAATGCCAACCCATGTGTTCGTGGGATCCACGGTGATGGTGCTGGGGACGATGAGTGCGCTCAAGACGGCCAGAGGCAGCACCTCAATCAGACGCACTTTTTTGTGTCCTTGCCCGTCCTGGCTCATCGTGTCCACACGCTCCGGCGCAGCATGATTGATCACCAGTGGAAGAACTCGGAGCGCGAGTGTTGCCAGGGCGCACAATACCACGGCACTCAATGCCTTCATCCGACCTCTCCCCCCTCGGGCGACAGGTGAGCATCGTCTGCATCCTCTTCATGTCCCTCAAGGTCTCTTGTCGTGCGCTTGCCGACCTCGAAAGCCAGTGCGGCCAGGACGGCCGCGGCGATCAGGCTGAAGGTCGCTCCGAGGAGCGGAGTCAAAATCGTCGATGACACGGCTGCGGTGGCGCTCGTCATGGCAACGAGGCGATTTGATATGACGTGCGGAAGCACAAGGAAGATCAGTAGGCCGTACAGCGCCGATGTGACTGCCGGCAGCACATCTGTGGGAATGATGGACCCTGCGCTGATTCCCGTGGCAGTGAAGACGGCGGTCGCCACATAGGGCGGGATTTGAAGGCCCAGGATGTATGCCGTGGACTGCGGACTGGTCGTCTTCTTCTCGCCGTACATGGCGACGGCGTACACTTCCTCTGTCAGAAGTGGGCCGACGACGATCTTACTGAAGAATGATTGGACTTGCCGCCGACTCTTGAAGGATTCTGCTAGTAGTGCGTACCGCAGGTTTATAAGAATGACGGTTGCAATGGTGACGAGGGCTCCGGCGCCGGCGGAGAACAATTGAATCGCGGCGAACTGGCCGGCGCCGGCGTATAGCACCACGGACAGACTCATGATGAGCATGCGGTCGAGCTGCATTCCGACGCCGACTGCGCCGAATGTCAGGCACACGGGCATGTATCCAAGAACTATCGGCATGGAGTCGCGGAGGCCTCGGAGGAAGTCGGTTCGCTTCATTCGTCTTCAGCCACGATTGCGATGTCGTCGAACGTGGTCTCAGGGCAGCCCGCCGATAGGAGATGCGTACGCAGGATTGGGAACTGAGAAAGTACCTCGGCCTGGCGGATCTCTTCGCAAGTGCGGCTGACGATATCGGAACTGCCGGGGATGACGGACTCGACGGTAATTAGGATATTGCATGAGTGGCGCGTAATTCGAACGTCGTGACTCTGTTTCCAGTTCCAGCGTCTCGAATGAGCTTTTGATTCGCCATCGACATATATGATCTCCCCCCGGCCCACCTGCTCCTGACGCTCGGGCCTTCCTAGCGGAGTGTAGTACTCTTCGCCCGTTGCCCTCCGAACGAATAGTGCGCCAGACGCAACGCCGTCGAGATCGCAGGCGGCCACCGGAAGACCGGTCTCAAGGGATGTCGCGTTGCAGACGTCCACAATTGCGCCAAGTCGAGGCAGGTCCTTCCCCTTGATCACCCTGGACCCCAGCGCCTCCGATGCACAGGGGAATCGCTTGGGGTTGACTCCGGCCCTGCGATATGCCTCCCGCCAAGCCACTATCCGCGGAGATGCGATGAATGCGGCGACATCGGAGTACTCTTTTCGTATCCGCTCCTCCGCCTCCGCCAGTGTCTTCGAGGATCTACTGGTCTCGCATGCCAGCCCGGTCGTGGGGGCCCGCAGCATGATGAGGCCCAGGACGTAATGAGGAGAGAGGCGAAAAATCTCGTCCTCCACCGCAATGGCCAACTTCGTTTCTTGAGTCCCTTCGGTCGATCGCGGAGAGGGCTCTGCTTCGATTGCCATTCGTGGTCCTCCGGCGAAATTTAGCGGGTTGCGACTCGCGGCCGCGTTGCCGCAAGCATAGGCGGGAGCCTCGGCATGACCGCCAGAGCCACTTCAGAACGGGCATCCATACCACTTCGGATCATCGACTCCCTGAATCTGTCCCGCTGCGAGGAAGACCGTCGCGTCGTGAGAAGTGCGTTCATCGACGAGGCCCCAGCCGCAAGGCCCATGGCACGAGCTGTGGATGGAAGGCTTTTCGGTGGGAGTCTCTCGCAACTTTGTCGCCGGGAGAGGCTCACCGATCGGTTGAGGGGCGCCGAGCCTGCTCGGGGGCGCCGGTCGGGCGGCGATGATAGAGCAGGTAGGCGCCGACCCGGCTGCGCAGGGAGGGGCGCACCGCGTGCGGCCAGCGCTGGGCCACGTAGGTCACGGCGTCATCGACCTCGAGGCGCTGAGTGGAGTTGCCGGCCCGCACCCACAGCTCGCGCCCGCCCTTGCCCTTGGGACCGG
>ERZ773075.1070-NODE-1070-length-16035-cov-5.48936_pt1 | contig 16035 bp, 18 predicted proteins | sample MGYA00580614_ERZ773075 | MGnify/ENA primary metagenome ERZ773075 (study PRJEB29015, sample SAMEA2738021) | human oral metagenome | biome: human oral; feature: human-associated habitat; material: dental | place: China | collected 2043 ... | reverse complement strand
TTGTGGGGGATCTCGCAGGGGGTGTGGGGGTGGGGGTGTGTGGTTGTGGGTGGGGGTGGTCTGGCATGATGGGTGGGTTGTTTGCGGCTGTGTGCGGTCCCTCTCCTGTGCGTGGTCGTGGTTGGTAGGTTGTGCGTCGCGGGCTGTTGCTTGATCCTCACCGGTGGGTGGCGTGCGCCGTCCTGGTTTGAGGAGTTTGTCTACTGTGGCAGTCAAGATTCGCCTGAAGCGCATCGGTAAGAAGTTCTCGCCGGTGTATCGGGTGGTGGTGCTCGATGCGCGTAAGAAGCGTGATGGGCGTGTGATTGAGGAGATCGGGTTGTATGACCCGATGCAGGAGCCGTCGTTGATTCGTGTTGATTCGCAGCGGGTGCGGTATTGGTTGGGTGTGGGTGCTCAGCCTTCGGAGACGGTGCATCGTTTGTTGAAGATCACGGGTGATTATCAGGCGTTCAAGGGGTTGCCTGTGCCTGAGGGCAAGTTGCGTCTCAAGGATGAGGGTGCGGCTGCGCGGGCGCGGTTGGATGCGATTCGGTTGGCTGATGATGATGCGCAGAAGCGTAAGGCTGCGGCCTCCGCCCAGGCCCAGGCTGAGCAGGCCCAGGCTGAGCAGGCTCAGGAGGCTGGGTCTGAGGTGGTTGAGGGGGTCTGAGGCTGGTGTTGGCCGAGGCGTTGGAGCATTTGGTGCGTGGGATTGTGGATCGTCCGGATGGTGTGTCGGTGGTCTCGCGGTCGTTGCGTCGTGGCCAGGTGTTGGAGGTGCGGGTCGATCCCTCTGATCTGGGGCGAGTGATCGGTCGTTCAGGGCGCACGGCCCGGGCTCTGCGCACGGTGATCGGGTCCGTGGCCCAGGCCCCGGTCCGCGTCGACGTCATCGACACCGACCGCCACTAACCCCACCCCCAAACACCAACCCCACCGCGCCATCAGCCGTGCCGCGGCTCCGCCACCTTCCAAGCGGTCCAGATGACGTCGATGACGTAAACCACGAACCAGACGCGCAGCGCCGCCAGCACGACAGTAGAGAAGTCGGACGCGCCATCGAAGAGTCCGCGAACAGCGGCAATGATGTTCGGAGTTTCGCCACCGACACCAAGGATCGACGAGAGAACGAAGCCGGGCACGGCTGCCCAAGCGATCAGGAGCGCCACTGCGAGTAGCCCGCTGTGCGCCGCAAGATCAGTGAGAAGCTCTCGGCGCGACTTCTGCGACTTGGACGCATTCGCCCCGGAGTTTGAGTTCGCAGGGTCTGAGCTCTCTGAGTTTTCTGAGTTCGCAGTCTCGCCCTGCACGTGCTCGCCCTGTATGTGGCGGAGGTTCTCATTCATAGAGGTCTCGGCTTTCGATGATTCAGATAGGTCAGATGATTCAGCGGAGGCTGGCTCCGGTACCGGTTCCGGGTAGTTGGCCACGCCCAGTCGACTCACCGCAGCGGGGATCAAGGCCGCCCCGGACGAGATCACGATCGCGCAGACGACGCAGGTGAGGAACAAGCCCCCCGATTCGTAGAGGACCCCCGCGGCCAGTGAGCCGAGGAAGGCTCCGGCCAGGCACGCCGCCTCGTACAGACTGAGACCCCGACCGAGGTGAGTACGACCCACAGCTTCGGCAATAACCGCCTGCTGCACGGGAATCACCAGAGACCATGCGACCGCGGACAGCACCCAGAGCGCCGCGATCCAGGGCGGACTGGGCGCGAAGGCTAGACCAAGCGCGAACAGGGCACTGGCCACCGAACCGAGCATGAGCATGGTGCGACGCCCCAGCCGCACAACCATGCGATGCAGAAAGGTAGGGAGAACACTCATCGCGATCGCGCCGGGAAGGAAGATGTAAGCCACCTCCACTGCGACGAGCCCGAATCCGCGTTGCAGATGCAAAATCAGCAGCAGGCTGATAGCCGCTTCCGCGGTCATGGTCGCCACGATGACGAGCAGCATCGGTCGCAGCGATCTGCCGAGGTCCCGCAGGGACACGCTCGACAGATCGGCGCCCGCAAGAGCCACGTCATCAGCAGAGGGATCCTCCTGACGACGACTACGGAACAGCTCCTCTGCCGCAACGAGGCAGCACAGGGCGATGCCGACGAACACCCACCGATACCCGGCGACGGAGAGCAGGACGACGGCCGGGACGAGGACAAGCCAGCCGCCGGTCTCCTCCGCTTCGACGAGCTTCGCGAACACACTCGAGTCGGCGTGGAGACGCTCCCCGATGATGGCCCGGATAGCGACCCACAGGAACGCGCCCGCTCCGCCGGTCACAGCCGCCGCGATCAGCGCCAACGGGAGTCCTGTTGCGAGGGCATAGAGCCCGCACCCGACTGCCAGGGCGCCCGCCCCCAGAGCGGCGACGACTGCGCGATCCGCGCGGTCAACTACCACACCGGCCATGGGACGGATCAGGAACGCCATCAGATCGCTCGCCGCAATCAACAGGCCCGTCTCCCATGCTGAGAGTCCGAGCACCGCACCCGCAAAGAGCGGCAGGACGAAATCGACGACCTGTTCGGTACCGCTGGTGAGTATCGCGCTATCCAATGTCCGCCGCTCACGCCGTAACGCAGGGCTCGCGGTAGCCGTCATCAAACCCCCATTTTGGTAGCACAAGTGAGATAGAAAAATGATGCTAGCACGAGCGTGTTACCATCAGAAAGTGCCGAAGCTCATCGACCATGACCGGCGACGCAAGGAGATCGCGACGGCGACCTGGCGCGTCATCCTCGCCAATGGCGTCAGCAGCGTGTCCATCCGCACGGTCGCGGCAGAAGCGGGCATCTCCACCGGCTCGCTGCGCCACGTCTTCCCGAGGAAGACCGATCTGCTCGTCCACGCCATGCAACTGGTGGACCAGCACGCATGGGAGCGTATCCAGCGCCACCTCGACGAGCCGGACGCTCGCACGCGCGCGCTCGCCATCATCAAGGAACTGCTCCCACTCGACGCCGAGCGCCGCGCGGAGATGGAGGTCAACATCGCACTCATCGCCGAGGCCCCCGGCAATGAGGAGCTCAGGAACGCTCGGGACGAAGCCTATGAAGTACTCCGAGACGCGTGCAGGCGCATGATCACCAGCCTTCACCACGCCGGACTGACCGAGCCGGGGCTCGACATTGAGGCAGCCACCACCACCCTGCACGGCCTCATCGACGGGCTGGCCATGCACATGCTCATCAACCCCGATCCCGCCTTCGAACAGCAGGCCCTCCAGAGGATAGAGGCCGACCTCGACCATCTGCGATATTCGACATGCCGTCGCGCCGATCGATAACCAGTCTCTGTAGCATGGGCGGCAGGGAATGCGTTCTCGTGCTGCCGGTGAGGAGGTTGCGGCGATGTCCCGTGTCTCTGCGGCACTGCACGCGCTCCCCCGCCACCTTCCCGAGACCACACTGGCCGCGATATTCGCCCTGCTGTTCCTGCTCTGGAGCGGATTGACCCTGACCGGGTACACCGCTGTCCTCGACACCCACATACACCCTCCCATCCTTCGACCGCGCTCCTACCTCGGCCAGGTTGCCGAGGCCTTCTCGCTGATCACGCACCCCTTCTTCATCGTCGTCGCCATCGCAGGGGTAGCCGTCTTCTCCTTCAGGCGTCGCATGCGGCGCCTCTCCCTGGCACTGACGGTCGCCGCCATGGGCATCCCCCTGCAGACCGTCCTCGCCTTCACCACGCACCGCCCCCGACCACACACCGCCTTCGCCGACTCGATCTCCCACATCGGAGGCGCCTACCCGGCCAGCCATGTCACGGCCATGACCCTGGGCGCCTGGGTACTGGTCACCCTGACCCGCGCGCACCGGCGCGGCACCTCCTCAGTAGCGCAGTGGACCACCATCGGCTTCGGCGCCGTCCTGCTGACCACTGTGTGCCAATGGGTCATGGGCCTGGCGCACCTGTCCGACATCGTGGGCGGGCTGCTGCTCGGCATCGCTGTGGCGAATCTGGCTCTCAGCATCGGCGGAGTCGATTCGATCCTGTCGGCCTGGGCGCGGATGCGCCTGCTGCGCAGCAGCGGTGGCAAACGTGCGGCCATCATCCTCAACCCGGTCAAATTCGACGATCTGTCCCTTCTGCGACGCCGCGTCGAGGCCGAGGTGCGCGCTGCGCGATGGAATCCGACGCTCTGGCTGGAGACCACGGTTGACGACCCCGGTCATGAGCCGGCCCGACGCGCGCTGCAAGCCGGCGTCGACCTCGTCCTGGTCGCCGGCGGCGACGGGACGGTTCGGGCCGTTTCATCGGAGTTGGCGGGCACCGGCACGCCCATGGCGCTGCTGCCCGCGGGCACCGGCAACCTGCTCGCCCGCAACCTCGGCGTGCCCCTGGACACCGACGCCGCCCTGCGCCTGGCACTGCACGGACACGCCCGGGCGATCGACGTCGTGCGCTGCGAGACCGACAGCCCGGACGACGACGGCATCCTCACCCAGCGCTTCGTCGTCATGGCCGGGATCGGCCTGGATGCGCAGATCATGGAGAACACGAGCGACGACCTCAAGAAGGTCATCCGCTCGGGCGCCTACGCCCTGGCCGCGGTGCAGAATGCCGCACCGGACCCGTTCACGGCCACCGTCACCCTCGACGACGGCGAGACCATCGAGCAGCAGGTGGTGATGGCGCTCCTGGGCAACGTCGGCACCATTACCGCCGGAGTGCCGCTCTTCCCCCAGGCCTCGCCGTCAGACGGGAAGGTGGACCTCATGCTCGCCAGTCCCGACCGGGTCGTGGACTGGGCGCGCTTGGGTGCGCAGATACTCACCGGCCGGGACCAGGAGGGCTTCACCACGATGAGGGCCTCCCGCCTGCGGATCACGACGGACAGGCCGGTCCCCTTCGAGATCGACGGCGACATCGCCGGCACTACTCGCTCGCTGGCCGTCGAGATCGAGCCGGGAGCGCTGTTCGTCATCGCCCCGGGGCGCTGATCACCCCAGGCAGCCCCGCGCCGAGATCGGTCGGACTCCGCCGCGAGATCGGTCGTACTCCGCGCCGAGATCGGTCCAATTCCGCCTCGAAATCGGTCGCACTCCGCGCCGAGATCGGTCGGACGGATACAGGTGACGGACTACGCCCCACTCAGCCGCCGCCGGCATCGGCAGAAGGGAGACTCCGCTCAACCGACTCGTCCAGCCCAGCCAACTCAGCCGGCCCAGCCAACTCAGCCAGGAACTCGTCCAGAGCCGCACGCCCGGCCGGAGACAGGCTTGCGCGAAGCTCGGCGTCGAGACGCCGGGCGGCATCCGCGCCCAACGCGAGCAGGCGCCGCCCCTCGGCGGTGATCTCGATGATGTGCGCTCTGCGGTCAGTCCTGCTCCGTGTTCTGCGGACGGCCCCGAGCCGGACGAGCTGATCCACTAGTGAGACGACCAGACTCGGCGCCACGCGCATCGCGGAGGCGATCTCCCGCTGGGACGATGCCACCCCGGCGTCGACGACGGCGAGCAGGCCCACCTGCTTGTGGGTAAGCCCGGTCCCCTCGATCCGCGCGGAGAAGGCCCTGGTGATCTGCGCGCCGAGAACCCCTAGCCGAAAACCTGCTGACGACAGAATCGCCGCACCGCCCTCTTTCTCTTCCATGGACGCAATGATACGGTATCGAATCATTCACAACTGAACGATATAAGGAAGTGATTGCGATGCCCTGGTGGCTGGCGCTCATCAACACGATCATGGGAGCGGGCGCCGCTGGTTTTGCGGTGGCAGCCGTGATACGACCACGACTGCTCGCCCCATCCGACAGCGCCAATCGCGACGACCGCTTCTACCCGGCGATGTATGCGGCACGGAGCGCGCCTCTCGGCGCGCTGGTCGTCGTCGCCGTCTGGCTCGCCCCGACCCCACTGACACCGCTCATCCTGGGCGCGGCCGCGCTGGCTCAAGTCGGAGATGCCGCCATCGGCTTGTCATACCGGATTCCGGGCATGGTGGTCGGACCCGCCATCGCCACCGCATGTCACATCGCCGGAATCATCGCCCTGCCCTGATCGAGCCGAGCGCCACCGCCCCCTGTAGCCTGGCCATCACTCGGAAAGCAGCCGCACGGCGACAAGGGACGCGACGAGGAACAGGGATGGCGGGAACCAGGAAAGGCGCAGCCGAGAAGCGCGGTTTTTACCACGTCGGACTCGACGCCGACAAGGTGATCGATGCCGCCGTCGCCCTCTCCCAGGGCGACGGCTTGGCGACGTGGACGCTGCGCGATCTCGGCGAACGACTCGGCGTCGCCCCCTCGGTCATTTACCACCATGTGGGCGGACGCGAGGCTCTGAGCCGGCACGTCGTCGAACGGATACTCACGCTCGTGGGCCAGCCGACCACCGCGATGCCGTGGCGGCAGTGGTTCCGCGAAGCGCTCTACCCGTTGCGCCCGGTGCTGACCGACTACCCGGGCACAGCCAGATGGCTGCTGCTGCACGGGCCCGTCTTCCCGGGCGCCGCACCGGTCGTGGACTCCGGGATCGCCTCGCTGCAGCAGGCGGGCTTCGGCCGCCACGCAGCCCTGGCGTACTCCTCCCTGGTCAACACCGCGATGATGACGATCACCACCATGGACGATCGACGCCTGCACAAGGACGACGGCCCGCACGACCACGCCACCCTCATGCGCTCCCTCAGCGGGATCGCCACCGACAGCACGGGCATCTCCCTGCTGATGAGCGACCTCATCGCCCAATTCACCGGCTCGGCCGAGGAGATAGCGGCGGCGCAGGACCGCTACTACCGCTTCGTCCTCGAACGACTCATGGACGGTCTCGAGGTAGGTCTCGACGCCGGTTTCGACGCCGACCTCGACGCCGGCCTCGATGCCGGCCCATCCGCCTGAACGACGGCTCGCACCTGCGCGCCGCAGACGACGCGACGACGGCGCGACACCCGCCGCAGACCGCTAGAGACCGCCCGCCACAGGCGCGAGAGCCGAGAGCCGAGAGCCGCGGGCCGAGAGCGCGCTCCCACCGCAGCCTCCTGCGCCGCCACCCGAGGACAGCCTCAGCAGAGCGGGCATGCATCTTGTTATTAGAACATCGTTCACATAGGGTTGCCTTCATTCCACCGGGTACGGATGCACGGATGCCCGAAAGCACAGACGCACAGGCATCACTGCCCGAATCGCCAGGTGGAGATCACCACCCCACCCAGAGCCCGAAGGCCCGGCCCTCCGGAGATCCGACCGGAGCCGAACCTCCGGACCGCGACTCCGAGCGGGAACGAATCGAGAGGAGACAACAGAATATGAACGCTTCGCAGAGGACGGGCGACACCCGAGCCTCCTCACAGGTCGGGATCGTTCTCGCGACGGTCTTCCTGGCCTACTTGGGGCAGACGACGCTCAACCCCGTCATCGCACCGTTGTCGCGGGAAGTCGGACTGGACGAATGGCAGATCGGCGTGACGATCAGCGTCGCGGCGATCATGGTCGTCCTCACCAGCCAGATCTGGGGCCGGCGATCCCAATCATGGGGGCGCAAACCGGTTCTCATCGCCTCCCTGGCGACCTGCACGGCGGCCATGACGCTCTTCGCCATCATCGCCGCAATGGGCATCGGCGGGAGCCTGAGCAAGACGCCGTTGTTCATTATGTTCGTCCTTGTCCGCGGCATGCTCTTCGGCACGGCGCTGGCGGCGATCCTCCCGACCGCTCAGGCCTACGTCGCCGACATCACCTCCAGTGAGGAGGAGCGGGTGCGCGGCATGGCGGGAGTGGGGGCGACCCAGGGCATCGCCTCGATCGCCGGGGCCCTCGTCGGCGGGCTGCTGTCGGGGATCTCGCTCATGGTGTCGGTCGACATGGTCCCGGTGTTCCTGTTCGCCGGACTGCTGGTGGTGATATTCGTTCTGCGCCGGGAGTCCCGAACCGAACTGGTTGATGCGCCTGCGCATGTCAGCCCTTTCGACCCCCGGGTCTGGCCCTTCCTCATGGCCGGATTCGGCATGTTCACCGCACTGGGCCTCATCCAGATCGTCACCGGTTTCCTCGTCCAGGACCGCCTCGGCCTGGATGCGGACACGACCGGCCTCTACACCGGCGGTGCACTGCTCGCCGCCGGCATTGGAATGGTGATCGCTCAGACCGTCATCGTGCCGCGCTCGAAGTGGGCACCTTCGACCCTGCTGCGCGTCGGCACGCTTCTGGGAGCCGGCGGATTCGCCCTGCTCGCGCTCAACAGCGGGTTCGTGCTCATCGTCATCTCGGTGACGGCGATCGGCATGGGCGTCGGCATCGCCATGCCCGGCTACACGGCGGGCCCCACACTGCTCATGAGCCGAGAGGAGCAAGGCGGCCTCGCCGGCCTGATCGGCGCGACCAACGGACTGACCTACGCCGTTTCACCCGCGGCAGGCACCGCCATGTACGGCCTTTCGCCTATTCTGCCCATCGCTGTCGGGGGTGCGATCCTCGTCGCCGTGTTCGCCTTCGCCCTCATCCACCCCGGATTCCGCCGCGCCCCGGAGAGCGCCCCGGAGGCCGCTGCGACCGGCGCGCCCCGGGCCGACTGAGCCCGGACGCGCAGAGGGCCCAGATCTGACGGACAGTGCTGGGAGACGCTTCCGCAGTCTCCAGGGCCTTGCGCTCCGATCAGAGTCCTGCTGGGACTCTGAGTCAATATCCCAGTTTCCCGGGGAGCCACCCGGCAGCAGCCGAGTGGCTCCCCACAGCTATGCCCGATCGGGGGAACGCGGAGCCCAGTAGACACTGCGCCCGATCAGCCCGATCGTGCCTCACCGGCCCCTCGAATCCCGCCGGGTGGCCACTCCGCCACCGCCCAGACCGACTCCTCGGACCCTTCAGAGGCGAGTGTGAAGCCGGTTCGCACATGGGAGAGAGGCGATCCGATGGAGCGAACGCCAATTTTCGTTGTAATTCCAGGAATCCACCCATATCACCAAGACTGGTTGTCGTGCTCCCATGTGCGCACAGGGGGGTCTGCGCACATGGGAGCACGACAAGTCGCCTTGACGTAAATCAGAAAACCGCAGAATCGTAAGGAAAAAGGGCACTCGACCCGGTAGGGCCCTCCTCTCCCATGTGCAGTCCCCGTCTCAGAGCCCGCCAGAGCAGCCGCATCCCCGCCCCGCTGCGCCGAGGAGCACAGGCCACCCCTCGCACATGCCGCCGGGATAGCCTGCCCCCATGCCAGTCTCGATCCGAGTGACGAAGATCCACCACGCCTGTCTGACGATCGACGATGGCCGCACACGGCTTCTGCTCGACCCGGGGCAGCTCGGGCCCCGTCCCGGCCTGGATGGTGTCGATGCCGTGCTCATCACCCACCGTCACTCCGACCACTTCGACCCCGACCTCGTCGAGGAGGCGCTGCGCCGCGGCATTCCCGTCTGGGCGCCGGGGGACGCGCTCGATGAGCTCGGCGGACTCGACGCCCGAGGCGAGGACGGCCTGCACGAGGCGGTCACGGGCACGACCCTGCACATCGGCACCCTGCCCGTCCAGGTGGCCGGCAACCGCCACGCCGAGGTGCACCCGACACTCCCGGGCCCGGCGAACCGCGCCTACCTGATCGATGGGCGGGTGCTCGTCACCGGAGACGAGCACCCGATCCCGCCGGACCGCCTCACCGCCCTGGTCACCCCGGTCGACGCCCCGTGGCTGCGCGCCGCCGACCTGATCCGCTACGTGCGCGCCCTGCGGCCGAAGCTCGTCGTCGGCGTCCACGACGGCCTGCTCAATGCGGATGGTCTCGCCGTCGCCCGCCATGTGATCGAGTCGCTGCGGAACGAGGGCACGGCCCGGGCCACCATCCTCGCCGACGGTGAGGCGATCATCGCCCCCTGACAGCCGGCCCTGCAGGCGGCACAGGCCTCGGGCCGGACCTACGCCTTCTTCACCTCCCGCGCCTCAAGCGTCTGGGCAACGCGTTCCCGGACGACCCGGCGATGGAGGAGCGTCTCCCCCCTCTCCGTCCCGAGAGCCGGAAACCGGCTCCGCCGTCCGCCCCGGTTCCAGCAGCCTCAGCATCCCGGCGCGCAGGAGGGACTGGTCGATGGCGGTGCTGCCGGCCAGGGACAGGACCGCCGCCCCCTGGTCGAGGGCGGCCAGGAGCGCTCCGAGCCGCTCGTCGGTGAGAGAGTCCCCCGCCTCTCCGACCCCCGCGTCGCGGCTCTCCACGCCTTCGATCTCCGCGTCGCCGCCCCTCCCCGCCAGATCGGCCGGATCTCGGCGCGAGGACTCGACGACGGCGGCATAGGCGCCGACCACCTGGTTGACCCGTTGTACGATCTGCCCGCTCAGGCGCTCGTCGCGGGCGGCCACCGCGATGAACTCCAGGGTGGCCAGGGCGAGGCCCCTGACGGCCTCCGCGGCCTCGCCGTCGGCGGCCAGACCCGCAGGCTGCGTCCCGAAGGCGTTCCAGCCCTGGCCCGTGGAGCCCTCGATGTCCCTGTCCAGGACCGCCAGGAACAACTCGGCCTTGCCCGCGAAGTTGGAGTAGACGGCCCCCTTGGAGAAGCCCGCGGCCCGGGCGATCCGGTCGAGCCGGGCGCCGTGGTAGCCGGCCTCGGCGAAGGCCGCGCGTGCAGCGAAGACGATGGCCTCGCGAGTCTGTCTCTGGCGGTCGCGCCTGCTGATCGGATCGGGAAGGTCTGTCACTCGACCGATCGTAAAGGCGCTCCCACCCGTTGCACGCCCTCTCGCACTCAGATACTCTTAGTATCCAAATACTGATAGTATCTGAAAGGTATCCCGTGTCCCGCCCCGCTATCACTCGACGCCGCGCGGTCCTTGCGGGCCTGGTCGCGGCGATCACCGCCGCGGCCGTTGAAAGGAGATCGATGACAGGCACGACGGCCTCCCGCCCCCTTCCCGAAGACGGGGTGGTCGGACGGCTCCCGTTCGATGGGTCGTGGCTCACCGAGATCAGTCCCACGCGGCAAGTCCCCAGCCACGGAACCGACCTGTTCGGCACCACGTACGCGATCGACTTCATCGCGGTCGACGAGGCCGGTCGGACGGCGCCCGGCTACAGCCTGCGGACGATCCTCGCGACCGAGCCCCCGGAGCTATTCCACGCCTTCGGCCGGCCCCTGTACTCGCCCGTGGCGGGGACGGTGGCAGCCGTCCACGACGGCGAGCCCGATCACGAGGCCCGTCGGTCCCCGCTGACGCTGATCCCGTACGGGCTGAGCCAGTCGAAGCGGATCCGCCGGGGAGCGGCCGGAGTCGCAGGCAACTACGCGGTCATTCGGACCGCGGGCAGCAGCCTCTATGTCGCGCTCGCGCACCTGAGACGGGGCTCCCTGCTCGTCTCGCCCGGTGACCGGGTTGGCCCCGGGGACAGGATCGGCAGCTGCGGCAACTCCGGCAACTCGACGCAGCCCCATCTCCATATCCAGGCCATGGACGGACTCGACCTCGACGTCGCCCGGGGAGTCCCGCTCCGTTTCGAGCAGTTCCGGCAGCACGCCCCCGGCCGGCGCGCCGCGCCGGCGCACCGCCGACTGGCGTGCCCCGACCAGGGCTCGGTCATCAGCGCGGCGTGACCGGCTGAGGGAGAAGCAGGACTGGACCGATCTTGATGCGGAAGTGAACCGATCTCGTGGAGGGCGACGGCGCGGGCGGAGCGGCGGGGCCCGCCGGCACCGCGGGGCCCCGTCGCCGGCGCCCCGCTCACTCCCAGCGGAAGAGCCGGGCCGCGAGCGCGCCGCAGACGATTCCGAAGCCGAGGAGGACGACGGCCGATCCCCAGTGCGCACCCCAGCCGTCACCGGCCCACAGGCCCCGAGTGAGGTAGGTGAGCTGAGTCAGAGGCGAGAAGCGAGCCACCGAGAGCACCCCCGATGGGAGCACGGACAGAGGGACGGCGGCACCCGAGGTGAAGATCAGCGGGTACAGCAGGATGTTGCCGAGCCCCTGCGCCGCGCCCGGGGTGCGCAGTCGGTATGCCACCAGGTAGCCGAGCGCGAGGAAGGCGGCCAGTCCGAGCAGCGTGGCGACGAGCGTCGACAGCAGCGCCACCGCCGATGCGGGTCGGACCCCGAATGCCACGATCGCAATGCCGTACATGGTCGCGATGGACAGGAAGGTGAGAACCGCGCGGGACAGTACGTCGGCCGCCAGGTAGAGGCCCGGTTTCAGCGGGGTGACTTGGAAGCGCCGCAGTACCCCCGCACTGCGCTGAGTCGCCATATCGATGGGCACCATGACGACAGCGGAAATGGCGATGACGATGCCGGGAAAGGCCGTGAAGTTCGTCTCCAAGAACCCCTTTCCTCCGAATTCAGGGGTCGGATCGTTGCCGAAGATGAGGCCCATGACGAGGACGAACACCGGGGCGAAGGCGATCGAGAAGATGACCGCTGCGGGCTCACGCAGGGTGCGCATTGCAGTGACCCTGCACAGTTGACGGAAGGTTTTCATTGGGGTCAGTCCTCCTCGCGCATCGAACGGCCGGTCAGGGAGAGGAACACGTCCTCGAGCGAGGGCGCCGAGACGCGCACGTCACTGACGGTGGGGCCGGTCTGCTCTATCGTGTCGATCATCTGTTGTGGGAAACGTGTGCTCGTCGAGTGCACCTGCACCTGGCAGTCGCGCACTCTGACGTTGGAGATCCCATCCAGCCCCTCCAGGAGTGCAGCGGGCACAGGGCTGGAAGTGCGCAGCCGGATCTCCGCACCGCCGCCCAGGGAGGCGACCAGGTCGGGAACGGTGTCGAGGGCGATGAGGCGTCCGTGATCGACAACGCCGACCCGGTCGCACAGCGCCTCCGCCTCCTCCATGTAGTGCGTTGTCATCAGCACGGTGGCGCCGCGCTCCCGAATGGAGCGCACCACGTCCCACATGGCCAGGCGCGCCTGCGGATCGAGGGCGGTGGTGAGCTCGTCGAGGAAGACGATCTCGGGCCGGTTGATCAGGGCCAGGGCGATGAACACCCGCTGACGCTGGCCGCCCGAGAGCTTCTCGACGTAGGCGTCGCGCTTGCCGGCGATCCCCAGCTCTTCCAGAAGCTCGTCGGTGTCGGCGGGGTCGCTGTACATGGAGGCGAAGAGGTCCATCGCCTCGCGCACCTTGATCTTGGGCGGCAGCGCGGCCGTCTGCAGCTGGACCCCGATACGGCTCCGCCAGGCCGGGGTGGGGCGGGCCGGATCGGCGTCGAGGACGCGCACGCTTCCGCCACTGGGGGTGCGCAGGCCCTCCAGGCACTCCAGGAGCGTGGTTTTTCCCGCCCCATTCGGCCCGATCAGGCCGAAGATCTCTCCCGCTTTCACCTCGAAGGAGACCCCATCGACGGCGGCGAGTTCGCCATATGTCTTGGTCAGTTTCTCAACGACGATTGCAGAATTCATCTCATTCCTCCTCGGACGACGTCTCGGCGGCAGGAGATGGGGCACCCGGATTCGAAGGAACGCCCGCCTCGGAGGCGGAGCCCTCTTCTGGAGCCGCGCTCGAGTCCGAGGCCGGAGCCGGATCGCCCGCACCCGTCACCGGGGCGCTCGGAACCTGACCGCCGACGGCAGAGCGGACGAGCATGGCGAGCGGATCGTCCTTCGGAGCACGCTCCAGCAAGCTGGCGAGCGGGATGAGCGCCAGCCCCTGGGCCGGATCTGTCAGGACGATGAGCTGGTCCCCGGGTTCGAGACCGACATGCTTGCGGGCCTGCGTCGGAAGGGCGACTTGCCCCCTCTGCCCGACGGTGACCGTTCCGAAGAAGCCTCTGCCGTCCGGCCCGATGTGGGACGGGTTGCGCGGTACCACGATTCCTCCTATCACTCTGCCACACAAAACATGCATGACATGCAAAACATGTATGACGTCTATGTTGCACCCATCACGACAGATGCGCAAGAGGGTGACGGCGGTCTCTTTCGAAAGAGGCGCCCCCGCGGGCGCGCCCAGGGACCCAGCTACGCACCACCCTCGAGATCGGTCGCATTCCGCCTCGAGATCGGTCGCATTCCGCCTCGAGATCGGTCCGCTTCCGCGCCGAGATCGGTCCAGTTCCGGCTCGAAATCGGTCCGGTTCCGCCCCGAGCCCGACGACGATGACGGGCTTGCACGAAGCACTCGCCTGACAGAAGCCTCATTGGGCGAGACAGCTCCCACTCGGGCCACGGATGTCGCGACTGTCTCGGCTGTCTCGGCTGTCTCGGCTGTCTCGGCCATCGTGACTGTCTCGACGCCGCCCCGGTGCCCTTGCCACACGCTCGGCCACCCTTGTGTCTGCCACGATGTGAGGGTGTGTGCTCACTCCATAGATCACGACGAGCGCATGCTGCGCATCGGCACTTTCTCAACGCTGTCGAGGATCAGTGTGCGCATGCTGCGCTACTACCAGGAGCATGATGTGCTCGTTCCGGCAAGGACCGACCCCTTCAGCGGCTATCGCTACTACAGGGCCGAGCAGCTGGTCGATGCGCATCTGGTCGTACAACTGCGTGACGCGGGCTTCCCCGTCGCGTCAATCGCGCAGCTCGTGGTCTGCGCAGATCCAGCCAGGGTCGAGGCGGCGATCGCCGCACAACGCACCGAACTCCTACGTCAGCAGGACGCCCTGCGCGGACAGCTTCTCGCCCTGGATCGCATCGGCACCACACTGAGAGGACACGTCACTATGACTACTATGACCGATGTCACCGTCACAACGCTGCCCCGGATGGAGGTGGCCGGCGTTCGCCGGACCATCGCCGACTACCACGCGGAAGGCCTCCTGTGGCAGGAGATCATGCCCCTGCTGGAGAAGTCCGGCGCTCGTCTTCCCGACGGCGCCATCGGCGGGGCCACCTACTACGACGCCGACTACCGGGAGGCCGACGTCGACGTCGAGGTCTGGCTCCAGGTCTCCGAGCCGTTCGATGCGACCCCGCCCCTGGAGTGCCGCACCCTGCCCGCGCAGCGGATCGTGACCGCCACCGTGCGGGGCGACTACTCCCAGATACCCACGGCGACCACGGCCATCGGCACCTACATCGCCGAGCACGGCCTGCGCACCGGCCCGATGTTCAACATCTACCGGGTCAGCCCGGCGCAGAGCGACGACCCCAACAGCTGGGTCACCGACGTCTGCTTCCCGATCCTTGATGAGTAGGCGATCGGCAGAGGTGTAGCCGCTGCACCGACCGGCCCGCCGAGCACGGGCTTCCTCCCGGCACTCTGCAGCATGAAGCTCCAGCAGATCCTGAGCGCGCAGATTGTCAGAAGACTCGTGTCACCGACTTCGCGATGCCCCTGCATGACAGCGTCCAACGCCGTTGGCAACTCGTTCGTGAAAGCATCTGTGTCGTCGAGACGGGCGCGAGCGCGCGTGAACCGATCTCGACGCGGAACCCGACCGATCTCGGCACGGAGTACGACCGATCTCGAGCCGGAACCGGACCGATCTCGGCGAGCACCGAGTCGGGAGTCTGCTCCCAGTCGAAGCCCTCGCTGTGCCCCGGCTCGGGCCCGACGGTCCATGTGACGCATTTCCCGGCCATAACCTCTCGAACCTCTCGAACCTCTAGGTTCCCATCCGGAGGCTGCTCGGGCGGCATGGTGGCGCGACCGCACCGGGTCCCGGTCGCAGGCCGCACGGACGACGCGCCCGCTCGCAGGTGGCCCTAGACTAGCGCCGCCCCGTCATCGACCTGCAGGAGCCGCACCCATGGACCTCTCCCCCGCCGCGTCCCTGCGCTCCCGCATCACCGTGGCCCTAGGCCGCACCGCCCGCCTCGTATCCCGACTGCGCGGGGGCGGCTCGGGCGGGACCGCACTGCCCGGCCTCGTCGTCGAGAAGCTCGACCCCGGTTTCCTGGCCCGTACGCTGGGTCAGCTGCCCATGGGCGTGGTCGTCGTGTCGGGCACCAACGGCAAGACAACCACGACGAAGATGGTCGTTCAGCTCCTGCGCGAACAGGGCCTCAAGGTCCTGACCAACCGGTCGGGCTCGAACTTCGTGCGCGGAGTACTCGCCTCGCTGCTCACCGAGGTCGATGCGGGCGGTCGCCTGAGCCACGACGTCGCCGTCCTGGAGCTCGACGAGGCGCATGCGGTGCGCTTCGTACGACTCATCAAGCCCCGCCACGCCCTGCTGCTCAACGTCAT
>ERZ773075.1069-NODE-1069-length-16064-cov-8.07852_pt1 | contig 16064 bp, 9 predicted proteins | sample MGYA00580614_ERZ773075 | MGnify/ENA primary metagenome ERZ773075 (study PRJEB29015, sample SAMEA2738021) | human oral metagenome | biome: human oral; feature: human-associated habitat; material: dental | place: China | collected 2043 ... | reverse complement strand
GCGATCATCTCCGGCGGCAAGGGCACAGCAGCGGACAAGGTCGCAGCGCTCAACGTGGCAGGCATTCCCGTCGCAGAGACCGTCGCGCACATCGGCGAGACCATGGTCAAGCTGCTCAAGGATAAAGGCATCTATGACAAGTGCCGCACCTGCTGAGGCCGCTCCTTCCATGCAAAGAGAACGCATTGTGAATTTTTTACACAAAATCATTCCCGCAGTCCTCACCTTCCTTACCCTCAGCCTTTCATTGCCTGCCTGCGCGGCTCCGCCCGCAGTCGATACCCAGCTCGACATCATCGCACACAGCAAAGAAGTGTGGAGCAGGGATATCTCCTTAACGGAACAGATGTGGCACCTCGGCAAAGAAAAAACGGCTTGGTCTGATGATATGTCACGCATCTCCTATGCTGTTACCGATCTGGATGCAAACGGACGACTCGAGTTGCTCATTCGAGGCCTGTACTTTGATGTTTCCGCCTTTTTGGAGGCAAAGGCTGCAGGCCTTGGAGAGCCTGCTCTCCAAGCGATGACAGCAATGACAAGCATCCCCCGCAGCATCGACAGCTACGTCTACGAGATCAGCGCAGACGGCACGCGGCTCGAGCCTGTACGAATGGATATTCCGCCGGCAGACTACACCATCACGCCCGACCTTTCCTACCTGTGGGGGCACAATGTCCCCATGGTCATGATCGACGGAAATCGCGTCTATCATATTGATACGTGGATACGCACGGGGCGAAGAGACGGCCGCGAGGAATCAATGCACCAATATCAGCAGGTTTTCCTAAAGGACGGCATTCTTCACGTAAGCGCTGTTGCGGCGAAATATTCCTACGCAGATTCTTCGTCCGCCAATCAGCCCGGCTTCGTTGATGCCTCTGCTGTATTCTACGTGCCATATATAATGAATGCCGATCCGTATGGCTCTGAGTTTCAGGCATTTCTCGCCGATTTTCTCCCCTCCCGCGGCAATCCTACGAAAGCAGCGATCCAATGGAAGCCCTACGCTGAGCTCGACAGGAATCCCCGCCAAGCGCTTGCCGATTCCTGGCAGGGATTTTCCTATGGTGACCGCTGACGAGCATCAACGCCAAGGCCCTTTGCAAATGTGCGAACATCTCCCCGAAATGAAGTTCCAAGAGGCGAAAGGGCGAACACAATGCGCCGTACCGATAGAAAGAAATCTATGCTCGCTTCCTCATGATGCGCCTGTCGCATGAGGAAGGAAAGGCAATCAAAAACAGCGATTTGCATGGTGTGCAAATCGCTGTTTTTGTATATAGCCTTACATCTCCTCTGCAGGAGCGATCCGAAGCAAAAGCGCACGCGCACACTCTGCTGCGCGCATAAAATCCGCCCGTGGCAGAACGAGCAGGACGTAGTCCTCGTTGTTCATGTCCATCGCAGCGAGGACATAATTGTGCCACGATGCGTTCACCGCCTTGCTCCAAAGGGGAATCCCGTCCGTTTCACCGAGCATATCCGCATGGACGGCGAGCCCCGTACCCGCTGACAGCGTGTCTACGGCAGCCACAAAGTCCTCCTTCCAGCTCTTCCAATCGAGCGCGATTGCCCTGCCGCTGCGCACGAGTTTTTTGCAGAGTCTTTCCCACCCGACATCAACGCCCGCCGCGCCTTTCGCCTGCATCTTCTTCCGGAGGCTCTTCGTATACGCGGCGTCTCCGAGCAGGATGTCCGCCAGCGCAGCGAATGCATCTGCGATCGCTTTCGAGTCGTCTTCCATCGGCTCATACTCCCTTGCAGCGGGGCGTACTCTTTTTTGCACGAAGTCTTTCATGATCCGCGCGGCATCGTCATAGGAGATCCCCGCACGGCGATACTTCTTTCCGTCGATTTCCAGCAGCAGGTCTGCCTGATCGGCAGCCTTCTCGCCCACCGCCTTCATGGACGTGCAGCCCTCGACTGCGTGCGGCGGGCAGAGTTCCACGAACATATTGCGTCCGTCCCGCATTGACTTCAGCTCGTTCTCGATGCCCACGATGTGAAAGCCGTGCCGGTTCATCGAGCTGCTCTTCAAGCACCAGTCCTCATATGTACTGAATATCTTCGCCTGAATCAGATTGTATAGGCTCATGTGAATCTCCTGCAATATGCCGCGGCCAGAAAGCTCCCCTTCCCCTTTTTCTTTACAAGCCCCATCTTTTCCATAGGATTACCATACGATACTTTTCGCCGCGGGTCAAGCAGGAGCTCCTTCCAAGGAGGTCAACGGGAGTTGTGGAACCAGAGATGATCCCGCGGCTGTGCCCGGGGGCTGCGGGAAATTCGGCTGCATCGACTGAAAGCAGGGGGGGCATGATGACGCCGCAGGGTGGCAGCAGCCGCCTCCCTGCGGACGCTCCTCCAGCGCAAGAGTCCGCGCAGATCAGCAGCGGCAGATAAAATTTATGATAAGCACTTTCAATGTCGTTGTATTCTTCTGAAAATCGCGCTATAATAAAATATAGAAGCAAACGGGGCCATGTCCCTGATCCGCACGCTCGGTTTCCCCGCCTGCGCGGAGGATCAGACGCAGAGCGGCGAAAGGGGTGCCCTCTCCCTCATATTTCTCACAACAGGAGGTATGTCCAATGAATCAGGAACAGCTGAACCGCATGCAGCATGACAAGGGCTTCATCGCAGCGCTCGACCAGAGCGGCGGCTCCACGCCCAAGGCGCTGAAAGCGTACGGCATCGACGAGAGCGCGTACCACGGCGATGACGAGATGTTTACACGCGTTCACGAAATGCGCACACGCATCATCAAGAGCCCGTCATTCGACAAGAACCAGATCCTCGCGGCCATCCTCTTTGAGAACACCATGGACCGCCAGATCGACGGTCTCTTCACTGCGGACTTCCTTTGGACCAAGAAGGGCATCATCCCCATCCTGAAGGTCGACAAAGGCCTCGCCGAGGAGAAGGACGGCGTCCAGCTCATGAAGCCCATCCCGGGTCTCGACGCCCTGCTGGACCGCGCAAAGGAACGCCACATCTTCGGAACGAAAATGCGCTCCGTCATCAAGCAGGCAAATCCGGCCGGCATCCGCGCCATCATTGACCAGCAGTTCGAGGTCGGCATGCAGATCGTCCGCAAGGGTTTTGTCCCCATCCTCGAGCCGGAGGTCGACATCCACTGCCCCGATAAAGAAAAAGCAGAGGAGATCATGCTCGGCGCCATCAAAGAGCATCTCGCAAAGCTGCCCGCCGATGCCAAGATCATGTTCAAGGTCACCATCCCGACCGTCGACAACCTCTACGAAGGGATCATGAAAGACCCGCACGTCGTACGTGTCGTCGCCCTCAGCGGCGGCTACACGCAGGACGATGCGAACGAAAAACTCGCGCGCAACCACGGCCTCATCGCCAGCTTCTCCCGCGCCCTCGCACAGGAGCTGCGCGTCAGCCAGAGCGACGCCGAATTCGACGCCGTCCTCAAAAAGGCCGTCGACAGCATCTATCGGGCATCCATTACCTGAGGACACCGATATTTCTCCTATATCCTTACGAACAAATCCCCCGCCAGTATGGCGGGGGATTTGTTTGTGTGTAATTTTTACTCCACGTTGTTTTTACATACAATCCTCACTTGCATCAATACATTGTATTCTCTTCGTCATTTTTCTATGGGATTGATATTGCCAACTTGTCCTTTATGCATTTTATATTGATTCGTTCCATAAAATCTTGATCCTACAAATCTTTTTGACAACATGCTTTAATTTATTTTTTGAGGAAAATAAATTTTGTTTCAAGGAAATGTTTACTAGTGTAGTTGCCAGTGTCAGTATGGAGCTCAAAAGATTTATTGGTTTATCTAAAAATTGCATATCTGACATACAAACGATGGCTGCTGTGATCACTACAAATAATCCGACCAATACAGGAAGATATACATCTGTTATTTGAACACAAATTTTTTCCGCATAGGCGTTGATCACATCTTCATTTTTATCTTTAATCTTCTCCTCTTTTCTTTTGTCATCCATAAGCTGCTGATTCTTTCTATTCTTTTCTTCAAGTTCCTCCTTCAATCTGATATTCTCATTGTTCTTTTCTTCTATCTCCTTCTTATATGGAAGAGCATTTTTTTGTTTGATATGTTCCAATAACTGTTCTACCGTCCCATCTGAAAACTCATTTTCATCATTATAAGTAATTCTTTTCAGATAATTCGAGTCGTAGGACTGTGCTCTGAGAATTAGATAATCATCATTATTTATCTCATTGGACTTCTTCATTTCCTCAACAGTTCTATATAATTTATCCAAAACCTCCTTCGACAATGACGTTGCCGCGCTACAATCCGCCAACAACTTTAGTCTGGATAATTTTTTCATCTTCTCGGCGGGCGTACTCAACCAAACCATAGTGCCAAGATATGAATCTGTAATGCAAGGAGACTTTTCTTGTTGTCTATTCCACCAATACTCTTTGATATAGCGACGACTAACATAAGACAACGTCCCATTCGTTGTCAGGAACACATATCCTAAATTATGATAAGAGCGTGATGATTTGTTCCCCCACAGTTTTGCAATTTTTTCAATAGAGTTTATGTCATATGTTAGAGCCCTATCCCCCCTTACATCATCATAGTCCGGATTATTTTTCTTATATATTGATACAAGTCTTTCTTTTAGTTTCACCACATCGATCTCATATTTATTCTCTTGAACGAGATAGTACTCTCGTGTGTCTATTTCAATATTGAATACACTCAACTTGTCTAATAAATTAGCAGCATAAAGCTCTATTTCTGTCCTCGTAAAGTTTTTCTTTATAAATTGCAACAAGGCAGGATTGGCATATCGAGGATCATATAAAGGATTATCAATCCATTTGGCACAATCAGCAATTATATCTTCTAATTCATTATACGTATGTTCAAATATCCTAAATTCAGGAGCTAGTGTTTCTGTAAAATTTTCAAACATCTCTTTGTAAGATATCGCAAGTTCTTCTGTTTGTAACCCGAGCAGTCTTAAGATAATAGGAGTATCAAGATATATTGTCATCCCCTTAAACCGTTCAAGTCTACCTTCCACAGGTGCATCAAAATTCAAAGCCACCGTCAACAAATACGCTACGCTGAGATTATTCAATAAAGAAAAGGAAGAAAGATCATGTTCTCTGCACTGTTGAATAAATTCAGCCATCAAAAACACGCTTTTATTTGATCGATTAATTTCATCGTCTGTTAAGTTATTTTCTTGTGCAATTTCCCTTGGAGAATATTCATCTAAAAAATCTATGAAACTTTCTCCTGCCATTGTTCTATCTATATCTAAATCATATTCCTTTTTTACATAAGAAATAAAATTATTCAACAAAATATTTATTTCTTGTTCTCGTGTTTTCTGGGCAGAAAGAAAAGAATATTGTAATATTTTGCTCTTTTGAACTACATATTTGCCATTATGTTCAAGCGCAATAATACCTTCCTCTACTGCACGAGATAGAACATCTTTCATAGGTGCATGAGGCAAATCAATTCCATATTCTTCTTTAAAATCTTTTATGACTTCCCTAATTTCTATCGATGCGTATTTTTTCTTTTCGAGCAGATTTGCAATATATGGCAAGAAATTCGACAAATAATCTCTAGACAAAAGATCTGTCTCCATAAGAGCCAAACTGGTTAATACCTTCAATTTAATATTTTCCATACACACACTTCCCCTATATTGTCAATTCAAAGAACAATACCTGTTACTCAAAAATATTTGGCAATTTATCTTTTCTCTTGCCTGAACACCCCCCTGTACAAAGAAACGCTATTATAACCCATGTCTGCGGCAATTTGATACACCGACCAGCCCCGTCGGAGACGTCTTTGTCAGCTGCATCTGCTACGACTCCCCCACAATCCCCATAAATTTCTCAAAAAACGCCTTCAGTTTCTCTATTACAGAGCGTTTCTTCTCTGCGCGTCCACCGCCGAAGCGGCGCACGGGCGGGAGGATCGCATCGATGGCTGTGCCTGTTGTCTTCAGCCGTCCGTCGCGGAACGTGCTCGCAACGAACCTTTCCGTCTCGTCGGGTTTCAGATTCTCCTCCGCGACTATGGAGGCGAGTGCCTTCTCCTTCTCCTCCGTGACGTAGGTGCGCCAGTCCTCCATCACCCTGGTATCCGTATTGACGGTCGCAATGAACCCGTCGATCAGCTCTTTCTTACTGCGCAGCTCGGGACTCGACCCAACGGCACGGTCGATCACGCCGATGATGCTCTTGTCCGCGCCGTTCGCAGCATGATACTTCTCCACGAGCATAAGAATGTAGTCGATGTTGATGTCTACCTGCCGGATCAGTTCCAGCTCAAAGACTACATCGTCGTTGATATTCTCCTTCTCCGCATTCCCCTGCCCCGTCAATATATGGTGTATATCGAGGTAGACACTCTGGTAGTCCTGCAGATCACGCGGCGGCAGGAGCGGATCATCCTCTGCAAAGTCATCAAACGCCATGAGGATATTCCGCAGGCGCAGGATACTGCCAAAAACGCGCACAAAATCCTTCTGCGCCGCCTCGCCCATGATCGGCTCTCCAACAGTGAACTTCGCACGCAGCTCTGCAATCAGCTCCGCATATCCCTTGTGATGCTGCCCCTTTTCATCGTCATACCCGTCATAGTAGTCGCGGAACCCGCGCAGGAGCACAACACTCTCGGCATTCTCATCGCCAAAGAGCGAGATCGCATCATCCGTCGCCTTTGCCAGATTGCGGAATGCGACAATGTTTCCAAACGTCTTGACCGAATTCAGAATCCGATTCGTGCGCGAAAACGCCTGAATCAGCCCATGGTATTTCAGATTCTTGTCCACCCAGAGCGTATTGAGTGTCGTCGCGTCAAAGCCCGTGAGGAACATATTCACCACGATGAGCAGATCGATCTCGCGCTTCTTCATCCGCTGCGAGAGATCCTTATAGTAGTTCTGGAACGAATCGCCATCCGTGGAGAAATTCGTGTGAAACTGCGTGTTGTAGTCCGCAATCGCATCATCAAGAAAATCTCGGCTCGTGCGGTCAAGGGTCTCCGTATCGAAGTCCTCATCGGGCAGCGCATCCTCGGGATCGTCCTCATTCGCCGCATAGCTGAAGATGGTCGCGATCGTGAGACTCCGTCCCGCCTCTCTCAGCTGACGGCGAAACTCCTCGTAGTACGCCATGCAGACAGGGATTGATGCGACGGCAAACATGGAGTTAAATCCGAGCACACGCTGCCCCTTGAGCGAGTACGCCTTACTCCGCATTGTCTTCTGGTCGAAATGCGCGAGAATGTATTTCGTCACCGCACGAATGCGCTCGGGCGCGGCGAGTGCCTTTTCCCGATCAATCGCACGTACCTCTTTATCATCGACCTCATCTTTGCTTTTCATCGTATTGATATAGTCAATGCGGAACGGGAGCACATTGCCGTCATTGATCGCATTCACAATCGTATAGGTGTGCAGCTTGTCCCCGAACAGCTGCGGTGTCGTCCGTGCAGACGGCTTGCCCGCCCCTGCCGCATTCGGTGCAAAGATCGGTGTCCCCGTGAAACCGAAGACGTGATACTTCTTGAACGCCTTTGTAATTGCCGTGTGCATCTCACCGAACTGCGAGCGATGGCACTCATCGAAAATCAGTACAACATGCTTGCCATAAATCGGGTGCGACTTATTCTGTCGGATAAAATTCGACAGCTTCTGTATCGTCGTCACCACAATGCGCGCTCCATCGTTCGCAAGCTGCCGCGCAAGCACCGCCGTCGAAGTGTTCCCATTCGCCGCCCCCTTCTCGAAGCGGTCATACTCCTTCATCGTCTGGTAGTCGAGATCCTTGCGGTCGACCACGAACAGCACCTTGTCGATCTCCGGCATTGCGGAGGCGAGCTGCGCCGTCTTGAACGAGGTCAGCGTCTTGCCCGAACCGGTCGTGTGCCAGATGTAGCCGCCGCCCTCGATGCGCCCCCACGTCTTGTAATTGGACGAAATCTTGATGCGGCTGAGAATCCGCTCCGTCGCCGCGATCTGATACGGGCGCATGAGCATGAGCACTTCTTCCGTCGTGAAAATGCAGTAGCGTGTGAGGAGAGCGAGCAGCGTATGCCGCGCGAGAAACGTCCGCCCAAAATCCATCAAGTCGGTAATCAGTCGGTTGCATGCATCCGCCCAAAAAGACGTGAACTCAAAGCTGTTGCTTGTCTTTTTGCTTGCCTTGCGCCCCGCCGCATCCATCTCGCGGATATGGCTCGCACGCGTCGTATTGGAATAGTACTTCGTATTCGTCCCGTTCGAGATCACAAAAATCTGGACATACTCGTACAGCCCTGCGCCCGCCCAGAAGCTGTCCCGCTGATAGCGACGAATCTGGTTGAACGCCTGACGGATCTCCACGCCCCGCCGCTTCAGCTCCAGATGCACGAGCGGCAGCCCGTTCACGAGAATCGTCACGTCATAGCGATTCGTGTGTGCCGCCGCATGCTCCCCCGCGTCCGCACCGCCCACCGCCGCATACTGATTGATCACCTGCAGACGGTTGTTATGGATGTTCTCTTTGTCAATTAGACGTATATTCTTCGTCGTGCCATCGTCACGTTTCAGATTCTGGATATAGTCCGTCTGGATACGGCGCGTCTTCTCCACGATGCCGTCACTCGCGGGTGCAATCGACGTCTTGAAAAAGCGTTCCCACTCCGCATCCGTAAACGCATAGTTGTTCAGTGCCGAGAGCTGCGTGCGGAGGTTGGCGATCAACTCCGCCTCATCGCGAATGGGGAGATACGCATAGCCCTCCTCCTCCAGCAGACGAATGAGTGCCCGCTCCAGTGCCGCCTCCGACTGGTACGACCCGTACGGCGCACGCTCCTCCCGTACATACTGTGCGAGCACCGTACTCTCCTCCGCGCTCGCGATGAGATTATAGTACATGACAAACCTCGTTTCATTCTCTGCGTGGTAGATGGACGAACCTTACAAAATCGCCCAAGAACCTCACAATTTTCTCTCTACCTTACAAATCCAGTACTTTCAGGGCTTTATGCGATAAAAAAACGTATCTGAGTGACGTTTTTTCTGCTTACCTTACAAAATTGATATCGCACCTTTCAAGTTACAACAAGAACAAAACTAAACAACGCATATACACGAATAATTGTCTGTCATTGAGGGAAGTTCTTGCAAGCGATGCAAGTACTTCTTTTTTAGTTAATCGTACCAATCTCCTCAACCTTGATAAAGTTTAATATGGCTGAAGCAGGCACATGACAGCCTGTATAGCACACGTTATTATCAAAAGTGCATCTTGAAATAACATCTTTTAGCTTTGCAACGCTATTCACTCCAAATAAAGGAAATATTTTTTTGCAAAAACGTTCCGACTGTAGCCGTTCCCATCCTAAATTTTTTCCTTCCACATATACATACATTGTGGGAAACCAATTTTTTCTAAAATATGGATTACCATTATCCACCAAGTCATATGCTTTACAGACGTGATACAGGAACAAATCAGACTCCGCCATTGCAGCCCTACTATATATCGGCAGCTTCTCTCGGTGTGAGCAAATCGTTTTTCCCAAAATTGTAAAATGATCTCGGTACTCCGTCGTTAATTTGTAATCCTCCTCAATTAAACGGCTGTAAAAGCGAAACCTTGTATAATTTTCATACCTTTTAGTATCTCCATCACTATGAATATTCAGATAATATGGGTATGTCAACAGTGTGTAAATTGCACCATAGTCAGCTATATGACGCAAATATGCTATGACGCAGACAAACAACTCCCATATATGTATCTTAAATATATCTGTGGCGCTTGTTGAGAATTGCAGTGTATTTTGTAGAAATGTATGAATATCACTTATTTCGTTATACAGCTTTTCAAACAGTTCAGCAATATATTCAGCGTAATCAAAATCCAATTCCACTATTGCTTCAATAAATTCTAAAAATACATCTCTCACAGGTTTCATATCCAAAAATGCTTGAAACGCCTGCTCACCAGTTGGAGATTTTATGAAGAATGTTTTCAGTGTTTCCACATATATCGAATGAAACTGCGCAATTAAATTTCTGCGCTGATTTTCTGTTTTACTTTTTTTTATTTGTCGAATCACCTCTTTTAGAGGAAACAAATTCGCCTTCTCTTCGTCCAAGAAACTCGGACGTTGTCCAAGCGGAGGTCGTTCATAAAGAGGTTTTTCGTAAATATTGCGGACTAATTTTTCATATTCTTCCCCATAAATTTTTCCATCTGAGAGATCAATATAAATCCTAGATTTAATATACACAGGCACATACGCATTCTCGTCCTCATCTTTTTCGATAATAACAGGAATAAATTTGCGTTGCCCCGTTTTCTCATAGACCTCGCTCGAAATAATGAGGGTTTCATCCCCTACGCCGCCTTCTCTATTATTTGCTTTTTCTGCATATATGCGATCACAAAGGATAAGCACTTTTGTAATTTCGGGGTCATTAACACAAGACTCCATAAAGACATATTTATCCTGTCCCGGCTGTAAATCCCATTGGTCAAAACAAACCACAATCCCATCGTTGGTGAGTTTTTCTGCCAACTCCCGAGCAAAATCACTATTACTCCACGAGTACGAAATAAACACTTTCGGATTTTCTTGTTCGCTCATTTATTCTCCTCCGTATTCGTTCAAAATGTTCCCACCTTATACAGCTTTTCGTGGAAAGGTCAACAGCTTATCCCGATAGTATTCATACTGCTTCTTGCGGGCGGCGATCTCCGCGGGAAGCCCCTGCGTGAGGTCATTGCAGAGGGTGTCGAAGCGGTCGAGGATGGAGACGATTTTTTCCTGGACTTCGAGCGGTGGGATGGGGATGGGATATGTTTTAACCATAGGAATTGTCAGCTGTGGAATTCCCGTTTGAGGAATCTTAAATGTCGTCATTTGCAACATATAGAAAAGATATTTTACATCAAGACACTTATATGGGATGGCAGCGATAAGTCGAACCACAGGGTAAAACGGTGTTAAGTGTAATGCGCTGTACCCAATAGTTCCTCTAGCCGATATTGTTACGCAAGGTTGCGTAATACGAGGACTTTTCGTAAATCCGTATAAAGCCTTCTCGCCTATACCATTACTATAAATTGGAATCCTATATTCCTCAGTTACTACTTGCGAAAATTCTCCCTTTGGAACGTCACCGCCTGCTATCAGGTCACAAACTTCCCCCAAAGTTTTCCACTCAACCGCGACAGATTGTTGCAGCAGGCCAATTTTACCTATTCTTAGAGCTGTCTGTCTTTCTGTCTGAACGATTGTATCATCCACACGGACAAAGTTCAAAAGACCGTCACGATAAAAATTATATTGTTTTTTTCGCAACAGTAGCTCCGCTGTTAGCTCCGCTGTTAGCTCCGCTGTTAGCTCTGTAAAATTGTCCAACAATTTTACGATTTCATTTTGGATGGGGAGCGGCGGTACCGGAAAAATAAATTTTTTCATCACAGTAAAATTAAGATTGTTAATGGTACTACTATTTAATGCGGTGTCTAAATATAACAAAAACAACTTGCTCGTAAATATATGGAATAAGTATCGACTGTCAATAGATGAATTACATCTGATAACAGCCATAAAACCACCAAAAGTATACTCCATATCCTCATCAATATAGGCAACCTTTCCTATATGTTCTTTACTGCCACTGCCAGCACAAATGAGGATATCTCCTTTTGTTAAAAATTGGTCTTCCTTTACTCGTACAGTTTTTTCAATAAGTTTGACATCATCAAAATTCAGCGTATTGCTAGATAGCGTAATATTATTTGCACGCAAAACTCTCCATACAGGCTCACTATCACTTCTTGCCTCGTTAGATTTATTATAGGTAATCCCACGGACATACTCACAACAATCCTCAAACCACCTATACTCCACCCCATCGGGACACATATCCTTTATCATCTCACGCAGCCGACTCATAGTGGGATGCCCTCCTCTCCCTCAATCTCGGCGATGATCTTCTCAATCTCGTCGCGCAGAACTGCTTCGCGTGCAACGATGGTGCGAATCTCGGCGTTCAGCTGCACGATATCTATGATCTCCCGTGTATCCTCCGGCTCGACATAGGTGCTGACGGAGAAGTTATAGTCCTCAGCCGCGATCTCCGCGCCCTTCACCACGCGCACAGCATGCTCCACGTCTACCCGATCCGTATAGAGCTTTAAGATGTTCTCGATATTCTCCTGAGAGAGTTTGTTGCTGTTTGTGACCTTGACACATTCCTTCGATGCGTCAATAAAGACCGTCGTGGTGTCTGGCTTTGACTTTTTGAGCACCATAATGCAGGTCGCAATCGTTGTGCCAAAGAATAGGTTATCCGGCAGCTGAATCACGGCATCAACGAAGTTGCTGTCGATGAGATATTGACGTATCTTCTTCTCCGCACCACTGCGATACATGATGCCGGGGAAGCAGACAATTGCCGCCGTTCCATTGTTCGCAAGCCATGCGAGCGCGTGCATGATAAAGGCAAAATCCGATTTGCTCACAGGTGCAAGCACGCCGGCAGGAGCATAGCGCGGATCATTGATGAGCAGGGGGTTCTCTTTCCCCTGCCATTCCTGTGAGTAGGGAGGATTGGAAACAATCGCCTCGAAGGGCTCATCATCCCAATGCTTTGGATCAAGGAGGGTGTTCCCATACGCGATGTCGAAATCGTCGAAGTTGATATCGTGCAGGAACATATTAATGCGGCAGAGGTTATAGAATGTGAGGTTGTCGTCCTGCCCATAGAATCCATTCCGCACATTTTCCTTGCCGAGAATCTTCGCAAATTTGAGCAGGAGCGACCCACTGCCGCAGGCAGGGTCATAGACCTTGTTTACCTGGGTTTTTCCAACAACGGTGAGATGCGTGAGAAGCTCCGAGACCTCCTGTGGGGTAAAAAACTCACCGCCGCTCTTGCCCGCGTTCGATGCATACATCCGCATGAGATACTCGTACGCATCGCCGAATGCGTCGATGGTGTTGTCCTGATAGCGTCCGAGGTTCATGTCCCCGATGCCGTCAAGCAGTTTGACGAGTTTTGCGTTGCGCTCGGCAACGGTCGCGCCGAGCTTGTTGCTGTTCACGTCGAGATCCTCGAAGAGCCCCGCCAGATCGCCCTCGCTCGCCGTGCCTACCGCAGAACGTTCGATGTTATGAAAGACGCGCTCCAATGTTTCGTTGAGATTTTCGTTCGTGGGCGCGTTTCTCCGCACATTCTGGAACAGTTCACTTGGCAGGATAAAGAACCCCTGCTCGTTGACGATATTCACACGCTCCGTCTCTGCCTCCGCGTCGGGCAAGGCAGCATAATCAAAGGCCGCATCCCCAGCCTCACGCGCCTCGTCGTTGAGGTAGTCCGTCAGCTTCTCCGAGATATAGCGGTAGAAGAGTGTGCCAAGCACGTACTGCTTGAAATCCCAGCCGTCCACACGGCCTCTCAGGTCGTTCGCGATCTGCCAGATGGCGCGGTGCAGCTCTGCCCGCTCCATTTCCTTCTTGTTGTCCATGCTCTCGCCTCCGGCTTCATTTCTCATAATTCGTGATAGAGGTACTTTTGTCCTTCTAAAACAGGGTTGCTGGCATGCATATAGATCTTTTTAAACAAGTATCATAGGGCCATCATCCTGACGGCCTAGTTAATCAACCTGTTCATACATCTTTTGGCTTGGGAATATAGACTTTCTTCAGCGGAATCATCTGCTGATATTCTTCACTCATATTCTCATAGTATTTCAATACAAGATCTACTAACTCTATGCCGTTAATGCCTCGGATAATAGGATTCGCTGTGAGAAATTTTTGTGCATTCTTTGTATAGTCAGACAGTGAGATAAATAGGCCGTAATCTCCCGGCATCATTGCCCCTTTGAGCGATTGGATTGTTGCTTCTTTTATAGCGCTGTCCTGACTTTTAACCTGCACAGCAATGCGTGGAGGCAACTCATCTTTATAAGCTACAATATCAATACCACCATCACCTCCATGCGGCGATATACTCGTCCGATACCCCATTGCATTAAGAAGATCTGCAACAAAACGCTCCAAATCATATCCCTTGAACAAACGGCTCAGCTCCTTAAGAACGAAATCACGTGTGTTGTTCATGATTTCTTCTGCAGTTGCACCTACACTCTCATCCTCTATATCTGTGGTCTGTAAAGGAAAGTCGGGGGATAGAGACGCAAGATACTCAGCTGCATAGTTTTTAATGGAAAACAGAGTCATTGCCGAACCAACTTCATATAATGCTCCCTGTGAAAATACTGTGCGAGAAAGATGCTTCAGCCATGTAACCTTGCGCGTATGATGATAAAGTCCGGCTAACGGATCATACATATAGTCACCGGAAATTCTCCCAATATTAATCTTACGGTCAATTTTTGAGGGGAACACGACATAGTCTCCAATTTTCATTTCAACGGCAAATCGATAAAGCATCCCTACAGAGGTTGGAATGGCACCTTTTTTCGCATGTGGATAGACCTGCATAAACCGCGCCCTAAAAGCATCCCGTGTCTTGGCAAGACCGCCAAGGTTACCCATATCATTCCATCCAATTGCAATAATCTTTTCCCCAAGGAAAAGCTGATCATCCTCGGAATGAATGCCCCATATAGTCTCTTCTGATATATTTTCCATATCAAAACACCTCACATATACAAAATCTATTGATTGTAACCCCAGTTATTGCAGAGGCTGAGTATGATATAACTCTGGCGCCAAACAAAGAAGGGCGGCTCATTTCCTTTACCGCTTAAAAACGCCATCCTGCGCCCCGAACTATCACGAGTAAACTAAGTGCAAGCATGGAACGACCGTTGATCCATTCCCCTGATCAACCACGAGCATGCTGTCCGCATCATATCACATGCTAACGTGATATCCCGCGGCCTCTTAAATACACACAGGATAAGGAAGGTCAATTGTCCCATCTCCCCATTGATTCCATGAAAGAATTCCAATGTTGCTAAAGATTCGTTCTTTTATTGTCATTTTCCTCTTTATCTTAATTTTTCTAACCGTGCATTTATTAACATAAAAATTCCCCACTTTTTACAAAATATATTATTTGTCACAAGACAATCCCGAACTCTTTTATGCTAAGGTATTGCATACTTTTGGGGGGCACTACAAAATAATGCCCGGAGCTTTTTTCAAAGCACATCTTATCCCATGGAACAGCCAATATGCTGCACGACGATTGCTGCCACTCGATTCGCCTCTTCGCAGGCCTCGCGCAGCGTTTTCCCCTGTGACAGCGCCGACAGGAATCCTGCTGTATGCGAATCTCCGGCGCCGATCGTATCGATCGCCTTGACCGGAGCGGAGGGCACGAGCATTTCGCCTTCATCGCTGCGGCAAAGCGTCCCCTCCCTGCCGAGTGTCACGACGACAGGCTGACGCGTAACCGCATAGAGTCTGCGCGCCGCAGCAGCAGCGTTTGCTTCTCCCGTCATCGCCTTTGCCTCGGCCGCATTCATTTCGAGAATCGTACGCATACCCAGAAGCTCGTCGGCAAAACGCTTCCCCAAAAGCCTCGGCCCCGGGTCGAGCACCAGACGGCAGCTGCGTTTCCTGCGGCGCAGGAAACGCAGCAGGACTTCACTGCCGGGATTGTCATCCTGGAATCCATAGCCGGAGGCATAGATGTAATCGTAGGCCTGCGCATCAATCTTGTCCAGCCACGCATCGAGCCACATCGTCTCAATGCCGTCCATCGTAATGAATGTACGCTCGCCGTCAGCCTCGACAAGAGAGAGGCAGTATCCGTTGTCGCAGCGTTCATCTTCGATCATCGGCCAATGCCCAGACTGCAGGAGTTCCTGCCGGATGATGTCCGCATACATTCCCTTGCCGAGCGGCACGCAGAGATCATGCGCAGTGCCCAGGGCGCCCATGATTTTCGATACGTTGAATGCACAGCCGCCGACGATCATGCCCTTCTGCCTTCCGGCAATATCTTCTCCGGCCTGCGGCAGATGATCGATATGGATGACGACATCGATCACTGCCGCGCCGAGGATCAGTATCTTTGCGTTTCCCA
>ERZ773075.1067-NODE-1067-length-16076-cov-7.56239_pt1 | contig 16076 bp, 13 predicted proteins | sample MGYA00580614_ERZ773075 | MGnify/ENA primary metagenome ERZ773075 (study PRJEB29015, sample SAMEA2738021) | human oral metagenome | biome: human oral; feature: human-associated habitat; material: dental | place: China | collected 2043 ... | reverse complement strand
CCACCACCACCATCGCCACGCTCAGACCGGCAAAGCCGCTCCAAAGGTAGTCGATGATGTAAAACACCGCAGGCTGCGGTTTGCGGATTTTGTCAGTTTTAATCATGGTTTAGGTGTTGGTTTGATGGGGATGGTTTGGAGATGATAGGCCGTCTGAAAAATGGTTGATTGGGTTAGACGGAACTTCGTAACCTAACGAAACGGTTTGGTTTTTCCAAATAATGTTTTTCAGACGACCTTTGTTTGGGATTTCGGGGTTTCGTCGGGTTACGACTGCTGCTAAGCCAGCCTACGGTTAAACCAAAAATTTAAAAACTTGAGTAAACAAATCTCTCTTATCATTCGTAACATAAACAGGTAAATGGTGCTCCAAGGTTAACTGTTTAATAACCATACTTGATGGATGCCCATAGGGATTCGATAAACCAAATGATATTGGAGAGATTATTCCGAGCCGTCCTTCACTAAAGTCGTTGAAGAAGTCAATATCAAATCCATTTTTGCTACCATGATGTGGAACTTGTATTGTATTAACTGGCAAATAATGTTTACATCCTTTTATCTTATTTTTAAAGTCATTAACGATTGTTTTTAAATGAACATCTCCAGTATAAATACATCCAATATTAAACTGAGTATAAAAAAAATCAAAATAATCACGCCCAAATGGATAAAATTCCAAATCTTTTCCCATGCAAATATAATCTATATATGCTGTGCTATATTTATATTCAATGAGATTGGAATAAAGAACTAGGGAGTTCTGATTAATATCCCCGTCTACTTCTTTATAACATTTTCTAATTTCTTTTGTGTGATTAGCTACATAACCAACATCTTTCAAATCCCTAATTGAGATATTATTTTCTCTAAATTTCTTTATTAATTCCTTACATCTTATTTTATTTTTATAGTTGTATGGTTTATAAATCCAAAATTTCTGTCCCCTAAGAGAAAAGCTAATATTTTCCCCACTCTCTATTTCAGCTCCATCTTCAATTTCAGCTACATCCCTTATTTCCTGATTCGACTCTTCATCCCTACTTTCAACAACCTCCCTAACACAAATAATTTTCGTTTCACTTCCAAAAAATTCTTTTGGATTATTTAGAACATCTAAAGAATTTTTATATCCAATACCTAACCCTTTATAAGCAAAAAGTAAAAAATTCTTATCTTCCTCAAAAAGTAAAGGCATGATTACTGTTTTAATTTTACCTACACTATTTTTTAAGATATTAATTTTATTGACATGATCACTATCAAAGTGAGAAATAAATAAAATGTCTATATCTTCATTTTTATCAAAACTATTTGAAATTACTTTATCAACACCTCTTGATAATGAACCGCAATCATATACAACATTAAAGTTATTATTTTCTGTCTTAAATGATTCGCTATAAAATCCCCCTTGCCCTACAGGGTAAAAAGTTCTTTGCATTTTTATCTTCATAAAATCACCTATAAAATATTTCTAATTAACCGGTAGATTAGCTCATGAACCAACATTTCAAGCAATCTGACGGTTTTGTTGGGTTTGACAATCTACCCCATGGTTACCACCCGCCGTCATTCCCGTGCAGGCGGGAATCCAGAGGTTTGACGTTGCTGCAATTTTAAAACATTCCTGCAATATCAGAGACTGGATTCCCGCCTGCGCGGGAATGACGGCTTTTTGTGTACTGTTCTGGCTGTTATCTGATAGGCCGTCTGAAAAAAGTAAATCGGATACTCGTATCCGACAGCTCCCATTTAGCCGAAATGTCGGATTCAAGAATCCGGCCTACGCTATCGATAATGTCTTTATAGGCCGTCTAAAAATGACAAGTCAGATTTCATGGCTACTCCACTATTTTCGACGGCCTCTATCCTCTTTTAAGCCAAGAAGAACCCGTTATCCGGCAGCTTGCCGCCCAAAAGTTTCGGGTTGAACTGCATCAGGATTTCGTAAAACTTCAAAATCTCGTTCTTCACTTCGCTGCCTTTGGTTACCGTCAGCCGCGCGCCGTCCAAGCCCATGACTAGGGCGGGTTCGGGGGCGGGGAGGTAGTTTTTGCCGATTTTCGCCGCGCTTTGGCGGTTGGCCAGTATCCAGTTGAGCGCGTTTTTCAAATCCTGATGGAAGAGGTCGAACTGCGCCTTGTGCGCGTGGAAATATTCTTCGTTGGCGATGATGCCCGCCATCGGAATGAGCGGTTTGGTGTCAAAAGCCTGCCCCCATGCCTTCACCAAATCAAAACCACGCACGACGTTTACGCCCATGGTTTTGCCTTTGAGCATGCTGGCGGTTGCCATCGGTTCGGGCAGGATGGCGGCGTGGTAATCCTTGCTCAAAAACAGCCCCACCGCTTCCGGCGGCGTGGCGGTGTAAGTGATGCCGACTTTGTGCGCGTCGATTTTCAGTTTTTTCAGCAAGGCTTGCAGCACGATGTCGGGCATGTCGTTTTTAAACGGCACAAGGATTTTTTTGCCGACCAAATCCTGCGGCGAGACAATCGCGCTACCTTTGCAGACCAACTGCGTGATGCCGTTGGTCAAAATATTCACCATGCCGACTTTCTGCCCTTGGTTGCGCAGGTTCACGCCGACATTGCTCGGACTCATCATCACTTTAAATTGCCCGCTCGCCACGCCCGCGCGAAGCTGGTCGGGTGAGCGCCAAACCTTGAGCGACACATCCGCCTGCTTCGCCAGCTTGCCTTGCAACGCCGCTACGGCAATGGTGACGCTGGGCATCGCCGGTGCGCCGTAAATGGTAAATTGCTCTTTCCCCGCCGCCAACAGCGAAGGCGAAACGCCTGCCGCAGCCAGCGCGGCGGTCATTTTTAAGAAATCACGTCTTTTCAGTTCCATTTTCCAATCTCCATATCGAATCCGTCTGAAATACAAATGCACTTTCGCCCATCTGTCCGAGACGGATAAATTTTGATAATAATTCCTATTCATTATGCTATTAAAGGATTTTGAAGTAAAGGAAGGCTAATCTCTTCGCCGCATTATTTCTTTAAACATCCTGAAGCAAATCTTTCCGGCGTTTGATTTCATATCAATCATGTTTTAATGAATAGGCCGTCTGAAATCTATTTTTCAGACGGCCTTATGCCTGTTTTCCGACTTAGGTTCACTTAAACCAAGATTTGATTTTGGCAAACAGCGAGGTACTCTGTTTTTCGAAACTTTCTTCCGGTTCGGGAGCGGGCGGAATTTCGCGGATGACGGGCAGTGTGCCGAAACTCTGGGCCACGGGCATGATTTCTATGATGTTGACGTTCATATGCGCGGGGCGGCGGTATAGCCACAGGGCGGTGTCGGCGATGTCTTCAGGGCGGATAAACCGTATGTTTTCATATACTCCGGCGGCACGCTCGTCGTCGCCCTTGAAACGCACATTGGAAAATTCGGTTCCGCCGCACAGGCCCGGTTCGATGTCGGTAACGCGGATGCCCGTGCCCGCGAGGTCCGCGCGCAGGTTGAGGCTGAATTGGCGCACGAAGGCTTTGGTCGCACCGTAAACATTGCCGCCAGGATAAGGATAGTTGCCGGCAATCGAACCGATATTGATGATATAGCCGCTCTTTCTTTCGACCATCTGCGGCAGGATTTGGCGGGTCAGGAAGGTCAGGCCGACGATATTGGTCTGAATCATGGTCTGCCAGTCGGCGAAATCGGCTTTGTCGGCGCTGTCCAAACCCAAAGCCAATCCCGCGTTGTTAATGAGGCAGTCGATTTCTCTGAAGCCTTCGGGCAGGCTTTGCAGCGCGGCGGGAACGGACGAGGTGTCGGCCACATCCATTTGCAGCGGGTAAAAACTGCCGCCCAATTCTTCCGCAAGGGCCTGTAGTTTCTCCATACGGCGGGCTGCGCCGACAACATTAAAGCCTGTCGCGGTAAAGGCGCGGCACATTGCTTCGCCGAATCCGGCCGAAGCACCGGTAATCAGAATCGCCATATTGTTTTCCTTTCGTTTTTAATATGATTTCGGGTATCATAGCCGGCTTGCACATGCCCGCACCCAAGCGGGAAGTTTTTTCAGACGGCCTCTGAACCCGTTTATAAATAATGATATAAATCATACCATCACAAGGAAATCCAAACCATGAAAATCAAAAAAACGCCGTTTGTTCCGGCACTGGCCGCCGTCTTCATACTTTGCGCCTGCGGCGGCGGGCAACCCGCGCAACCGAAAGGCCCGATTTCGGAGGACCGTACCGCTGCGTTCAAATCCATGATGCCCGAATTTGTCAGCATGAGGAAAATGGTCAAAGGCGACGAGGTCTACCAGGTGGAAAAATTCAAGCAGGCGGCGGCGGTGTTTGCGGAAAACAGTAAAAAACCGTTCGAGCATTTCCAGTCCGACCCGCAAGGCAACGGCGAGGCACTGCCTGCCGTCTGGCAAAATCCGGAAAAATTCAAGGCGGCGGAAGAAAAATTCCGTGCGGCAGTGGAAAAGCTGAATGAAAAAGCACAAGGCGGCAACCTGGAAGAAATCAAAGCGGCCTACGGTGAGGCGGCCGCAAGCTGCAAGGCCTGCCACGACTCTTTCCGCATGAAGGAATAGCAGCGGCCGACAAAGCCGCAGCGTATGTAAAATATATAAATTGATACCGAAAAGGCCGTCTGAAAACCTGTTTCAGACGGCCTCCTGCTTTATTTTGCCTTAACCTGCCGGATTAGCGCTGCATGGTTTCCAGCTTGGCAGCGTAGGCGGCCAAATCGGCAATCGGACGCGTCGCCACACCGCTTTCCATGGCGGCTTTGGCTGTGGCGGCCGCCACACGGGAAATCAGGCGGCGGTCGAACGGGGTCGGAATCAGGTAATCCGCGCCGAATTCGAATTTTTTGCCGTAAGCGGCAATCACTTCTTCACTGACTTCTTCCATCGCCAAATCTGCCAGTGCATACACGCAGGCCAGTTTCATCTCTTCGTTGATGGTGGTCGCGCCGACATCCAACGCGCCGCGGAAGATAAACGGGAAGCACAATACGTTGTTCACCTGATTCGGGAAGTCGGAACGGCCGGTGCCGATGATCACATCGCTGCGGGTTTCTTTCGCCAGCGGCGGCAGGATTTCAGGATTCGGGTTGGCCATGGCGAACACAATGGGTTTGGCGTTCATGGTGTTCAGCATTTCGGGCGTCAGCAGGTTCGCGCCGGAGAGGCCGAGGAAAATGTCTTTGCCTTTGACGGCATCGGCAAGGACGCGCTGACCGTTGTCTTCAATCGCGTAGGATTTTTTGGACTCGTCCATGCGGTCTTTGTCTTCGCGGGTTTTGTAAATCACGCCTTTGGAATCGCAGACAGTAACGTTTTCGCGTTTCAAACCCAGCGCCAGAAGCTGGTTCAAACAGGCAATGGCCGCCGCACCCGCGCCGGAGCAAACCAAAGTCGCCTCTTCAATGTTGCGGCCGGTAAAACGCAGGGCGTTCAATACGGCGGCGGCGGTGATGATGGCGGTACCGTGCTGGTCGTCGTGGAATACGGGGATTTTGCAGCGTTTGCGCAGTTCGCGTTCGATGTAGAAGCATTCGGGCGCTTTGATGTCTTCGAGGTTGATACCGCCGAAAGTCGGCTCCAGCGCGGCGATGATGTCTACCAGTTTCTGCGGGTCTTTTTCGTTGATTTCGATATCGAACACGTCCACACCGGCGAATTTTTTGAACAATACGCCTTTGCCTTCCATCACGGGTTTGCCGGCCAATGCGCCGATGTCGCCCAAACCCAAAACGGCGGTGCCGTTGGAGATGACGGCGACCAAGTTGCCTTTGGCGGTGTATTTGTAGGCGTTTTGCGGGTCGGCATGGATTTCCATACAGGGAGCGGCGACGCCCGGAGAATACGCCAATGCCAAGTCTTGCGAAGTGGACAATGATTTGGTCGGCGTAACGGAAACTTTGCCCGGAACGGGAAATTCATGAAAACGCAGTGCTGCTTCCTTTAATGATTCTTCCATCTGGATATCCTGTGAAATGTAATGAAAGGTTCAGGCCGTCTGAAACCGTGCTTCAGGCGGAACGGATTACACAACAAAGGCTTGCGGCACTCCATTTGCCGATTCGGAACCAAAACGCCAAACGAAACCAAAAGCCTTCCCCGCCTGCCGCGGGGTGTGTAATTTCGTGTAATTTTAACATGGCGCGTGTTCCGCGAATACAGGGATTTGCATCTTTGCAACAGTCGGAATGCGTTTCAGACGGCCTGTCCGATAAAGCCGAAATGCGCGTCCAACGCGGCTTCAATACTGGTTCTGACCGCTTCGGGGCTGCGGTTGCCGTCAATCACGGCGTAGCGTTCGGGGTTCGCGGCGGCACGGCTGAGGTAGGCGTTGCGCACGCGGGTGAAAAAGTCTGCCTGTTCGCGCTCGAAACGGTCTTTTTCGCGTACCCTGCCAATGCGTTCCAGCGACACTTCCAGCGGCACGTCCAGAAGCAGGGTCAGGTCAGGCCGGAAACTGCCCTGCACCCAGTTTTCCAGCATTTCGATGTCCTGCAACGGTACGCCCCTGCCGCCGCCCTGATAAGCGAAAGTGGCGTCGGTAAAGCGGTCGGACACGACATGAATGCCGTTTTTGAGCGCGGGCAAAATCACGTCTTCGAGATGCTGCTGGCGCGCTGCGAACATCAACAGCGTTTCGGTACGCAAACCTGCTTTCGTCTCCGGATTGAGCAGGATTTCGCGCAGGGCTTCGCCGGTGGGCGTGCCGCCCGGTTCGCGGGTAAACAATACCGGAAGCCGTCTGGCCTCAAACCATTGCTTCATCACGGCCAAGTTGGTGGACTTGCCTGCTCCGTCTATGCCATCGAGGGTAATGAATCGGGGGTTCATGTGCTGACTCATAATATATAAATGTGTAAGGCCGTCTGAAAACGCAAATTATACGTTTTCAGACGGCCTTTGTTGACCGAAAACCTCAAAGTCTTATACGAACACCTTATTTCTTCAAAATATATTTTCTAACGGCGGCGTTGTGTTCGTTCAGCGTGTGGCTGAATTGGCTCAGGCCGGTACCGTCCATTTTGGACACGAAATACAGGTATTTTTCAGCCGAAGGATGCGCCGCCGCTTCCAGCGCCGCCTTGCCCGGCAGGGCAATCGGCGTCGGCGGCAGGCCGTCGCGGGTGTAAGTATTGTAAGGCGTGTCGCGGCGCAGGTCGGCTTTGCGGATTTTGCCTTTATACGCGTCGCCCATACCATAAATAACGGTAGGGTCGGTTTGCAGGCGCATACCGGCTTCGATGCGGTTGACGAACACTGACGCCACATGCGCCCTGTCGTCTTCGTGGGCGGTTTCCTTTTCAATCAGGCTGGCCATAATCAGCATTTCATACGGCGTTTTATACGGCAACCCGTCCTGACGACCCTCCCATGCGTCTTTCAGCCTGTTTTGCATGGCCTGGTAGGCGGACTTGTAAATCTGGATGTCGCTGCTGTCGGTGTCAATTTCATAGGTATCGGGGAAAAACAGCCCTTCCGGATTCATATCCGCCGCCTCCGGCGCCACGGCCTGCATCAGTTTGGCGTTGCTCCAGCCGCGCGTCTCGTGCACGATGTCTTCCGTGTCGTTGATAACGTAGCGCATGTCGGCGAACCGCATTCCTTCGGCGATGCGGACGGTAACCGAATCGGGACGGCCGCCGCGCAGTTTTTTCAATACGTTCCAGGCGGAAATCTTGACCGGCAGCCGGTACGAACCGGCGCGCAGGTCGTTATGCGCCCCCGTCAGATAGGCCGCGGCCACGATGACATAGCGGTTGAAAACGACGCCGTCTTCGGCCAGTTTGCGGCTGACGGCAGAAATACCTTGGTTTTTCTCTACCTTGATGCGGTAGGTTTTGCCGTTGTCTTTCGGTACAAACAACAAGGCGGCAAATACTGCCGCCACTGCAACGAAAAAAACAGCAAGCCATTTCAACGATTTGTTCAACATAGACTAAGACTCGTGCCTGTTTATTCGGGCGACAGTATAACCGAAAGCAGTTTGACTGCCGATGTTTTATAATAAACGCTCCGATTTGGGAACGAAAGGCCGTCTGAAAACATGGATACGACACCGAACCTCTGGCAAAACGGCTGGTGGCAGCCCGCGCGCCGCGCATCTTCGCCCAATTTCTGCGCGCGCGAAGCAGGGGAAAAAATCTCACTGGCGGTACTGCACAATATCTCCCTGCCGCCCTTCGAATACGGCACGGGCGCGGTGGAAAAACTCTTTACCAACAGCATCGACGAGGCGGAGCATCCGTTTTACAGCATTATCAAAGACCTGCGCGTATCCAGCCATTTCTTCATCGCACGCACAGGCGAGACGGTGCAATTCGTTTCCTGCAACGATACGGCCTACCACGCGGGCGTGTCGTCTTTTGACGGCAGGGAAAAATGCAACGGTTTTTCCGTCGGCATCGAAATAGAGGGCTGCGACTTCGAGCCGTTTACCGAAGCGCAATACGCCGCCCTCCTGCCCCTGCTCTCCGCACTGATGGAGCAATACCCGATAGAGGCGGTAACGGGGCATCAAAATATCGCCCCCGACCGCAAAACCGACCCCGGCCATTTTTTCGACTGGCAGCGGCTGGAAGCAGCGGGATTCCCCGTCCGCCGCTGATTTTTCAGACGACCTCCCCGCCCCGTATAAAGCTGTCGGCGGGCGGCAAATTTCGTTATAATCCGAGTATTCTTTTAACTTTACGCGGTTGAACCGATAATTCTTACCTTTTCTAAGAGCAACTCACTATGATTTATTTCATCGTATTGGCCCTCGTGGCCATTCTGGCCGTCGTCGCCTACAATATGTATCAGGAAAGCCAGTACCGCAAACAGGTACGCGAACAGTTCGGCCATTCCGACAAAGACGCGCTGCTGGGCAGCAAAACAGACAACGTGCGCGACGGCCGGCAAGCCTCGGGCGGGAAAGGGCTGATGTCGAGAAAAGCGGCCAAACCGCAGCAAAATGCCGCCATGCGCAACCTTCAGGAACAAGACGCCTTGTTCGCCGCACGCGTCGCCCAAGCCGCCGCAACCAAACCCGAAGTGGAAATCGCCGTGGAAGACGACTTTACCGACGAACCGGTCACACACACCACCATCGGCCTGAACAACGAAATGACCACGCAGACCGAAGATATTTTCGCCGCCGTATCTGCGCCCGACGCCGGCCGCACGCTGGTCAGCCTCGACGAGCTGGTGCAAATCGAACTGCCGTGGTTCGACCCGCGCTTCGACTATCTGGCCTACATCGCCCTGACCGAAGCGCAGGAACTGCACGCCCTGCCCCGCCTGTCCAACCGCCACCGCTTCCAAATCATCGGCTGCACGATGGACGACCGCTTCCAAGTGGCCGAGCCGATTCCGAGCGTATACTACCAAGGCTTCATCATGGGGCTGCAAGCCGTCAGCCGCAACGGTTTGGCCTCGCGCGAAGAGTTGGAACTGTTCAACCAGCAGGTTGACACTTTCGCCCAACTGATGGGCGGCAAAGTAATGCACACCGACGTCGCCGCCTTTACCGAAGTGGCGCAGGCGCTGGACGAATTCTGCGCACGCGTCGACCAGACCATCGCCATCCATCTGGTTTCCCGCTCCAGCATCAGCGGCACCGAATTGCGCTCTGCGGTAGAAAGCGTGGGCTTCCGCCTGTCGGAAGACGGTCAGTTCCACTTCCCCGGCAACAACAACGACACCATGTTCAGCCTTTCCACGCTCGACAATTCGCCGTTTACGCCGTCGCTGCTGTCGCACCAGCCCTACCGAGGTTTCAGTATGCTGTTTGACATCCCCCACATTCCGGCCGGGGAAAAAACCTTCGACCGCTTTATGGATTTGGCTGTCAAACTGTCCGGCCAACTGAGCTTGGATTTGGTCAACGACAAAATGGAAGAGCTTTCGACCCAATGGCTGAAAGACGTCCGCAGTTATGTATTGGCGCGTCAGGAAGAAATGCAAAAAGTCGGCATCAAACCCGGCAGCCGCCAGGCGCAGCGCCTGTTCTCTTAAATCCGAAATCCCACGGCAAAGCGGATATGCTGTTACGGCATATCCGCTTTTTTTCGGGTAAAATCCGCCTGTCTCTATCCTTTATCTTTCATGATTTCAGACGGCCTCACGCTACCGCAGGCCGTCTGAAATCCCTTTATCCGCCATGAACCCGACCGCACAACACATCCGCCACCTCACCGACCTCCTCAACCGCTACGCCTACGAATACTACACCCTTGACGCACCCAGCGTACCCGATGCCGAATACGACAAACTATTCCGCGAACTCGAAGCGTTGGAACGAAACCATCCCGAGCTCAAACTGCCCGACAGCCCAACCCAGCGTGTCGGCGGCGAGCCTTTGGTGGGATTTGCCGAAGTGCGCCACGAAGTGCCAATGCTGTCGCTGACCAACGCCTTCTCCCCGCAAGATGAAAACGGCGTGTTCGACCATGCCGAAATGTACGCTTTCGACCAACGCGTGCGCGACGGCTTGGACGGCGCCAACCCCGAATATGTTATCGAACCCAAATTCGACGGCCTCGCCATCAGCCTGCTCTACCGCGACGGCATATTGGTGCAGGCGGCGACGCGAGGCGACGGCACGACCGGCGAAGACGTTACCCAAAACGTCAAAACCGTTGCCAATATCCCCTTGCGGCTGCACGGCGAAAATGCGCCCGAACTCATCGAAGTGCGCGGCGAAGTGCTGATGCTCAAAGCCGATTTCGCCGCCCTCAATAAAAGGCAAACCAAAAACGGGCAAAAACCCTTTGCCAACCCGCGCAACGCCGCCGCCGGCAGCCTGCGCCAACTCGATTCCCGTATTACCGCGCAACGCAAACTACATTTCTTCCCCTACTCCATCGCCCGCCAGCAAGGCGGTTTCGTCGCGGAAGAACACATCCAAGAACTCACCTATTTCCAAGAACTCGGCTTCAGCCTGCCCGACGGCAATTTCGGCTGTTTCAAAAATATCGACGAAGTATTGGCATTTTACGAACAAATGCAACAAAAACGCCCCTCCCTGCCCTACGAAATCGACGGCATGGTGGTCAAAGTCAACAGCTTGGCGCAACAGCGCGAACTCGGCTTCATCTCCCGCGCGCCACGCTGGGCGATTGCCCACAAATTCCCCGCCGAAGAAGCCCTGACCGTCGTCGAAGCGATAGACGTACAAATCGGGCGCACCGGCGCCGTTACCCCCGTCGCCCGCCTGCAACCCGTATTCGTCGGCGGCGTCACCGTAACCAACGCCACCCTGCACAATCAGGACGAAGTATCGCGTAAAGACGTGCGCGTCGGCGATACCGTCGTCGTGCGCCGTGCCGGAGACGTGATTCCCGAAGTCGTGCGCGTGATTTTCGAACGCCGCCCGATGCAGGAAACCGCCGTTGCCTTTTCAGACGACCTTCAACAGCAACAAGACGACCTGTTTGCCGAAACACCGTCCGCCAACCAAACCCAATCCGTTCCGCTCTACGAGCCCTACCGCCTGCCGACCCATTGCCCCATCTGCCGCAGCGAAATCGAACGCGAAGAAGGCGAAGCCGTCGCCCGATGCAGCGGCGGCATGCTTTGTCAGGCACAACGTGCGCAGGGCTTAATCCACTTCGCCTCGCGCAAAGCCATGGACATCGACGGACTCGGTCAAAAACAAATCGAGCAGCTGGTCGCCCAAGACCTCGTCCGCCACTTCGCCGACCTCTACCGCCTCGACATCCCGACCTTGCAAAAAATGAAGGAAACAGCAGATAAAGCGTCGTCTGAAAACGAAAACGGCGACGCAGTGACGGTTTCAGACGACCTATCTGAATCCAATACCTCAAACGGCAAAAAACAGCCGACCAAGTGGGCGGAAAACATCCTTGCAGGCATAGAAGCCAGCAAAACGCCCGAACTCGCCCGCTTCCTGTTCGCGCTCGGCATCCGCCACGTCGGCGAACGCACCGCCAAAACGCTGGCACAGGCATTCGGATCGCTGGAACACATTCGCCGCGCACCCGAACCCATCCTCGCCTGCCTGCCCGACATCGGCACCGTCGTCGCCCACTCCATCGCCCACTTCTTCGCCCAAGACGCGCAGCAGGCGATGATAGACGAGCTGCTCGCCGCAGGCGTTGCCCCGCAAACCCAAGCCGTTACCATCCCGCCCGCCCGCCACGCCGAGCCGCAACGCTGGATTGCCCGCCTGCCCAGTTTCAAAATCAGCGAAAACAAAGCCCAAGCCTTATGGGAACTTGCCGGCAAAAGCATAGAAGGCCTGCAAACCGACAAAGCTCTCCCCGCCGACTGGCAAGCATGGCGCAGCGAAACACAAAACGCCGCCCTGCTCGAAAACCTGAAAACCTTCTTTGCCCAAACGTCGTCTGAAAACCAAGAAGAAACCGTTTCAAACGACGTCAACGAAGCCGTAGCAGGTAAAACCTTTGTGTTAACCGGCACCCTGCCCACCCTCAAACGCGACCAAGCCCAAGCCTTGATCGAAGCCGCAGGCGGCAAAGTTTCCGGCAGCGTGTCCAAAAAAACCGACTACGTCGTCGCCGGAGAAGCCGCCGGCAGCAAGCTGGAAAAAGCCAATGCCTTGGGTGTGGCGGTATTGAGCGAAGGGGAGCTGCTCGAATTGCTGGGTAAAGATGCCGGGGAGGCCGTCTGAAAACATGATGCCCGTATAAACTTACAAAGCCTGCATATATCGCATATATTTGATAAATATTGATATTTTTATTGTTTTAAACATATGCGCCGCATATACTGACCGGAGGCAAAATAAGAACGCTACGGCACGTCCCGCTCCTCATCCTTCTTATTTTTAGACCTCTTGCGAGAAGCCCTCACGACAGAGAAGTAAATTTGAGGCTTGGCTCTACGGCCTGCGGAAAATTTCCGCAGCAGCTCCATCATTCTGTAAAACGAAAGGAAACGATTGATGTGTACGACTTTCGCAGTCAACGGCAGCCGTTTGTTCGGGCAGAATTATGATTTTTATTTCGGCCACGGCTATCTTTTTTTCAACCCGCGCGGGTTGCAAAAATTCACGCTGACCAAACCGCCGCAACAGCCGCTGACATGGCGGAGCCGTTACAGCAGCATCACGTTCAACCAGTTCGGTTGCGAATTTCCGATAGGCGGAATGAATGAGGCGGGGCTGACCGCCGCCATCATGTTCGACGAAGACGGCAGTTTTCCGCCGAGGGAAGCCGGCAGCAGCCTGAACGAATTGCAATGGCTGCAATACCAACTGGACAATTTCGCCACCGTCGCCGAAGTAAAGGAACATTTGGGCCGCAGCATTCCTTACGCAGAATTTATGCCCCTGCATTATTCGCTGGCCGACCGCAACGGACGCTCGCTGACGGTGGAATTTACCGACGGAAAGCCCGTTTTGCACGAGTTCGGGACATTTCACGTTCTGACCAACAACAATTTAGAGAAAACCATTGCGGTTCCGCAGGCGAAAAGTGAAGAGGAAATCACGGAAGAGCGCGATATATCGGTCAAACGCTTTAAAATCCTGACCGATATTCTGACGCACGCCCGACCGGACGAAGCCGATGTCGGCCAAGCCTTCGGCTGGCTGGACAAAATATCGTTCAAAAACAAGCCGCACGAAATCGGCTACCGTTGGTTCAGCCGCTCGGATGCGCCGTCTTACACTTTCTGGTCGATTGTATACGACATCAAAAACCTGACCGTGCATTTCAAAACGCTTGGGCATCCCGCAGTCAAAACCATTGCCCTGCGCGATGCCGCCGCCCTGTATAGAGGAACCGCCATGCTGGATATGGATACGGCGCAAACGGGAGATGTAACGGCCTCGTTCGTCCCGTTCGATACGGCGCTCAACCGCCTGCTGATCGAACGCAGCTATCTGCCGATGATGCCGGATTTGTCCGAAGCGTTTATCGATTTGCTGAGTACCTACCCGACCAAATTCGCCCAAACGCCTCCGGCTTCTGTTTAAATTTGAATAAGGCCGTCTGAAAACCGTTTTTCAGACGGCCTCAAAAGTTTCCACCGCCGTCCGTTTGGCCGACCGCGTACCTGATTTCCTACTGTTTCGCTATAATGGCGTCATTTTTACTTCGTAATATATTTTTGAAGGACGTCTATGGAACACTCTGAACAGCAGCCAGCACAGCAAACCTTGGCGCAACAGCCGAGACTTTTAGAAACACCCCGCCGCGTCAAAGCGTCGCAGGGGATGAAATGGATTTCGCAGGCTTGGAAGATTTACCGCAGAAACAAAGTCAAATGGCCGGTCATGCTCCTCGTCTTTCTTTTCATCTCCATGTTGGCACAGCGGCTGGGGAAGGGTCTATACCTTCTGTATCTATACGTTGGTATATCGTCATCACAGCAAAGCAATACAAGCTTTAGTATTTTTAGTATTCTCTTCCTCCTTGCAGCCCCTTTGCTCCTCTTCTTAGGAACGTGGATCAGCATGTTATTCTCAGGTGGTATCATGTACGCCTGCAACCGGTCGGCCATATATGAGGAATTGAAATTCAGTTATCTGTTTGCCGCGTTTGCGACCAAAAAGAGGGCTTTCTTTATTCTCCTTCTACTCTATCTTGCCGTGACTATCGTAGTCGGCATTGCCATTATTTCTTTTATGGCCGCATTCAAGTCAGGCATGATAACAACTGAACCAAATCCTGCCGCTTCACCCTTGATATTGTTGATTCCTGCCGTATTCATCATTTTTTTCATTTCGTTATGGATGAGCATTTGGTTCACACCTTGTCTGATTATGCTGCACGACGTCAAACCGTGGGCTGCTATGAAAATGAGTTTCACCGCCTGCCTGCGCAATATTCCTGCGGGGATTGTCAATATTCTGATGTGGATAGTTATCTATATCGGCCTGATAGTTGGTATTTGCATCATTGCCGGCATCGCTATTGGAGTTTTTGCGCTTCTCTTTGGGGAAACCGCGCCTAGTTTTGCAGGCGCCGGTATCGTGGCTTTTGGCACCATTGCCTATATCGTCATGACTCTGTCCGCATTAATCTTAGCCGTACTGGTCATCATCAACATCTACACCGCTTACCGCAATCTTCTGACCGATGCGCCGCTGGAAAACTGAAATCCGTTTGAACGTTTCACGACTTAATACGGTCTGACTGGGATATCGATTCTTCCGACATCCGCAAACATAAAAGGAAACTTTATGAAACCGATAAAAAAAGCCGTTTTCCCCGTTGCAGGCATGGGTACCCGCTTCCTGCCCGCCACCAAAGCCAGTCCCAAAGAAATGCTGCCTATCGTTGATAAACCGCTGATTCAGTATGCGGTGGAAGAAGCAGTAAAAGCGGGCTGCACCGAAATGGTGTTCATCACCGGCCGCAACAAACGCAGCATCGAAGACCATTTCGACAAGGCTTATGAGCTTGAAACCGAGCTGGGGATGCGGAATAAAAACAATTTATTGGAACATGTCCGCGACATCCTCCCCCCCAATATCACCTGTCTCTATATCCGTCAGGCCGAAGCATTGGGCTTGGGACACGCCGTTTTATGCGCGCGCGCCGCAGTGGGTGACGAACCGTTTGCCGTCATTCTCGCCGATGACTTAATCGACGCCCCCCAAGGCGCGTTGAAACAGATGGTCGATATTTACAACAAAAGCGGCAACAGTGTTTTGGGTGTGGAAACCGTCGAACCGTCGCAAACCGGCTCTTACGGCATCGTCGAAGTGGAAAAACTGAAAAACTTCCAACGCATCACCAATATCGTGGAAAAACCCAAACCTGAAGAAGCCCCGTCCAACCTTGCCGTTGTCGGCCGCTACATCCTGACCCCGCGCATCTTCGACCTTCTGACCAATCTGCCGCGCGGCGCAGGAGGCGAAATCCAACTGACCGACGGCATCGCCCGCCTGCTTGACCACGAGTTCGTCCTCGCTCACGCTTTCGAAGGCAAACGCTACGACTGCGGCAGCAAACTGGGCTACCTTGAAGCCACCGTCGCCTACGGTTTGAAACATCCCGAAACCGGCGCGCAATTCGGCGAACTGCTGAAACGGTACGCCGCCGATTCCTGATTCCGATTCGCGCAGTCATACAAAGGGCAGGCCGTCTGAAAACCGGTTTTCAGACGGCCT
>ERZ773075.1064-NODE-1064-length-16097-cov-49.8741_pt1 | contig 16097 bp, 9 predicted proteins | sample MGYA00580614_ERZ773075 | MGnify/ENA primary metagenome ERZ773075 (study PRJEB29015, sample SAMEA2738021) | human oral metagenome | biome: human oral; feature: human-associated habitat; material: dental | place: China | collected 2043 ... | reverse complement strand
GCTCGACACCCGCGCCGCCGCCTACGACGACGGGCGGGCGGATGGGCGGCCGGGTCCGGCGGGGCGCCGGGAGCGGCGGAGCCGCGCCGCGACGGGGGCTGACGTGCTGGAATGGGGGCGGCCGTCGACGGGGCTGGGACGGAGCCGCGCCGCGACGGGGGCTAACGCCTTCGAGACGGCCGTCGGCCTCGCCGCCGGTGTGCTCCGGGAGTGGGAGTCCGTCGGTGCGGACCTGCGTCTGGTGGTCGGGCGGCGGATCCTGGAGGCCGACGCCGGGGAGCGCGGCGGGATCACGCGCCTGCTGGAGGCCCTCGCCCTGGCGGCGACCACGCCCGGCCCCCCGGACTCCGGGCCGTTCGAGGGCGATGCGCCCGACGTCGTCATCACCTCGGCGATCGCGCTCGCCGATGTCGGGCGGGGGCTGGTCGCCCCGCGCTCGTCCGGCGATCTCCTCCTCGTCGGGTCCGGCGCCGAGGCGCGGACCCGCGAGGCGCCCGCGAGCTGGAGGACCCGCGTCGTCCCCGTGGGCGCCGGGCTCTCCGGCCCCGGGCCGGGCCCCGGTGCGACTCGGGACGGCGGCCGATGACGCGCCGCGCCCCGCGCGCGTCGATGGGCCATGCCGCCGGCGCCGCCGAGCCCGTGCGGTGTGCCGGCCGCGCCCCGCGCGCGTCGGCCGACCGCGTCCCCGTCGAGGTGCTCCCCGCGTCGACGACCCCCGGCGTGTCGCCACCCGCCGACCCGGCCCGCGGACAGCCCCTGCTGGCCGCCCTTCTCATCACCATCCTGTGGGCCAACGGCCTGCGCGCCCTCGACGCGCTCCTGCTCCCCGGTGCCTGGAGCGGCTGGAGCCTTCTCATCGCCGCCCTGACCCTTGCGACGGCCGGGATCGTGCGCACCATCCGGCCCGTCCGCATCCTGGGCGCCGTCGTGCTCAGCCTCCTCGTCGGCGCCGTCCCGACGGGCCTGGCCATCGGCTCCGCAACAGGGCTGGAGACCTGGTGGGCCTCGCCCGGCGAGCAGCTCAGGGCGGCGGGCCTCGCCGTCCACCAGGGCGTCGCGCCGCTGGAGGCCACCCCGACCCTGTCCGCCGTGATCGCCCTCGTCAGCCTCCTGTTCTCCTGGGCCTGCGTGCTCATGAGCGCCGGGAGCGGCGACGCGGTCGGGGTCAGCGGGTTCGTGCCCGCGGGGGCGCTGCTCGTTCCCGGTCTCGTCGTCGGGCAGATCCCGCCCACGCGGTCGGTTCTCGTGGCCGGTGCGTGCCTGGTCCTGCTCGTGGGCTCCGCCGCGCCCGCGGCTCCCGGCCGCACGGACCTGCCACGGGCCACCCGCCTGCGCCGGGCCGTCGTCCGCGCCTGCGGGCGCGCCCTCGTCATCGCCTCCGCTCTCGGCCTGGCGGCGGGCGCCGTCCACCTCGCTCCGATCTTCCCCGACCGTCCCTGGGGACAGGTGCCAGGGCGACCCGCCACCGTCCCCGAGACCACCCTCACCCTGAATCGGGACCTCGTCCGCGGTTCATCGGCCACCGCCTTCGAGCACAGTGACGCGGGATTCCCCGAGGGCGCGAGTCTGCGCCTCACCCTCGCCGTCGTCCGCGACCTCGACGGGCCGAGCTGGAGCCCCCTGGCCGAGGCCGAGGGACTCGCTCCGCTCTCGGACCCGGCGTCCCCGGCCGGTACCGGCGCTCTGACGGCCGGCGGAGCGGTGGCGGCCGACGGGACGGCGGCGGACGTCGAGGACCCGGCCTCCTACGAGCGGCTGCCCAGGGTCCGCGTGCGCGTCCGGGACCTGTCCGGCCGCCGCCTCCCCCTCCTGCAGTCCACCGCCCTGGTGACGATGGACGGCGCCGACGACGCGTCGTCCGCTTCTTCCGATTCCGCCGGGCGGGCGCCGACCGCGGCGGACTGGTGGTGGGTCGCCGGGACGGGCACCGTGATCTCGACCGGCGCCCCGACGCAGCCGGATACCGGTTTCACAGCGTACGGCTGGTCCTCCGTCGCCGACTCGACCGGCCTCCCGCGGCTGGCCCCGCCCGCGAGCGCGGCCGCGCCCTCCCCCGGGACGCTCGCCCCGTACACGTCGGTGCCGGAGGGGAGCCGGGTCGTCCGGGACGCCGCCGAGGAGGCGATCGGCGCGTCGGGGGCGACCGGCTCCGACAACGCCACCCGGGCGGCAGCCCTGGCCGCGTGGTTCCACGGAAACGGCTTCGTCTACGACGAGTCCGCCCCGGGCGGTTTCGACGGCGGCGCCGACGGCGCGAGCGGCGGTGGCGGCGCGAGCGGTGCCGCACCGGGTTCCGGCGCCTCCCGGAGCCCGACGGCGACGGTGGAGGCCTTCCTGACCGAGCGCCGCGGCTACTGCATCCACTACGCCGCGGCCTTCACCCTCATGGCCCGCGGCCTCGGCATTCCCACCCGCATCGCCATCGGCTACGCCTCGCAAGCGGCCACGAGCGGCGACGCGCCGACCGCCGTCTCCGGGCGGGACCTGCACGCCTGGCCCGAGGTGTGGATCGACGACGTCGGCTGGGTGGCCTTCGAGCCGACGCCCGGGGGCGCCGGAGCGCGGGCGGACGCGGCTCCGACTGAGGAGACCTCCGCCCCTCCCGGCGGCGCGCAGGCGGGGACGACGCCTCCGGCCCCGCCGAGCCCCTCGACCGCGCCGCGGGGAGACGACTCCTCCGGTTCGGTCGGCGGTTCCGCCGCGGAGGGCGACGGGGCGCGCCCGTCCTCTCCGGCCGTCGCCGCGCTGGCAGCGGGCGTGCTCGCCGCGGCCTGCCCCGGCGGCCTGCGGTGGCACCAGCGCCGGCGACGGCGTCGGGAGGTGGCCGTCGGCGACGCGCCGGCCTGCGCCGCCTGGGAGGAGGTCCTGGCCACCGCCGTCGATCTGGGACTGCTGGGACGTCGTTCGGACGGGCCGCGGATGATCGACGACGGCGGGCCGCGGATGGCCGGCGGGTCGCGGTCGCGGATGACCAGTAGGACGCGGTCGCCCGGCGGGGCGGGGGCGCCCTCGCCCGGTGGGGACGGGCGGCGATCGGACCCGCGCGGCGGGCGCCCTCGGGCGCTGACGCCCGAGGCGATCGCCGAGTACCTGTCCGGACTCATCGCGGTCCGTGGCCGGGAGACGGTCCCGGAATCCTCGGGGGCTGCTCGGCAGGACTCGGAGGCGCCGCCGGACCCGGGATCGCCGCCGGACGGGGGCGGCGGGCGTCCCGATGGATCGTCTCCGCAGCCGGCGGAGCCGCGGCCGCCGTCGTCGGCATGGAGCCCGGCGGAGGCGCTCGGCGTGCTCGCCGCGCAGGTCGTCGCCGAGCGTTTCTCGCTCAGCGCGGAACTTCCGGGACGCGTGGGGGAGAAGCGACGCGTGGGACGCACGTTTTCCCGGTCTCGCAACGATATCGATGCGGACCTGGGTCGGCTCCGCGTGACGCTTGCCACCTGTGTGCCGCGTCGCCGCCGCCTTATAGCACTCCTCGCGCCGAATTCCGTGATGCCGCACCGGTGGCGGGCATGAGAGGATGACGGAACAACGGCCTCACCGGTGTGGAGCCGTCGTTAGGACCGAGATGATCCAGAAAGGCACGTCATGGCGCTGTTCGAGTTCACCGGTACCCGACTCGAGGCCACGGCCCTGGGGGAGCCCGCTGACGCCGCTCAGCGCCGGACCGTGCTGGGGGCCGTGCGCGGGCAGCTCGTCGATGTCCTGCGGCGTCCCGTCTTCCCCGTCGTGTGGCAGCGCGAGGGCGAGTCCGATGTGCTCACCGCTCTGGATGCCGCCTGTCAAGTGATGTGCGTCGAGCTGCTCGAGCATCTCGACGCGGGCGCGCTCGTCTCCGCGATGGCGCGCACCGCCGCCGCCGCGCAGAGCGGATGGGCGGACCTCGCCTCGCGCTACCCGGGCGGGAGCGCCGCCTTCCGGCAGGACTGGGACGAGTTCCGCGAGACCGTGCCGATCAGCGCCGGGCCGAGTCCGCGCTTGACCCTCATCGCCATGGGCGTCAACGACGACGTCCGGGCCTCCCTCGCCATGCTGGTGTGCTCGGGCGTCGAGGTGCAGGAGGCGCAGGTCCGCACCGCCTCCGACGGGCGCGTCCTGGTCGGGCTGGAGCCCGTGCGTCACGACGTCCTGGGCGGATCCGGTGCGGTCCTGGTGGCCAGGGCCTCGCGCGTGGCGCTCGAGGGGCCGAAGGCGGGCGACGGGGACGATGACGGAGCCGGGGCCGCCACGACCGTTCCGGTGCCGAGTGCGAGACGGGGGGGCCGGCCCTCTCGCGCGGGGAGGAGGGGCCGTGCGACGGCGCCGCCGACCGGGCACGTCGCGGTGACCGGGCCCGCCGAGGCGACCGGGCGCGTCGAGACCGCCCGTGCGCGCCCGGCGGGGGCGCGTGCGGGGCGCTCCCGGCCCGCCCGGGCCAGGGCCGCCGGTCCCGCCGTTGTCGAGCCGGAGACCGTCGAGGCGGTCGAGACGGAGACGGGGCACAATGATGTGACCGTGCCCACGGTACGACTGGTGGACTCCGTCGACTCGGCGGAGTCGGCGGAGTCGGTGAGCACGGACACCGCCGGGATCGACCGCAATCATCGCGCCGCGGGCCCGGTTCTCGGCGCGCAGCCGACCGTGCCCTCCGGCGGGAGGTCGGCGGCGGCGCTCGCCTCCGTCGCCTCTCGGATCGACACCCCGGCGACGCTCGTGTGGCAGCGCGTGCGGCGCGGCATCCATCACGAGGCGGTGCTCAACGCCGAGGGCATCATCACCCTGTCCAATGGCATGAGATTCCGCGACCCCTCCGCCGCCGCCAACGCCGCGCAGCACACGCAGGACATCGACGGGTGGCGCGTGTGGCGCATCGGCGCGCAGGGTCCCGCCCTGCGCGACTTCATCGAGGGCTGATCCGCTCCCCGCCCGGCCCCTATGAGGAGAACCGCACGCTCTTCCTCCCCAAGATGGAGGCTGGCACCGCGGCTCATCGTCCATGATGTGCCCATGTCGACCCAGGCAGATTCCCACTCCGTCCGTTTCGCGAGGCACGTGCCCCCGCGCGTGATCGCCAGCGCTCGTACCACCCTCGCCTGGCTGCGCAGCGGCCGTGTCTCGTCCGTCCTCGCCGGGCTCCTCATGCTCAGCACCGCTGCTCTGGCGGCCGTCGACCACGTCCCGCCGCTGCGTCTTCCGCGCAACCCGCTCGCAGCGGACCCCGCCCCCGCCGAACTCGGAGGACGCATCTGGAGCCTGCTGACGGCATGGGCGGGCGCCGCCCGTCTCAGCCCCCTCATCGGCGTCATCACCCTGCTCACGATCGGCATCGCCATCGAGCGCTTCATCGGCGCCCGGCGCTTCCTGCTGTCCGCCCTCCTCTCCCACGTCATCGGCGTCGGCGTCGCCCTGATCGCCCACCCGCTCATCAGCGCCGTCGCGCCCACGTGGGGCCATGCCACGACCCACCAGCCGATCTCGGGCACCCCGCTCCTCCTCCTGGGCCCCCTCCTGGCCTCGACGGCGCTGATGAACCAGACCTGGAGCCGCCGCACCCGTGGGCTCACACTCATCTTCCTCCTCGTCGAGACCGCTGTTACCGGCACACCGGGCTCCCTGGCCCGCCTTGCGGCGGCCGTCGTGGGACTGCTCCTGGGGGCGGTCGCCTGGCGCAGGTCCGCCTCCTCCCTTCGACTGTCGCGCACGCGCAGGTCGTCGCGGAACCTCCTGGCGCTGCTCGTCGCCTGCTGGTCGCTCACACTGACGCTGGCCGCCGTCTCGCGAACCTCCCTCGGTCCCCTCGCCGACGCCCGGTACGGCATCTTCCCGGAGACGGACACCGCGAATCCCCCCTTCGGGGCCTTCCTCCTCAGCCTCATGCCGCTCCTCCTGCAGCTCGCCCTGGCGGACGGTCTGCGTCGGGGGCGCCGCACGGCCGCCATGGGCACGATCGGGCTTCAGGCCTTCCTCGCCCTGTGCTCGATCCTGTCGGCCAACCTGGCGTCCTTCAGCGCCGAGCTCACGCTGGAGGGAGGCTCGTCGCCGGCTCTCGCCCCGCAGGACGCCTGGAACGGCTCGAATCGCGTCGCCGTGCCCATCATGCTCAACATCGGCATCGTGCTGCTGGTCGTGTGGAACCGCGAGCACCTGGGACTGCACACCCGTCCCGGCGTCGTGCGCAAGGCGGTGGGGGCGTGGGCGGCGATCGCGCTCGTCTGCGCCGTGGCCAGCGTCGGCCTGGGCATGGCCGTCGTGGGCGACTTCCGGGCCTCCCCACCCATCGCGGAGGGATTCCAGGCCACCGCGACGCCTCTGGAGCTGCTCCTCGACTTCCTCGCGCGCATCCTGCCGACCTCCGCCGAGGGCCTGTTCGTCCCCGTGCTCCTGCCGACGGGCTGGGTCGCGAGCCTCGCCGCCTGGTTCTTCCCCACCCTGGCCTGGATCGCCGCCATCGCGTGCACCTGGGTGGCGCTGACCAAGCCCGCGATCACCCCCGGCGTCAAGCACGAGGACCTCGTCGCCCTGGTGCGGGCGCGCGGCGCCGGCACCCTGGGCTGGATGCTCAGCTGGCCCGGCAACGAGACGTGGATCGCCGACGACAGGCGCACCGGTTTCGCCTACCGAGCGGGCTCCGGGGTCGCCCTGACGCTGGGCGACCCGGCCGCCGCCGGCCCCGAGGACACCAAGGCCGCCGTCGAGGGCTTCACCGCCTTCGCCACCGACGCCGGACTGGTGCCCGCGCTGTACTCCGTGCACGAACCCACCATGCTCGCCGCCCGCGAGCAGGGATGGACGATCCTGCAGGTCGCAGAGGAGGCCGTCATCGACCTGCCCGACCTCGCCTTCAAGGGCAAGGCCTTCCAGGACGTGCGCACCGCCCTCAACCACTCCCGTCGCGAGGGCATCACGGCGGAGTGGACCACGTGGCGCACGGCCCCGGAGGGCCGCCGCGATCAGATCCGGGCGATTTCGCAGGGCTGGGTGGGGGAGAAGGCCCTGCCGGAGATGGGCTTCACGCTGGGAGGCCTCAGGGAGATCGACGACGACGACACCCGCCTGCTGCTCGCCGTCGACGAGAGCGGCACCGTTCACGCGGTCACCTCCTGGATGCCGGTGCACCGCAACGGCAAGGTGATCGGCCTGACCCTGGATCTCATGCGGCGCCGCGAGGGCGGGTGGCGCCCGGCGATCGAGTTCCTCATCGCCCGCGCCGCGCAGGACGCCCAGGCCGAGGGCCTCGAGGTGCTGTCGCTGTCCGGTGCGCCGCTGGCGCGCTCCGGGACCTCCGGGGACCTGACCGGGGACGGGACCGACGACGTCGGCGCCTCGCGCTTCGACCCGCTGCTGGACCTGCTCGCCTCGCTGCTCGAGCCCGCCTACGGCTTCGGATCGCTGCACGCCTTCAAGCGCAAGTTCAAGCCGCGCAAGGTCCCCATGTACCTGGCCGTGCCCGACGTCGTGGACCTCGCCGCCGTCGGCGTGGCCATCGGCCGCGCCTACCTGCCCGACCTGACCCCCGCCCAGACGGCGCGCTTCGCGCAGGTGCTCGTGGCGCATGACTGACGCGCTCTCCGAGGCCCTGCGCTCCGTGCGGCTGATCCAGCCCTGGATGGGCGGGGCGTGCCTGGCCGTGGTCGTGCTGATCGCGGGGGCGCTGTGGTGGACGCGGACCCGCCATCTTCCTTGGCGCCGTCAGGTGGCGGCGCCGCTGGCGGGGCTGACGCTCTCCCTGGTCGGCTGGTGCGCGGTGGACGTGGTGTGGCGCCCGGTGGCCGACGGCATGGGCCCGGTGGTGTGGGTGTGGTTGGGCCTGACCTGCGCCGTCGTCGTCCAGGTGCTGCTGGGGGGCAGCGCTCGGGCCGACCATGACCGCGTGCACGACTGGAAGCGGCGGCTGGTGCGCGCGGTCGGGTCGGGTGCGAGCATTGCGGCGACGGTGGCGGCGGCCCTGCTGGCGGTCAACGCATTCTTCGCGGCCTTCCCCTCGTTGGCGGCGGTCTTCGGCATGGGTGTGGCGACGACGCCGCTGGCCGCGCTTCCCGCGGCGGCGGCGCATCCCCGGGCTCCGCAGCGGGGCGGGGAGGCGCTGTCCTCGACGTGGAGCGCGCCCGCTGACATGCCGTCGCGCGGTGAGGTGGTCACGGCGACGATCCCCGCCGGCGACCAGTCCGGCACGCGGGGGTTCAGGCCCCGGGACGCCCTGATCTACCTGCCGCCCGCCTATCTGACGGAGCAGCGGCCCGCCCTGCCGGTGGTCGTCGCGCTCACGGGACAGCCCGGGAGTCCCTCGGACTGGTACGAGCTGGGCGGACTGAAGGACACGATGGACGCCTACGCGGCGGCGCACGACGGCCTGGCGCCGGTGGTGGTGGTCGCCGACCTGCTCGGCAATCCCTACCGCAACCCCCTGTGCTCCGACACCGTGCGCGGCGGGAGGGTGGCGACCTACCTGGAGCACGACGTGCCGGCCTGGATCCGGGAGAACCTGCAGGTGGACACCGATCCGGCGCACTGGGCGGTGGCGGGGCTCTCCAACGGCGGGACCTGCGCGCTGCAGGTGGTCAGCCGGTCCCCGCAGGTCTACCCGACCTTCCTGGCGATGAGTGCGGAGGAGCACCCGAGCCTGGGGTCGGAGGAGCGGACGGTGAGGGTCGGCTTCGACGGCGACCGTGCGGCCTACGAGGCCAACGACCCGATCTCGATCATGGCGTCCGCGCCGTCCGGGCGGTACGCGGATGTGGCGGGCGTCGTGTCCGTCGGGAGCGACGACCACGAGTACGCGCCCGCGGCGTCCGTACTGGCGGAGGCCGCGACGCGGGCGGGCATGAGCATCTCCCAGCGGGACTACCCCGGCAGGCACACGTGGGCGCTGTGGTCGGTGGCGATGGCGGACCAGGTGGACTGGCTCGGCTGCCGGCTGGGGATCACCCCGGCCCCCTAACGCCGAGATCGGTCCGGTTCCGCGTCGAGATCGGTTCAGTTCCGCGTCGAGATCGGTCCGGTTCCGCGCCGAACTCGAGCCGGAACCCGACCGATCTCGGCGACCAAGCGCCCGGATCCCCGTGCCCGCCCGCCGCCCGGCCTCCGCCTCGCGCTCGGCTCAGCGCAGGACGTAGCCGCCGAGCCACCGCCGCATGGCGGCGAAGACCTGCTCGCGCACGGGCGGGGCCGACAGCACCAGGTCGTGCACGCCGCCGTCGAACCGCGCCACCGTCACGAGCTTGCCCAGTCCGATGGCGCGGCGGGCCGTCGCGTCGGCGTCCACAATGGTGTCGGTGCACCGCGAGTCCTCCGTCCGCGTCACCCCCAGGTGGCTTCGCGCCGATCCCATCGACAGGACCGGGCAGCGGATGTCGAGTCCGGCGGCCACGCGCGCCTGCCCGTCCAGGATGGCCAGCAGCCAGCCCGGACGGATCGGTGCGGACGGCAGGAACGACCACCGGGGCTCGATGCCCCATCCGGTGACGTAGGGGTCGTCCGCCCAGGACGGGTCCGGCAGTTCGCCGTCGCGCTCCGTCCACCCGTCCGTGATGCGGAAGAGCGCCTCGGGCGCGTAGGCGGGGGTCGGGATGGACATGCGCGGGTCGCGCCGCGCCAGCGTCCTGACGACCGATTCGCCGATCATGCGCACCGGCACGGATCCCTGGAGCTCCAGCCACGCCGAGTTCAGCATGAGCGCCGCCAGCGCTCCGGGGTGGCGGTCGGCCCACAGGCAGGCGGTGAGCCCGCCGGCGGAGTGCCCGCACAGGACGACGTCGGTGCCCCAACCGCGCTCGGCCCGGATGGCCGCCAGGGCCAGATCGATCTCCTCGTCGTAGTCGGTCAGCGAGGTGATCCACCCGAGCATCTGCCCCTCGCGCAGCGAGCGCCCGTAGCGACGCAGGTCCAGGGCGTAGAAGGCCCCGCCCAGGCGCGAGATCTCCCGTGCCAGGTCCCTCTGGAAGAAGTAGTCGTTCCAGCCATGCAGGTACAGCAGGGCGAAGGTCGTCCGCGTCGGTGTGCCCGCGAGGGCGCCGGGATCCGAGGCGGGCATGTGCCGCACCAGCGTGGCGACCGCGCCGTCGTCCTCCTCGTCGGGCAGGAGCTCGAGCGTGCGCGCCTCGAAGCCGGGGCCGAGGAGGTCGGGGCCCCAGGCGCCGACCGGTGCGGACGCGCTCACCCCCCGGCCTCCGCGCCGGGCGCCGTCCCTGTCCCGGACCGGGCCGTCTCCGAGCCGGTTCGACGTCCCGAGTCCGCTCCCCGCCGAGTCGCTGCGGCCCCCGTCCGGTCCCCCGACTCGGCCCCGGCGAGGAATCGGCGCAGGATCGCCTCCATCTGCTCGGTCTCGATGAGGAAGCCGTCGTGCCCGTGCAGGGAGTGGATGGTCTCGCGGCGCGCCCCCGGAATCCCGTCGGCGAGCTCCTCGGCCTGCGCGGGCTGGAAGAGGCGGTCGGAATCGACGTCGACGACGAGAGCGCGGGCGGTGACGGTGCTCAGCGCGGCCCGGATGCCGCCGCGCCCGGTGCCGACGTCGTGGACCATCATCGAGTGGGTGACGATGAGGTAGGTGTTGGCGTCGAAGCGGGCCAGCAGCTTGCCGGCGTGGTAGTCGAGGTAGGACTCGATCTGGTAGCGGCCGCCGACGGCGGGGTCCTCGTCGTCCTGGTGGGACCGTCCGAAGCGGGCGTCGAGCTCGGCGGCGCTGCGGTAGGTCGTATGGGCCAGCGCCCGCGCCAGGCCCAGGCCGCGCACGGGGCCGACGGAATGGGAGTAGTAGTCGCCGTCGAAGAAGTACGGGTCGGCCACGATGGCGAGCTCCTGGAGGTGGCACCAGGCGAGCTGGTCGGCGGTGGTCGAGGCGCCGGTGGCCACGAGCGCCAGGTTGCGCACCCTCTCCGGGTGGCTGACGGCCCACTCGATGGCGCGATGCCCGCCCAGACTGGCGCCGATGACCAGGTGGAAGGCGGCGATGCCCAGGGCGTCGGCGAGTCGCGTCTCGGCCTCGACGGCGTCGCGGGTGGTCAGCCACGGGAAGCGCGAGCCCCAGGGGCGGCCATCGGGGGCGATGGAGGAGGGCCCCGTCGATCCCTGGCACCCGCCCAGGATGTTGGCTGCGACGACGAAGTAGCGGTCGGTGTCGATGGCGCGGCCGGGCCCGACCAGGGCGTTCCACCACCCCGGGGCGGGGTGCCCGGGGGCGGCGTCGCCGGTGACGTGGGAGTCCCCGGTCAGCGCGTGCAGGACGAGGACGGCGTTGTCGCGCTCCGGGCTGAGCGCGCCCCAGGTCTCGAAGGCGAGATGGGTGTCCGGCAGGACCTCGCCGGACTCCAGGGGCAGGTCGCCGATCTCCACGAAGCGGCGGTGGCCGGGCTCGTCGCCGGGGCGCCACGCCCCGGTGGGGGAACCCGCCCGACGGTCCACGAGCTTGAGGGCCGCGGTGCCGACGCCGGGGGCGGGGGAGGGCGAGGTCATGGCGGTCATCGTATCGCGCGTTGTTCCGGCGATCGCCCTGCGGTCGCCCGGCGCACGGGGACTCCGCGAACGCGCCCCGCGCCCCAGCAGCTCGCCCTGCGGTCGCCCAGCGCACGGGGACTCCGGCGAGGTCGGTTGCGGGGCCGCTCGGGCGGCCCGAGCGAGTGCTTCGCCACTTGGACCGGTGGTTCGCCGATCAGAGGTATACAGCACTGGCTCGAGTGGCGAGGCATGCGGGATCTCCGGGCCCTTGGCGCAACCGGCGTCAGTCGGCGTGCCTCTCGATGAAGCGGAGGATCGCCTCCTCGCCCCGGCGGCCGTGGCCGACGATGAGGTGCCCGCCGGTGTCGAAGATCGCCGTCGTCAGATCCGGGTACCGGTGCATCGAGGCCTGCACGTGCCCCGCTGGGGGAGAGAAGGCCGCCATCCTGTCGTCCTTGGCGTGCACGAGCAGGACGGGAGGTTCGAGCTCCTCGATCGGATAGTCCTCGAAGTGCACCGCCATATCCCGGTTGGTGATGGAGGCGTCGATCTCCGCTCCCGCCCTGCGCTCGGCCAGCGGGAGCATGCTGTTGACGGTCTCGGGCGCCATGCCCAGGACGGGCCCGAAGAATGGTGAGAGCAGCCACATGAGCCAGTCGTGATTCATGAACGACGGTGGTCCCATGCGACCGGGCGGCGTCGCGGGCCGGGACGGCCAGGGCGCGGCCGAACTGAGGAGAATGAGTCCCTTGACGCGCTCCGGGTGGTCCAGGGCGAAGCGGATGGCCGGCGTCCCTCCCGCCGACGCCCCCAGGACGAACACCCGCTCGATCCCCAGGTGATCGAGCAGCTCGGCGAAGACGGCGGCCTGGTCGGCCGGTGAGGCCTCGCCGCGCACGGTGCTGCCGGGGTAGCCGAAGCGCGACGGCGCGATGATCCTGCAGTGAGCGGACAGGCTCCCGACGTTGTCGAGGGCCTGGTCGTAGCCGCCGTAGAGCCCGTGGACCGACAGGATGGTCTCGCCGGTGCGCTCGCGTCCGGGCCCGCGGTCGATGTAGGCGACGTCGCCGTGGTCGAGCGTGGCCGTTCGCACCGGGCGGCCGGCCAGCCGCGCACGAGCCGCGGTGCGTGCTCGTCTGAGACGGAGGGCCTGGGCGGCGCCGTGGACGGCCAGTCCCGTGCCGAGGAGCCCGACGGCGGGCAGGGCGCGCCTCATGCCGGGGCCTGCGCTCCGTCGTCGGCCATCGGCTGCCGCAGGTGGGTCGAGCGGAAGTGCCGCACATGGGCGGCCAGCAGGGCCCGAGCCCGTTCCTCGGCGCCGCGGTCGCCGTCGCCGCCGCACTCGGCGAGCTGGATCAGCATGAGAACCGGGCCGAAGAAGGCGAGGGCGGTGGCCTCGGGATCCAGGTCGGGGCGCAGCTCCCCGGCGGAGATCAGCCGCTCGAACAGCTCCGAGTGGAACTCCAGCGGTCGTTCGACCCAGTAGTCGCGCAGGCGGTGGCCGATCTGCGGGTCGCGGTACTGGTGGACGACGAGCAGGCGGCGCAGCGCCGCCAGCTCGTCGTCGTGCAGCACCGCGTCGAGGAAGCCCCGGGCGATCTCGATCAGACGCCCCTCGGAGATGCCCCGGTAGCCCGGGAGGGCGGACTCGGGGGAGTCGACGGCGACTCCGAGGCCGGCGGCGACGGCGGCGAGGCGCGCGTCGGCGCGTTCCAGGAGGGCGTCGAAGATCGCCTGCTTGGAGGCGAAGTGCTTGTACACCGAGCTCTCGCGGATGCCGACGTCGCGGGCCAGGTCGCGGATCGATGTCCCATCCCAGCCATCGCGGGAGAAACGAGTCAGGGCGGCGTCGAGAAGGTGCTCCCGCGTCGAAGGCGAACGAACGTTAGCCATGAGTCGATGGTAGCACCGGCGCCGGCGACGCGCCGTGCTCGCAGGGGGTGTGCGAGCCCGATCGCGATCCTCCCATCGTGGGCCCTGCGGCGGGAGAGCGGACCGATCTCGGTGCGGAACTGAACCGATCTCGGCACGGAACCGGACCGATCTCGGCGCGAGAGGGGCGGGGCGGAGGCGGGCGCGTCAGCGCGCGACGGCGGCCAGGCCCCGCTCGAGGTCGGCGATGATGTCGTCGATGTGCTCGATGCCGATGCTCAGGCGCACGGTGCCGGCGCTGATGCCGGCCCTGGCCAGGCCCGCGTCGTCGAGCTGGGAGTGGGTCGTGGTGGCCGGGTGGACGCACAGCGAGCGGACATCGCCGATGTTGGCGAGGTTGGAGAACAGGCTCAGGGCGTCGATGAAGGCGGCCCCCGCCTCGCGCCCGCCGGCCAGATCGAATGCGAAGACGGACCCCGCGCCGCGCGGGCAGTACGTGCGATGAAGCTCGTAGTACGGGCTGGAGGGCAGGCCGGAGTAGCGCACCTCGGCCACCTCGGGGCGGTCCTGGAGCCATTGGGTCACCGCCAGGGCGTTGTCGACGTGGCGCTCCATGCGCAGCGACAGCGTCTCGACGCCCTGCGCGATCAGGAAGGCGTCCATCGGGGAGGCCGCGAAGCCGAGGTCGCGCTGCCCCCGGGTGTGGACCTTGAGGATGAAGGCCATGTTGGCGCCCATCGCCCCGCCCGCCCCGAGGTCGCGGGCGTAGACGAGCCCGTTGTACGAGGGGTCGGGGGTGTTGAAGCCGGGGAAGCGCTCGGGGTGGGCGGCGTAGTCGAAAGCGCCCGAGTCGACGATGACGCCGGCCACCGACGACCCGTGCCCGCCCAGGAACTTGGTGGCCGACTCCACCACGATGTCCGCGCCCCACTCGATGGGTCGGGTCAGGTAGGGGGAGGCCATGGTGTTGTCGACGACGAGCGGGATGCCCCGGGCGTGCGCGGCGGCGGCGATGGGCTCGATGTCGAGGATGTCGCCCTTGGGGTTGGGGATCGACTCGCCGAAGAAGCAGACGGTCGTCTCGTCGGCGGCCGCCGTCCAGGAGGCCGGATCGCCCGGGTCCTCGACGAAGCGCGTGGTGATGCCGAGCTCGGGCAGGGTGTGGGTCATGAGGTTGACGGTGCCGCCGTACAGGGACGGGGAGGCGACGATCGAGCTGCCCGCGCCGCCGAGCGTGAGGAAGGTCAGGGTCTCCGCGCCCATGCCGGAGGCGACCAGGTGCGCGCCCACTCCGCCTTCCAGCGCCGCGATGCGGGCGGCGACGATCTGGTTGGTGGGGTTGTCGAGACGTGTGTAGATCGGACCCAGCGAGCGCAGAGCGAAGCGGTCGGCGGCCTCGGCGGCGTCGGGGAAGACGAAGGAGGTCGACTGGTAGATCGGGATGGCCCGTGCCCCGGTGGCGGCGTCGGGGGTGTGCCCGGCCTGGACCTGCTTGGTCTCGAAGCGCCAGCCGCTCGGATCGGCGGCGGTGGGCTGGGCCGGGGTGTCTGCGGCGGCGGTGGACATGTGACGCTCCTTCGCGCGGGTGGCCGGGTGCTGCGCTCACCGTAGCTCACCGCAGCTCGCCGCGGCGGCAGCGGCATCGGCCCGCGTCGGTGCGCTTCCATCCGTTGCCCGCTCCGCTCCTCCGGGCGCGGGGGCTCCCGGTCCGACGGCGAGCCCCCGCCTGCGTGCACCTCTCCACCTCCCGGGGTGCATGTGACTGATGTGAATTATGATGTTCTTGTTTTACTTTGAGGTGCGTGCGACTATTGTGTCCATTGATTCAGTAGCGCGTCCACCAAGGCGACGCGCCGTGACATGACGGAGACCTTGTGAGCCTGACCCATCGCACGCAGCGGCCGCGCGGTGCCGTGCGCCTCACCGAGCTGACAGGGAAGCGCTTCGGCACGACCCTGGCCGCTCTCACCCTGACCCTGGCGCTCGCCCCGACTGTGAGCCCCACTGCTCTGGCCGACGATGTGACGCAGAATGACATCGACCAGTCCAAGACGACCGAGAGCAGCACATCCACGTCCATCGCCGACCTCGAGGCCCAGCTCAGTCAGCTCAACGTCGACCTCGAGTCGGCTCGGCGGACGGCCCAGACGGCCGATGAGGACTACCTCGTCGCCGCCAACGACCTCAAAAACGCGACCTCGGACGCGGAGACGGCGCAGCAGGCCGTCACCGACGCCGCGGCGGATGTCGCCACGGCGCGTCAGGACCTGAGCGGTGTCGTCGCTCAGACGTACGAGGAGGGCAATACGGGGCCGCTCGACGCCCTGACCCCCTTCCTGACGAGTCAGTCGGTCGGGGACCTCTCCGACGCCACCGTCGCCATGGAGTACATCGGGGCCGATGTCGACTCCCGCATGCAGACCGTCGAGACGTGCCTGGCCGCGGCGAGCACCGCGCAGACGCAGGCCGACCAGAAGGTCACCGACAAGCAGACGGCGGCCACGCAGGCCGAGGAGGCCAGGAGCACCGCCGAAACCGCTGCGACGAACGCTCAGACGGCCGTCACGAACGCCAGGACGCAGCGGTCCAACCTCATCACGCAGCTGGCCGAGCAGCGCAACACGACCTACGAGCTGGAGGTCAAGCACCAGGATCAGGTCGAGACCGATCGCAAGGCTCGCGAGGAGGCCGCCGCCAGGGAGGCGGTCGGGGCCGCTCCGGCTCCTTCCTCGGCTCCTCAGGATCCGGCCAGCGCTGTGCCGACGGCGTCCGCCTCTCCCACTGCCGAGCCCACGCCGACGGCCGAGCCCTCCGCCGAG
>ERZ773075.1063-NODE-1063-length-16127-cov-4.02812_pt1 | contig 16127 bp, 18 predicted proteins | sample MGYA00580614_ERZ773075 | MGnify/ENA primary metagenome ERZ773075 (study PRJEB29015, sample SAMEA2738021) | human oral metagenome | biome: human oral; feature: human-associated habitat; material: dental | place: China | collected 2043 ... | reverse complement strand
TGATTATGAGTTTGAGGAAATAAAATCGCTATTTGTATCGCCCGAGATATATATTTGGAAAGGCAAAGAAGTAGATGATATTCAACCTCAATATTGGGAACGGGTGAATATAGTAGAGGGTACACAAAAGTTTAAACACAATAGCCAATACACACACCCTTTGAGTGTAACAATAGAATTTCAAGAGCCTAAAACAATTACGCAATTATGATAGAGTTGTATATAAACGGACAAAAGGCAGATGCAGAACAAAAGCCGTTTACCTACACTTTGCAGGTAAATGATATGTTTAATTTCGACACTCGTGAAGTGTCGTATTCAGAAACTATATACCTACCTACTACCCCTACCAATAATATTATTTTCGGATTTGCAAACGAACCCCTTAGTGACAAGGTCGAAGCATACAAGACACACAGGGTCGATTACTATGTTAATGGTATTCCTATTGTACAAAGCGCAAACGGTTTCCTTATTGGAAAGCGAGGAAACTATTTTATTTTTGAATTTAAAGACAACAGCAAAGAACTCTACACTTTTTTGCAAAATAGAGATATAAAGGGAGTTAAGGGACTATTAGACGATACAGCTAATCGTACAATCACAAATATCATTGCACAACATAATAGCATAACAACTCCTGAATTGATTTATCTAATTGCCAATTATGGAGATGATGCTATTACCTTAAATAGTAGTGGCGAATATTTAATTGAGTATGAGTTTGAAAATACGCCTTTATCTATAAGATTAGATAGAGTGTTTAGGCTTATACAGCAGATGAGCGGATTTAAATTTGTGGGAGATCTTTTTAAAAGTCAAATATGGTTAGACACGTATATAGCCTCTTCTAATATAAAGTATAATGATAGTACAGAGGGGGAAGCGTTTGAAGCTACTCACGAGGGAGGAGGCATTAATCTTGGATTGAGGTATTCTAATGGAGTTACAATGGGTTTTATCAATGAAAACGGCAAGATAAAACTAAGATACTCATACAAGGGAGCGCAACCATACACTATTAATGAGACTGGTGAATATAAGATTACTACAGTAATTAACAACTTGCACCCCAATGCGGGTATTTTAGAACTGGAAGTGGGGTTAATTACATCAAAACATAATGAGGTAGAGAATGTACTTGTGCCAGAGAGTGGAATAACTGAATTTAAAAGAGAAAAAGTTTTAAGTTTAGAAAAAGGCGAAAATATAGTATTTTATTATGCTTTAGCCGAATCGAATCATAATACTGCTTATAGTATGTTATACAATGATGGTATAACATTTAAAATTGAAAAGGTAAAACGTAATGATAATATAGATGTTTTATTAACTGATTTTGCATTAACAGACCTATTTAAGGAAGTTTTTAGAATATTCTCTCTTACACCAATAAGAGATAGGAAAACAGGTGATTATCATTTCTACACGCTGAATGAATTAGTAAACGCGCCAAAATTAGATTGGAGCGATAAATTTGTACAAGTTAAAGAGGAACAATACCACAACAATAAATACGGGAAAAAGAATAATTTTGTTTATAAAAAATATGATGATGAGAACGCTTACAGACAAGAAAAGCGAGATTCGGCAATTTTTTTTAACGACGAATCGCTTGATGAGCGAAAAGATTTCCAAAGTAAATTCTATAGTCCGTTGAACGATTATACATTTTTAAAAGGAGATAATGTGGGAATAGAGAATATGGAATTCTTTGTAAAAGAATTAAAAAAAGAAAGTAATGGTAACATCAAAACTGAGTATAAAGAAAAAACAGCTCGTTGGCATATTTTCAATTCTTTTACTACTTATTCAGGAGTAGAATTTAAACTCAAAGCAAAAGCGGAGAAACAAAATACCGATACTTTCATTTTTGCAAGTGCTACATACTTTAATTGGGATAATCTCATAAAAACCTACTATAAAGATTTTTCGAGATTAATGGAACACCCTTATATTGTTACTGCCGAATTTGCTTTAAACGAAATAGATATATACGAATTTTCTTTTTTCTCACGTATATACGTTGAGCAACTTGGGAGCTACTTTTTGCCTAACAAAATAAAGTACAAGGCGGGCGCGGTGGCTGAAGTTGAAATGATTAAAATAAACTAACAGAATGGAAAGAATTAACATTGCACAAGTAGATATAGATGTTGAGGCTCTCATTAATAAGAGTGCCGAAGTAAGACAGCGTATAATGGAGGTTAGCGACCAAATGAAAGCCCTCAAAGATGCGTTGAACAAAGGGGGTATTTCGGTTCAGGAATATACTCGACAAATGGCATTGCTGCAAAATGCACAACGTGAAAATCAAAGAGAGCAAAGGGCGTATGATAATCTCATATCGTCGCATATTGCGGTACAACATCAAACAATGCAGGCTAATAATACGCTTACGGGGTCTATACGCGAGTTGGGTACGGCTTTGGCGCAAAACAGGCGTATTTACGAGGACTTCACACAAGCACAACGTGAGAGTGCTGAGGGGAAGGCGTTGCTTGAAACTATTCACGCACAAGATGAGGCGTATAGAGAGTTGCAACGTTCTATTGGTGTTACTCAAGTAGATGTAGGTAATTATCGGCAAGCGATATTAGATGCGTTGGGCGATAATCAAGCATTCGGAACTTCTATGAATGGTATTGTTAATTCATTTAACAATGTAAGAATGAATGTAATTGCGCTTTCCACTCCGTTTGTGAATTTTGTGCAAACAGGGCGATTAGCCCCAGCGGCACTCAATGCGACGGCTGCGGCTACTGGGAATGTATCTACAGGTATGAAAGTATTAAGAGGGGCTATTATCGCTACTGGTATAGGTGCTTTGGTTGTAGTATTAGGCTCTTTGATAGCGTACTTCACAAGTACTCAGGAAGGTATTAACAAGGTGAATAAGGTGCTAACACCTCTTAAGGTGGTTTTTCAAACACTCATAGGTGTAGTGCAAAACTTTGGCAAATACTTATTGGAGGCTATCACGCACCCGAAACAAATGCTTATTGACTTATTGGATTTTCTTAAAGGTCAGTTTATGAACCGCTTGAATGGTATGATTGATATTTTCAAGGGTATCGGTAAGATTATCACGGGCGATATTAAAGAGGGTATCAAGCAGGTAGGAGAGGCTGCAGCGCAAACGGTTACGGGGGTAGAGAATGTAGTTGGTAAGGTGAAAGATGCAGGCAAGGCGATGAGTGATACGATTGATGAGGCTGTAAAACGCGGACAAAGAATTGAGGAGATAAACCAAAAACTATCATCATCGGAAGCCGATTTTATACAACAAACCGCCGAATTGAAGCAGTTATTTAAGGAACAAAATATGATTGCTGAGGACACAACCAAAACATTTGCCGAACGTGAGGAAGCAGCAAAGAAGAGTATTGAGATACAGAAGCAAATAAACAAATTAGCAGAAGATAGGAATGGACTTGAGCAGGAACTTTTAAACTTAAAATTTGCAAGCAACGACACGAGTGATGCTGATAGGGCTGAATTGGCACGTAAGAAAGCAGAATTAGCAGAACAAGCAGCGGCGCGTATTGAGGCAATAACCACGCAAAATAACAAAGTGAATACAATACGCAAGGCAGCCAATGACCAGGCAAACGCACAAGCGAAAGAGGCAGCAGATAAAGCACGGGCGCACTTAGAGGAGCAATTGAAGTGGCAAAAAGAGGCGGTAGAAGAGTATGTTAAGACAAATTCGTCAGTGGCTCAATCGTTGCAGGAACGACTTGCAATTGAGGAAAAGGGTATGCAGGATAGATTAGCGTTATTGGATAAGGAAAAGGCTAATGGACTTATTAAAAAGAATGAGTATGAGAAGCAAAAGAGAGAGATTGAGGAAGCGTATTTGAAAACACGAACAGACCTCTCTATTGAAGCAGTGAAGAAGGAAGCAGAACAATACGAGTTGCAAAACAAAACTAAGATTGACAGCGAAACACGATTAACCGCCGAACTCATCGTGCAAGAGCAAGCAAGACAAGACGCTATCTATCAAAAGAAAGTCGAAGCATTAGAGAAAGAGAAACAACTCAAACAAGATGCACACGACTGGGATTATAACGCTGAGGACGCTTATCAGCAACAATTGCAAGAATTAAGACAAGGGTATAATGAGAAGTCTAAGGAGTTAAGCAAACAACAATCTGAGATTGATAAAGAGGAAAAGAAAGCCCAGCAGGATTTGGATTTTCAAGACAAACTACTCACCTTGCAAGAGCAGGGGGCTACGCAATGGGAGATTGAAGAGGAGCAAATGCGACAAAATCACGAGCAAGAACGTGAAGCGCTTAACGAATTGCTGGCAAGTAATCAGGTTTCACAAGAAGAGTACAACAAACGATTATCGATATTAAACAGAAAACAGTCACAAGATGAAATAAACTTAAAACGCAAAACTGAGGAGTCTAAATTATCTTTGGCTCAATCAGTGTTCGGAGGTTTGAAAAGTTTAGCAGGCGAACAATCTGCATTAGGAAAGGCGGCAGCGATTGCAGAGGCTACTATAAACACTTATTTGGGTGTATCGAAGGCTATATCACAAGGATTGCCTATGGGTGCAGTTATGGCAGCGGTTACATTGGCTACTGGTATGATGAATGTGGCTAAGATTGCAAATACCGATGTCAAATACGAAAAAGGCGGTTTGCTCAAAGGTAAGAGCCACTCAGAAGGCGGTATTCCTTTCACGGTTGCAGGTCGTGGAGGCTTTGAGGCTGAAGGTGGCGAATATATAGTGAACAAGCGCGCAACGGCTATGTATTTCCCAGTGTTGGAGGCTATCAATAGAAGTGCAGGTTATGGTAATTATAACCCCGTGTATATGGCAGCAGGGGGAGTGATTAAACAAATCCCCGACACTCAAATTGACTACAAAGAGATGATGAACGCTATCAAGGAGGGGGCTATGCAGGGCACTCAAGCGGGTGCGTATGAGGGCTCAATGCAAGGAGCATTACAAGGCACGCAACAAGGATCATTCGAGGGAGCGCGCGCTGGTAGCCTTGAAGGCTCAATGCAAGGTGCTTTCGAGGGTGCAACAATAGGCACGACTTCAGGGCTAACGGATAGTATTTTGCGAATTAGTGATAATGAACGAGCACGACAATCGGCAAGTATATGATAAAGTTAAAAGCAATATTAAAGGGTTGGGAGAATTACATATTTACTGACTCAGCAGTGGAGGCAAAGGCAAAAGAGCGGGCAAAGATATGCGCGGGTTGCCCAATGGCTAAAAAGGGTACATACCCACAACTAATGAAGGACTACACTCTGAAAGATGTAGAAGGTATGGTGTGCGGTGTATGCGGTTGCCCACTATCTACTCTTTTGCGACAAGACGAAAAGGGGTGTGAACTTAATAAATGGGAATAGCAATGAATATATACGATAAACTAAAACCAATGGAGAACGACCTGCGCTTGGTTTACAAGAGCGGAGGCAGGGTAGCGTGTGAGATATTTCGAGACTTGGAAATTTATGAGGAGTATCAAAAAAGCAACGCCCCAAAGATGGAGCGTTATACATTCATATCTGAACAATTTAAGATTAGCGAGAGCCTCGTTCGTGCGATTATAAAACAGATGGGTAAAAAAATTTGTAGTTAAACTTACCACTGTACTTAACACTGATTTTATAAATCATTGAATATAAGGTAAATATTTAAGTATTTTTATTTCTCGGTGAAATAGTTGTTATTAAATACTTTTTTGTTTTCAGTTAAGAAAGATAATAAAAATAAAGGTAGTGCAAATGTTTTTGATATGTTTTTAATTTTTAAAATTAAAAATATTATAAAAATACTTACCACGATACTTACCCTTTTTGTATCTTTGCCGAAAATTATCGGATTATGTTTTTCTACCTCAAAGAGCCTAACGGCGACAAAGATACAATAATTATCATTCAGTATTACATAGCTGACGAAAAAAAATTGTTTAAGTACTCCACTGGTGAATGTATCAGCCCTAACGATTGGGACTTTAACGCTCGTATGCCAAAGAGCAGGAAGGGGGCTGAAGGTGTGCGTTTGCGAAAGATTGCTACCCATATTATGCAGTACAACGATTTCCTTGTAACTCTCATTGATAATTATAAATTGAATGGCGAAAAAATAACACGAAATAAGATAAAGAACGCTTTCGATGTTAAGTTTAAACCAGAGAAGGTAGTGAATGGGTTTGAGTACTTCACCGATTTTGTAAGTGATTTTGTTTCGTCAGCCAAAGGGATGATTAACAAAAACACTGGGAAGGAGTATAGTCAATCAAGGATATACCTATACAACCTCGCGCTTGGATCTTTGCGCGATTTTGAGAATTACACTAAAAAGCAAATTAAATTCGCTGAATACAATGCGCAATTGAATGATGATTTTGTGGATTTTTGTAGGAATGAAAAGAAGTACTCGGCTAATAGTATAGGTGAGTTGGTATCATCAATAAAGGCGTTGCTGAGAAAAGCAAAGGAAAAAGGGTATACGATTGCTGATGATTTGGAAAGTTTTACAAAAACTAAGGAGGAAAGCATATCGGTAGCACTGTCAGAGACAGAAATTGAAAAGTTGGTAATGTTTGATTTTTCTAATGATAAGAAATTAGAGAATGCACGTGATTTAATGATTTTGGGACTTTGGACGGGGTTACGTGTTTCTGACGTTATGAATTTGCCAGCTATTGACCCTGATAGCAAGTTTATCGAGGTTGAGCCTCAAAAAACGCGCAACACGTCAGGGGCAAAGGTAGTAATACCGCTTCATCACCATATTAAGGATATGATTAGAAAACGAGGGATGCCAACGCCTATATGTGAAAGCGTATTTAACAAACTCATAAAGGAAATATGTAGAAGTGTAGGGTTTAATGATGTAGTGGAAGGTTCATTGATGAACTCTACCACGAGGCGCAAGGATCGTGGAATGTTTGAGAAGTGGCAATTGATAAGTTCGCATACTTGCAGGCGTTCATTTGCTACGAATTTATATCTGATGAATTTTCCTACACTTTCGATAATGAAGATTACGGGACACACAACAGAGGCAAGTTTTTTAAAGTACATTAAAGTAACGCCAAAAGAGCACGCTGAAAAGTTATTAGCACACTGGGAGGCGTATTATAAGGACAAAGAAAAAGCACCTAATTAGGTGCTTTTATTATTGTTGATTTTATCAACAATTAAAAAATACTTTTCTTTTTAATGATTGTATTTCTTTTGTTAGAAATTGCATTTTAAGATTATATCTATTATACATCCAATTTGTTATTTCAAACCAATTGATGTATTTTTTTACTTTTTTATGTTCAAATAGTTCTGTTTTAATATCGAACTCTACTAATAGCTTACTGTTTTCATCGCACAAAGCGTAAATGCGAATATTTGATATTTCGTATTCGTTATATGGGAAATCGTAATACAAATATTCTTGTACCATTTCTTCAGATATTAATTCTACTAATTTTATATCTTTTTTCATCTTGTAGTGTTTTTAAGTTTATTACTAATATTTTGAGCCTTTTTGCGCCTTGCTCAGGGCGTTGCAATTAGTTATTTAACGAATGAATGTCGTAACGAGCGCAAGTGTATTTTTCTTCAAGTTTTTCAAGTGCTTTGGGTGTTACAAAATAAACACCTTCTGTATATTCTGATTTTTTTATACCACGACCTTTGAGTTCTAACTTGGTGCGTACTTCATAATTATTATAGCACCATTCGTAATATACTTGTACCTCTTGTTGTTTGTTTAATGCTTTCATACTATTAATTTGTTTAATGTTATTACTAATTCTTATTGTTTGACGTTGCAAAGATACGTAAGTATTTTTAAACTTGCAAATATTTTTACAAATATTTTTACACATTTTTGTAAATATTTTTGTAGTATATTGTTTTTCAGTGATTTATATTTTTATTTTGTAGTTTAAAAATAATTATATAATTTTGCAAAATCTAAATATATATAAATATGAATGCGAATATTAAGATGTTATTCTTTTTGATTAAGAATAATAAGGTATTGGTATGCGAGAGTAATTTAACGGAGTTTGTAACATTACTCCCTGATGATATTAGGGAGTTGAGGAGTTATGATTATTTTCATAGGGAGTTTCAGAAGTCTAAATGCTTTCAATTTAAGTACAACAAGGAGTATACTTTTCAGAAGATAGTATATAAGTAGGGTATTTATGGGTAAAAATTAGGTTTGTTGAAAGTAAATAATTAGACGTAATCCTACAAAGGAAAAAAACACGCTTTTTTAAGGCGTGTTTTTTTTAGTAATAACTTTAAATATAACAAAAAAAATGAAAACTCAGAACTAAGCACGCTAAAAACAGCGTGCTTTTTTGCTGAAATGAAATACAAAAAATTAAGAATGCAAACGTATCACGTTGCAAAAGTAGGTATTACTTACATAAGTAATTGCTAACATAGATTAGCAACGATATACTACAATTGTGGGGTACTTTTGCAGTATGGAAATTCGTTTTGACATATACGACAATCAAATTACTGCTTCACAGATTGACACTAAAAAGGGCGTTATATATGGAGTAGCGTTGGCAAATCGTGGAATGAATAAGAATAATTATTATTTTTCTGATAGATTTCTGAATGAATTAAAAGAGTTTGGCAATAAGAATGAAAAGATAAAAGCACGATTTGAGCATCCTGATTTTGGTACATCTGCATTAGGTTCGTTGATAGGGTGGTTTAAAAATTTCAGGATTGAAAAAGGTAATTTGTTTGGAGATTTGTTTATAGCTGATGTAGCTAAAAAAACAATGGTAATGGGACGAGGTATTTCCATTGCTGATTATATCCTTTCAATGGCAAGCGAGTGCCCTGATATGTTTGGCAACTCCATCTTTGTGTTTGCTGATGAGATAATCGAAAAAGATGATAAAGGGGAGGATGTTGTAGGTCTAAAATTGGATTCGTGGATAGCCTCAGATTTGGTGGATGTGCCTGCTGCTACGAATGGATTGTTTTTTTCACAAAAAGAGAAACGTAAAAAGTTTAATTATATGAATATTTTAGAAAGAGTAAAAAAGGCGTTTGATTTTTCAATAAGTAAGGCTTTTGACTTGGATTTGACTCTTGCAAACGGTGATATTATTACTGTTGTAACAGAGAGCGAAAAGCCACAAGTAGGCGACAAGGTGAAGCAAAAGACTGACGGAGGCGAGGACGCTGAAAAACCGCTTGCCGATGGTGAGTATGTTTTGAAAGATGAGAGCACGCTGGTTGTAGAAGGCGGGGCTATTAAGGAGATTAAGGAAAAGGCGAGCGAGCCTAATTCTGACGATGGCAACCAAGAGGAATTTGCCAAACAATTGGAGGAATGCTTTAGCTTGGTAGCTAAAAAGATTGATGCTTTAGCAAGTGAATTTGCTAAGATAAAATCGACACAAAGTCGATTCTCAGCAGACGACAAAGGAGCAACAAGCAATGAGCCCTCTGTGACTGGAGACGGCTTAGATATGGACAAAATGCGTAAGCTTTTAGGACGTACTAAGTAATTTTAACTAAAAGATAAAATAAAAATATGGCAAATAAAGCTTTTAAAGAGTTTCTAAAAGAAGCGGAAAGAAACAAGGAGTACATCAAGAGAATTAAAGACTTGTTAGAAGAAGGACAATTTGGGTTACTTCCTTTGCAACAAATCTTTACTATTCGTGAGGGTATTGTGAAAGGCACTGAGTTTGGATATTATGCGCCAATATCGAATGTAACTCACTTAGACGAAGGATGCGGCAAGCCTTCTAAGCCACTTGATACACAAGTGCGTACTGGTTGGTTTGACCCAGTTCCTTTAAAGGTAAATGTTTCAGATTGTTATTCAACATTGGAAAAAACATTCGATGCTTGGGTTTCTAAAACTGGAGCAGACCGTTTTAACATCGATGACTCAGATTATGTAGCGTTTTTGGTTTCACTAATCGAGGGTGGCATTTTGAACGACTTCAACAGATTCGTATTCTTCGCAGACAAGAACCATTCGACAGTGGGTAGTGGTAGTGGTACACAAGTGCTTAAAACGGGATTAGACAAGGCTAATTTCAATGTACTCAATGGATTGTTTTCCCAGTTTGAAGCAATGGTAACATCTGTACCTGAGAGAAAGATTACTATTGATGAGAATGCACAGGCAAATTATGCCGGACAGCGTGCCCTTGCAGATGATAGAGCTTACAAGGTACTCTGTCAATTGAAAGATATTGCAGGCTTTAAGTCAGGAGCTTCACCTGTGTTTGTTATTACACAGAGTTTAGCAACCAACTTAACACGTTTTATGCGTAAAGAGTTCCGCAATGAGCAATCGTTTAAGATGGTTGAAGGCGGTTATATGGTATCAGAGTTCGAAGGTGTACCTGTGGTTACCTCTGAATGGTTAGACGATATGATACGTTCTAACTTTGACGACGGCACTAAGTGGCACAATCCACACCGAGCCCTGTTGCTTGACAAGAACGAATGCCAAATTGCTATTGACAGTATGGGAGCGCTTAAAGACATAGGTGTTGAGTACTTGGGCGGTGATATTGAAAAGGTCTTTTTGAAGGCTTCTTACCGTGCAGACTTCCAACGTGTGATTGGCAATACCGGAGCAATGGCGATTTAGTAATGATTAGTGATAAATGGTTAATGTTTAGTTAGCCATTTATCATTAACAATTAAACATTAAAAGAGAAATTATGGCAGAATGTATTAATGCTTTAAGTAAAGATTTGACCTTTGATTGTAACGACAAGGTGAAGGGTATTGAGAAGCGTATTTTGCTCATCAATAGAGCCGATATTGACTTTGCGGCAACTACAATTGAAGCTGACAAAAACAAAATGAATACACTTGTGCTAAAGAGTGGCAAAACGGGGTATTTCTTTGATAATTTCAAAGAAACACACATATCAGAGAGCATTAAACCTGAGATTTCAGATGATGATTTCAACGGATATAAACACTCAATAGGTATTACAGTGTATGGCAAGAGTGCTGATGATTACGCACAAATTGACCAATTCGTAAATGGCGCGCAATTAGTTGCTGTAATTGAGCACAAGGTAAAGGGTGCGAGCAGTTTTGATGTATTGGGCTTCTTTGTAGGATTAGAGGTTACTGAGGGCGAGGGTCGCACTAATGGTGGGGCTTTCAAACTTACAATCGCAACACCTGCAAACCAGAAAGAGCCTAATGTTGCTTTGAAGTGGCTTGAAACTGATTACGCAACCACTAAGAAGAAGTTCGACAAAAAACTGGCAGCGTAATGAATTTTACTGAAAAAAGTTTAAATGAATTACTCAATGGTGGGTACGAAAAGGCGGTGGGGGAGGATAAGAATACCTTCATCGCCTTTTATGCTTACTTATTTGACGATAGCGACTCGTGCACGACTTGTGGTAATAAGTTGAGCGGGTATTGGAATAGGCTCGTGAATGAGGGCAAAGAAAAGTTAAGAATTAAAAATAATATTATTATGGCAAAAAAAGGTCAAAACACACAAGAAGAATTAGCTAATGAGCAAATTAGTGAATTAGAAAATGAAAAGACTATTTCCTCAAATGAGGAGCAATTGACAAACGAGGATAGTAATGAGCCTTGCAAATTCAGATTGCGTTCGGGTATTACTTCATTAGCAATCGACTTTGGTAGCAGTGAGTTGTTTAACAACGACACACTAACAAATGATATTGCATTGCGTTACTTGAAGATTAATCCTAATAGGATTGCAAATTTTGATTTGTATCCTGATAACTGGGAGGAGTTGATTGGATAATTAGCAAATTAATAAATTAGACGATGACAAGGCTGAAAGCGATAGAATTAGCAAAAGAGGAAAGGCGTACGAATAGTGATAAGTTTAAGGGATTTCCGTACTTGGCGAATGGAGTTGGCAATGATTACCCGACAATCATAGAGCAGTTGGTGGCAGGTTCGCCAACTGCTCGTGCTTGTGCGGGTGTGATTGCTGATTTTATCTATGGGCGCGGCTTTGCATTGGAGATTGAAAAAAGAGAGCAAGCAAGGTCGCAAGGGGTTCGATTTAGAAAAGATGAGTTGTTCGTTAATGATAAACGGGAGACCCCTAACGACTTGCTTAAGAAAGTAGCCAGAAGTATTGCAATACATAAAGGCGTATTCGTACACGTGAATTACAACGGCTTCTATGAGAAAACAAGCGTGCAGGTGTTGCCTTACAAGAATTGCCGATTAGGGGCAAAAGACAGTAACGACTATCGAGGTAAGGTGCTTGTATATAACGATTGGGATAAACTAACAAACTACAAGGATAGAGATGAGAATTTAGTTGCTATTGACCGATACGACCCTCGACCTGATGTTATAGAAGCACAAGTAGCTAAGGCAGGAGGTTGGGAAAAGTATAAGGGGCAAGTGTTTTTCTTAAACCTTGATAGGAACGATACTTACCCGCTGGCTTGGGCTGATGTAGTGTTGCGTGATTGTGAGAGCGAAAGACTATCAAGTGTATTCACAAGGAACGGCTTTAAAAAGGGCTTTTTCGGCACTTATGCTGTTGTTACGACTCCAATAGAAAAAGAAGAGGAAAGGCAAGAGTTTAGATATGAATTGAAAAAGAGCATAGGAGTAGAAGCCGAACAATCTGTATTTCACTTTGAAACCGAAATGCAGGGCGATAAGTTGGAGAATAACATACTGATAAAACCTATAGAGAGCAATATCAAGGCTGATATGTTTCAGTATGCTGATCAAAAGACGGCTAACAATATACGCAAGTCGTATGGCAATATTCCGCCCGTGTTGATTGATTACGTTGAAGGAAAATTAGGCAATACATCGGGGGAAAGTTTGAAAGAGGCGCGTATCTTTATGCAGGAGCAAATGCAGGAGGAAAGGCAAGATGTACAAGAGATGTTCGAGGAGTTATTCGATGGTTTTGTAAGAGATATTTCGACAAACGGACTTTTTGAAATTAGCAAATTAGTAGATTAGCAAATGAAGTTATTGGTAAATAAGCAAGAATGTAGCAAATATCTAAGTGTTTCTCTATTTCGTAAAGAGGAAGAGTTTAACCGCTTTATAAGAGAAGCGCAAATGTTTGACTTAAAGGGGTTGGTTTGTGAGTCTTTTTTTCAAGATTTGACAAGCGAAACGCCCGTGAGAGATTACACGTTATTGCTTGAGGGGGGTAGTTATACTTTTGAGGGCAAAAAGTACGAATTTGCAGGGCTCAAAGCCGTATTATCGTACTTTGCATACGCCCGTTATATATTCGTTGGACATCAAGTAGATACGCCAATGGGGATTAAAGAAAAGGTGAACCAAGATGGAGAGGCTATTAGTCAAAACGAAAGGCGTGATGTACGCACGATGTACAAGCAACAAGCTGATTTGCTATGGCAAGATTGCGAGCGTTACCTTGAAAGAAATAAAGCACTATTCCCTGAATATAGTTGTAATAGCGGGTGCGGTGATAGCAACCGAATTAATAAACATAGAATGAGAATGCAATTGATATGAAGTGTATAGAGCATATAAAAGATATAGCATTAGATTGCAATTATAGACCTACAAAGGGGCTCAAGCATAGAGTGCTGGTGATACCTTACAAGGATATTGATAGGCGATATACAACAATGAATGATGATAAGAGTGTTATTACTCATTTTCAGTTGTATCCTACTAAGAGAGGGTATTTGTTTGAACTCTCAAACGTTTTTAAAGTGAATGGTTCGCAAAAGTTGAGCGGTGGCTTTGTACACGAGTTATCGATAAAGATTGACAAGGCGGATAGTGGTAATATTGCCACGATGAATGCTCTTACTAAGGGGACATTTGTTCTTGTTGTGGAAACTAATGGCAATACATTTGAAGTATTAGGCTATGAGGCTGGTGTAGTGGTTAGTTCTATACAAAGAGACTATGCGAGTAACGTGGTAGGTCTAACTTTTTCCACGCCAAACGATGTAAAAGAGTTACGAATGGTAGCGTTGTGGGGAGAGGGAGACTACCTTTCGATGAGCAAGAAGTTTGAAAATAAGGCATTGGTAAGATATAACTTACTTAAAGGCACAAAAGACTTTGAGTTGAAAAATGAACCTTATTACCTACAAAGTAACTATGCGGGAGGACTCGTTTTAAGTTCCGAAACTTTTAGAGGAAATAAATCATATTTACTTAAATGGAGTTGGCAAGGATTTCAATGTAGATCTGATTTTGAAAAACGTCCTACCATCATTTCATTTTGGGCAAAAACAACAGTTGAGGGGCAAACTTTTCACTACTACAGTGGTGAATATAATTCTGTAGTTCGTTCTAATAACGGTCTAATAATCGGTGATGGACAGTGGCATAGATATACAATATTTGGGGAAAACGGCATAACAACATATAATGGAGGTAATCAAGGATTTGTTGAGTTTATAGGGGAAGGAGGGGGATTCGCAAAAGATTTACACGTTTCATCTTTCAAAATTGAATATGGTACTGTTGTTACCGATTGGGTATCTCACGAATCTGAACAATAAAACACTATGAATAATTTTAAACGAAACTTAACAGGTAAGGACAAATTGCTACATTCAAAGGTAGGCAATTGTATGTTGGTGCTATTTTTTGCACTGTTTTTTAAATTTTGGAGCGTTGGTACTGCTTTTGTTTTAGCGTTAGCCACTGTATTATTGGCGGGGCTTGCAAAAGAGTTGTACGACAAGTACATCAAGCGCACGTTTATTGATTGGTGGGATATAGTGGCGAGTATTACACCTTACCCTATTGTAAAACGTATAAATAAGCGAGCTAATGGATAAGTTTATAAAGTGGCTACTCAAAGCTAAAATAAAGATAGCGATATGGGCAACGCCTTTGGTATTGCTTTTCTACTTTGATGATAAGATACATCTAAGAGATAGGGTGTATTACTTTTTTGTGGTATTCTTTAAGAGCATACCGCTACTGTTATTATATTCTTATTTCTCATCAGATGAGAGAAGTGTGTTGTTTTATATGGGTGTAGGTGTGGTACTGCTTATTGATATGTTAGTAGGTATGTGGTATCATTACACAATAGGGGATTTCAGCTTTGAAGAGTTGTTTAAAGATACGATAAAGAAAGTAGCTATAATTGCTTGTGTGTACATTTCACTTTTTATAACAAAAATACCATTGAGCGAATCGGAAGCTGGTAAAGTGTTTGTAAGTACTATTCAATTTATGACATTAATGTATCCAGTAAGTAGTATTTCTAAGAATGCCTTTGTTCTTTCGGATGGGAGATTCCCGCCTAAGTTCTTTATGAAAGCGTTGTATAACTATGAAAAGAGCGGTAAACTAAAACCTTTTTTTGAAAAAACGAGCAAAGGAGAAATGCCTGAAGAATTAGATAATAATAAAACAGACGAACAACAATGACACCAAAAGAATTTATAAAGCAGTACAAACCTTTTGCCCTGGAAAGCGAAAATAAAACGGGTATATCGTATCTCTTTACCTTGGCACAAGCAGCATTAGAAAGCGGTTGGGGAGAGCGTGGCGTTGGCAATAACTTTTTTGGTATAAAAGTATCTAAAAACCTTGTCAGCAGCACGCCGAATGAGAAAAAGCAATTGTTACGCACTACTGAAGTGTTATCGAGTGCAAATGCTGTATTTCCTAAGATATTCAGCATTAAGAAGCGAGCTGATGGCAAATACACTTATTCCGTGTTAGACTGGTTCAGAAAGTACGACACGCCTGAAGAATGTTTTACAGACCACGCACAATTCTTTTTCAAAAACAAAAGATATGCAAAGGCATTGTTAGTAAGAAGCGACCCGTACAAGTTTGCTGAGGAGGTAGCAAAGGCGGGCTATGCAACCGCTACCAACTATGCTGATAGTTTGAAGAAAGTGATTAAAACAATTGAAGGTTATGAGAAAACATAATTACATAAGAATACTGAGAGCTTTCGGAGTTATCGGATTGGTGCTGGTATTGCTCGGCCTATTAGGTTGCAAGACTCGTAAGGTAGGCACTACCGAGCAAAAGCAAGTCAAAAAAGAGCGTATTATAAAGTACAAGGATAGTACGGCTCTTTTTCAGCACAACGCTCAAACCTTGCAACTCGATACACACGCCTCACAAGAGTACGAGGTAACAGTAGA
>ERZ773075.1062-NODE-1062-length-16129-cov-5.99764_pt1 | contig 16129 bp, 15 predicted proteins | sample MGYA00580614_ERZ773075 | MGnify/ENA primary metagenome ERZ773075 (study PRJEB29015, sample SAMEA2738021) | human oral metagenome | biome: human oral; feature: human-associated habitat; material: dental | place: China | collected 2043 ... | reverse complement strand
AGCCCTACTCAACTGTGCGGAGGTGGGACGACGAAATCGAATTCTAACGAATTACCGATTTCTGTCCCACTCTCTAAATATCAAGCCGAGCTCAGCATCAAGGACTGCAAATACCAGCGGTAAGCTGCCCGATAATGATAAGCATTAAAAAACTTGATCTCCCCAATACCATAGCGCATCAGGTAATAAATCAGATAGCGCAGATGCAGGCTTTCCCACTCCATGCTAGCCTTTTGACAATGAGCATACTCAGCCTCAAGCTCCCCATAGTAACCTCTGAATTGATTATAAATTTCTTGAATTTCCATCATAACTCCAATCTTTTTGCTTTAACACTAGTTTATCGCAAAAAGGAGAGATTTTGGGACAAGAATCTTATCCTGTCTCATTTTAGAGCTGAAAGGTAGGGTTAGTCACTAGAAAATGACATTTCAGGGAACATTTTTGACATTTGGGGGTTGGGATTTTTTTCAAGCAATGTGAATAATCTTAATCTCTCTTAAAAATATCCCTAGTGTAAACTTTTTCTTGTACATCTTCTAAGCTTTCATCAAAACGATTGGCAATAATCACTTGACTAAGTTCTTTAAATTTTTTAAAATCATTGACCACCTTACTGCCAAAGAAGGTAACACCATCCTCAAGTGTTGGCTCGTAAATAATAATGGTGACACCCTTGGCCTTCAGACGTTTCATAACACCTTGAATAGAAGATTGCCTGAAATTATCTGAGTCACTTTTCATTGTCAAACGATAAACACCGACAGTAATGTCTCGCTCCCTAGCTGGCTCATAGGAGTCATTACCAACATAAGCACCAGCAAGATCTAAAATCCGATCGGCAATATAATCTTTCCTTGTCCGATTACTTTGTACAATCGCTGTCATCATATCCTGAGGAACATCAGAGTAATTTGCAAGAAGTTGCTTGGTATCTTTAGGAAGACAATAGCCACCATAGCCAAAGGAAGGATTGTTATAGTGAGAGCCGATCCGTGGATCTAAACAAACTCCATCAATAATAGCTTGAGTGTCTAGACCCTTCATCTCAGAATAAGTATCCAGCTCATTAAAATAAGAAACGCGCAGAGCGAGATAAGTATTCGCAAAAAGCTTTACTGCTTCAGCTTCTGTAAAGCCCATATACAATGTATCAATATCTTCTTTTAAAGCTCCGTCTTGAAGCAGTCCTGCAAAAGTTTCGGCAGCACTTACCAAGCGCTCATTATTTTTATCTGTTCCTAAAATAATTCGACTCGGGTACAGATTATCATAAAGTGCTTTTGATTCACGCAAAAACTCAGGGCTAAATAAGATATTTTCAGTCTGAAACTTCTTCCGCGCTGACTCTGTGTAGCCCACAGGAACTGTACTTTTAATCACCATGATTGCCTCAGGGTTATATTTCAGCACTGTTTTTATGACAGACTCTACAGCAGACGTATCGAAGAAATTCTTTTTTGGATCATAATTAGTTGGAGCTGCAATAACAACAAAATCCGCATCCTGATAAGCTTCTTCTGCATTCAATGTAGCCACTAAATTTAACTCTTTTTCTGTAAGATATTTCTCTATATAATCATCTTGGATAGGGGACTGTTTTTGATTGATTAGCTCGACTTTCTCAGGAATGATGTCCACTGCCACTACTTGATGATGCTGAGACAACAAAACTGCAATGGACAAACCAACATACCCTGTACCTGCTACTGCTATTTTCATTTATTATCATCCTCATTAATTTCTACATACGATTTTTAAATTTTCCTAGCATAGCAACTATTGTTTTATGTTTTAATGCTATTAAAATTAACAAATAAGAAGGAACTGAGACCATTATAGCCGTTACAATTCGAAGAGCTGATATCATAACTGTATCACCTAAAATTATGCGATTTATAGCCCAACATCCAAGGACAACAATCCCTGCTCCTAAAAAAGAGCATGCAAATGTTTTCCAATTAGCTAAGTTATGGCTTAATACATATTTTTTTGAATAATATCTCTGCACCAGCATATTCAAAAATTCAGCTAAAACTGTTGTAAGAGCTGCACCAATCATCCCAATATAGGGAATCAGAATCAAATTACCAACAATATTAAATATAGCTGAGATAGAGGTACCAATTAAAATTTTCTTTTCCTCACGACCTATAATTAGCATACAATTTGTATAAATTGAAGAAATTAAGGCAAATATAACAGAAAAGCTCAGCAATCTTAAAACTGATTCCCCAACAAGGTACTCCTGCCCTCCAACAATCAAAATTATTGACTTACTCAACATAAACAATCCAGCGGATATAGGCAATAATATTAGGATTAGTAAATTGAAAATATCCTCTAAATATTTTCGATAACGCTGGACATCTGAAACTAAAGTAACGACTAACCGAGGCACTGCAACGACTATAACAGCATTTACCAGTTGCTTAAGTATATTATAAATTTTAGATGAAAAACTATATACTCCCACAACTGAGTCGGATTCAAACATCCCTAAAATAGTAATATCAGAATTCACATAGATAATAACAGCCAATGAATTCAGAAGAAGTATCGCCATTGGCACAAAAAATTTCCTAAAAGGAATGGAAAAAGTGAAAAATACATCAACATATTTTCTTATATAAAAAAGATTGACTACATTCCCTCCATATGACCCACCTATCATTATCCAACAATAAATAACTGTATCATCTGGCTTTCTTACAAAAAGAAAAATAGCTATTAATGCAATAAATTGGATGATAATATATCGTACTGTAATATATAAAAAATCTTCATAAACTATATTAACCCAATCCAAACCAATTGTTGTTAGTATAATACATAAGCTTTGAACTGCTATCAACGTAAAATAAATGTTTAATTTACTGCTATAAAAAGTTATAAAAAATAATAATATATAAGCGACTGCTGATGTTAGCAAATTAAAAGAAAATAATTGAGAAGTTAAGTGAGAAAGAGCTTTTCGATCCTTTCTAATTCTTGCACCTTCTCTCACTGCATAATTCGTTAATCCAAATGCTGCTAGTAAAGCAAAATAGCTTACAATAGACACCGCAAAATTATACTTACCAAACTCTGCCTTACCTAAAACCCTTGAAACATAGGGAAAAGTCACCAAGGGAAAAACAATTGTCATCGCTTGACGTATAATATTTAAGATAGCATTTTTAGTTAAAGATTGTTCTTTCATTTTCTCTCCGTAAAGCCTATATTTATTTCCATCTTAACCGTATTCTCGTACCTTCGCCCGATAAAAAACTATATAGAAATATAATTACAAAAAGTATAATAATAGTACCAGCGGATATATATGCACTACTATACTGAATAATAGATGATGAAACAATCCAATAATACAAATATCCATAGACTAAAGTCCAACGTGCTGTCTTTAGACTTTTAGCCCTATATTTTATTTTTCCGTAATAAATATAGGCAAAAAGAATTGCTATTAAAGCTACAAATATGTACATTCCCAATAAACCAAAATCATGCAAAGGTCTTCTAAAGAATGTATAAATATTGCTTAATCCGATTCCTAGTGGACGAAATTCTAAATTGTAAGAGGTCGACTTTTCACCAAAGCCTAAGTAGTTAAAAATTTTTAACAGACTGAACAGCGACTCTTCTCCCCAGACCTTTACAGGAACAGGAGATTCAATATATTTTGAAAACAATACTATGCCACTTGCAATATAGTCTGAAATATAGTCAAATAGTGTTCTAGAGGTACTTCTCCCTAAAAGAGACAAGGAATAATAGAAAAGAGGAATCCCTATCAATAAACTAGTCACACCCAATCGTATCATTTTCCATGACAAATTTCTAAACCAACCATTTTTTTGATGCCAAAGAATATAGTATTCAATTAACATCGCACTAAGTAATTTTAAAACCTGCGTCCTTCCAGCACCAAATGTACTCGGTAAAATTGATAGAAAAATTAGTATCAGCAACAAAAAATTAGTACGATGTTTTTTATATTGATAAATAACATTACTTATTAATAGATAAGATGCAACATATCCTGAACCTTCTACTATCTTGAGTAAATGGGTAATCATCCCACCTACGGAGTCAACATCTCTCCCTTCCAGTTGATTGACTCCTATTCTTCGGTATTCTTGAAACATTGCAGATATATTTCCACCACCAACAAGGGACCTAATTTGCAAGAAAAACCAAATTATAATTAAAGTATTAATAATAATTAGTAAATATAATTTCCAGTGTCTAACAGAATAGCCCACAAATTTAGTTTCATAACTCAGTTTGTGGTCTATTATTTGTTTTCGTGACCTTATAAAGAAATTTTTCATTATCATTTCACTCACAATAAAAACAAAAACACCAGTTATTGTAATTAATCCGGCATTAACATTATAATCAATGTTCCAATTCCGAATATTAAGTATTGCAAATAGTGAACTGATACTAAACATTATTGTCATCATTGTAGATGGTGATAGAATGTCTCGATCTGATAGTAGATAAGATAAAAAGAATAAACTCAACATCCCCAATAACAGAACATATAGAAAGCTCATTTTCCCCTCAATCTTCTGTCGATTCCATTAATCCAATAAAAGCATTGCACGATTCTAACAAACATTTATTTACAAAGATAACTTTTTTATACAAATCTTTGTAAGTTTGATTTGTAGATACGTCCTCATGGTGAATTACCTTTATGCTCGGATCGTATACAAATTTTAAATTATCTCTCATACCTAAATAGTGTAAAATATAAGATTCATAATACATGAATGTTTTAGAATAAAAACATTCATCATGGGTGTCTATAAATGATTTCGAAAATATATAGATTGCACCATGCAAAGGTTTGTTAATTTGAACAGATTCAAAGCCCACTACTTGATTGATATTTTCATCAGGAGTACTACGCAATAAATACTTTAACCGGATTAAAAATTTGAATTTATTTTTAAATTTCAACTTCCTTTGAGTTGATTTCAAGTCTTGTAAACTATAATTATTCTCTCTTTGAGGATTTTGGTGAATATTTGTCTTAGTTGAAAAAATATCCGGTCCCAATACATCAAATTGATGAAGTTCGTGTGATTTTTCTAATCGTTCAGTAAAATCTGTCTGTGTAATAAATACATCGTTGTTCATTACAACGATATATTCCGGAGAGTACTTTTTAGCTTCTACATAGCCTAGATTGTTGCCTCTTGCAAATCCAACATTTTCTTTTGATACTAAAACAGTAATTTCTTCATCTTGCTGATATTTTGCAATTAGTATTTCACCAGACTTATTAGGAGAAGCATTGTCCACGATAACAATATGTCTAGAACCCTTCACCATTTTTTTTATCGTATTGACACAATCAATCGTTTCATCTAACGCTTGATAATGTAAAATAACAAAAGCAATCATAGTAACTTTTTCTCCCTAATAAAATCGTCTATTTCTTGTCGCCGAATTTCTCTAAAATCAAAGTAAGTAGCGACTTCATGACAAATCATATCATATTTCTTAACAAATTTTTCAAGTTTATATTCATCAAAATAATCCATTTTAGATTCTTTTCTGTTCCTCAAACGAATAGATTCTAAAATTTCATTTATTGAAGCTGAAATAAATATCACATCTACATTTTTTAAAATAGGCTGAAAAAAAGAAATTATTTCTATAACTTTCTCAGTAGATAGATTATAGTTCACTCCTAATGATATAATTCTATGAACTAGCCCCTCGTCTAATATGCTATGGGAACTAAAACCTATTTTATACGACGTTGCTACTAGAACAATACTGTCTAACATATCCGATATTGTTAAATCATGAAAAACCGCAGATAAGTCCTCATTAAATAGCATCGCTCTTAATTTCTTACTATAATATAAAGAAATAGGAGAGTATTTAGATAATTTTTTCACCTTAGCTAGCACTCGATTGTTTGCCTTCTGACTAATTTCTTCCCTGCTAATGCCTACTATTTTTTCTTTCACATATGTTTTTCCACATCCGGGTGGACCGAAGAATTCTATTTTCATTTTCCCTCTATGAGATTCTAACTAAAAATATTTAATCGTAGTATTCAATAAGATTGAGTATCCTCTGTATATGTTTATCAGGTAAGTAGTATTCTGCTGATTTCAAACAATTTTTTCTAATCTCAATAATTCCATCTTGTTGTTGAATCAACCATTCAATACCCTCTTCCAAATTTAAAGCTAACTGACTTGGATAAATAATACCATTATATCCAGTAATAACTGATTCTTTATTACAGTTCCAGTCTGTTGCTATAACAGGAAGTCCTGCAAAAAAACTTTCAATGATAGTGCCCGCAGCACCCTCACCTTCCCAATACGTTGGGAAAAGTAATCCGTAGTAATTTTGTAACACGTCTGTAGATTCAGAAAAAGAAACCTCTCCCATATAATGAATAAAATCAGGTGTCAGTCTTAAAAGAGATTCTAGTTCAGATTTATACTCTAAATCAACCGGACCATAAATATCTAAGCTACAAACTATTTTTTCATGAGTTTGGTTTATATGCTGAACTGCTTTAATCGCCTCTGAAATTCCTTTTTTCTTTGTAACTCTAGAAAATGTACAAAAACGATAAGGAATATCAGAACGGCAACTTTTATCACAAACATCAACTATTTTTATATCTCTAAAATTTGGAATAACTTCCACATTCGAAATTCCACGTTCTACAAGTTGCTCAGCAAGTTGCTTAGTCTCTACAAGATTCATAGTAAAGCTTTTTAAATATTTCTTAAACAACGGTTTTTCATCTATGAATTCACCTAATCTTCCACCAATCACATCATGAATTACTTTAACATTAAACATTTTCGCTGCAACATAAAGTAATGGAAAAAATATATTCATTCCATTTCCTGATACAAGTACAAAAATATTTTCTGTACTAATTATAGTTTTCAATGTTTTTAAAAAAAGTCTAACAGGACGCTTATTTTTATAGTAGGTATCAATAATTTGAATATCCTCAGAAGTTGCTTTTTTTAATTCATTATATAAATTAATTGTTTTTACTGTTTGCCCATCTGTGAATTTTTGATTCCCTCCAAAATGTCCAATAATCGCAATTTTGTTCATCAAACCCTCAATTCTTTATAGCAATCATAATTTGGGTAAAGAGAATAATTCTCCCCATTCGACATCATATTTCTTAGGATTTATTGGCATCATACCGGCAGCAGGGGTAAAAGTCAATTCTGCAAACTTAAAGGAGTTTTCTGTAATAAAAAAATCAACTCTTACAAATGGAAATTCTGAGGATAATTTTTTAGCAACATCAATCATTTCATCTAAAAAAGATGGAATAGTCAACTCACCAAAATCTTTATAATCATTACGAATCAATGGCATTTTTTGACCATCTAATTGATAGAAACCTATCTCTGCTTGCCTATCATGTATTAAATCTGAAGAAACATAAAAGAATGCCGGATTCCCATTAAAACAGAAAAATTTATAATCAGTTATAACATCACCTAAGTATTCTTCGCAAATAATTCGTCTTTCTTTAATTTTTCCATAATGTAGTTCGACATTAAATTTTGAAAAATCTTCTTTTAGCCATCTATTTAACTGAGAAGTTGCTGCTTTTTTATCGAATTCTTTTTTATTGTGACATAAAATATTATATGCACATCCATGAGTACACTTTAAAACAAATTTATCAGGGAGGGCGTCCCAATCAATATCATTGGCATTATCCCATACACCAATTAAATTTGTCAGATATTTAGAATACCCTTTATCCTCAATATACTCCCTAACCTGATATTTATCACTACATTTGATCACTGTCGGATTGTTTGGGCAATAATACAATTTATACCACTGTAATTTCTCATTCAATTTTTTAGGATTATTCAAATCCAACGACTCTTTTAAATATATACGATAATATAATTTAGAAAGAGTATCATGTGGAACTATATTAAATAATATAGTCTGCAATTTTCTCCTTATTTTATACAACAAACTATCTCTATCCATTATTCCCCCTCCATTTACTTAATTTTCACTAACTTTATAAAAATCCAATATAAAATATGAAAACTACTTCTAAGAATACTTAACTTTTCAATATCTCTATATAATTCCCAATGATACTTTATCAGTGATATTTTGTTACTTGATATCGAATTGTTTCGAATTCTATACTGCATAAGTACTTGATTCAAGCCATAAATATACTCTGTTTTTTTCAGAATTTGCAGCCAAAGTGCATCATCGTTCCTTTTTCTTATATTGGGCACTTCAAACTTTCCTAGTTCCTTTACACTGTACATGACTGTAGAATTACCAACAGGACAATCCAGTAAAATTCTATTATAGTTTGCTTTGGAAAGCGTTTTAATAATTCTACCTGTTTTTTCCCCTGATTCACTAATCTGTTCATAATTAGTACAGGAGAAAGAGATACTATTCTCCTGCATAAAGGACAGTTGTTCACTTAATTTTTCAGCAGTCCACATATCATCTGAATCTAGAAAAGCCATATATTCCCCTTCGGCTTCTCTCATTGCTTTATTCCTAGCAACAGCTGCACCAGAATTTTTTTCTAACCTTATATACTTAATTCTTTTATCTTCTCGGACATACTGACTCACTACCTCTTCTGTGTTGTCACAAGAACAATCATCAACAATTATCATTTCCCAATTAGGATAGGTTTGTGACAAAACCGATTTTATAGTTTCTTCTATAAAATTAGCAGAGTTAAAGGTAGGAGTAATAATTGATACTAAGCCATCTCTCATATCAACCCCCTTATCTTAAAACTTCTGATATTATACCTTTATATTTTTCTATAATATATTCCACTTCTTCATCACTTAATCTTGTATGTAATGGTAATGTAATTTCATTTTCAAAATAGCGATATGCATTTGGATAATCTTTGATATCAAAGCCTAAATCCTTATAGGCTGTTAACATTGGAAGCGGCTTATAGTGCACATTACATGCAATACCCTTTTCTGCCATCTTTTGAATAATCAAGTTACGTTCTTCTAAACTGATTCCTTCAACATGTGTAACATACAAGTGTCTAGATGACTGATAGTGAGGCCCATCATGTTTCAGGGGTGAAATAGGCGTACCTTCAAATGCCTTATCATATTGAGCAACAATCGCTTTTCTTCGTTCCATTAATTGAGGATATCTTTTTAATTGTACTAACCCAATTGAAGCCATGATATCTGTCATATTACACTTATAGGCCGGTTTTACAATGTCATATTCCCAGGCTCCTAATTGAGTTTTCGCTAATGCGTCTTTGGTCTGACCATGAAGTGATAAAATCTGAAATTCTTTATACAATTCATCATCATCAATACCAGGATGTGCTTTCCATGTGACACTGCCTCCTTCTGCTGTTGTAAAGTTTTTTACAGCATGAAAAGAAAATGATGAAAAATCAGCAATATTACCAGCGGGAACATTTTTGTACGTTGCGCCTAAGGCATGAGCACTATCAGAAATAACTACAATCCGATTAAAGACATCTTGTAACTTACCAGTCGCTTTAAATAGATGCTGTTTTGCAAAAACAATATCGAAAATTCTATCATAATCACATATAATTCCTGCTAATTCTACAGGGATAATCGCTTTTGTATTGGATGTAATGGCTTCTTCAAGCAAATCATAATTCATTTCAAAAGAATTTTCTTGAATATCAACCATAACAGGAGTCGCACCTACATGACTGATAACACTGCAGGAAGCTGTATAAGTCATCGCTGGAACAATAACTTCATCTCCTTCACCAATCTCTAAAACTCGCAGAATAAGCTCCAAAGCTGCTGTAGCCGAGTTTAAACACACCGTACGATTAGTATGGGTATACTCTGATAAACGTCTTTCTAATTCTTTTGTTTTAGGTCCGGTTGTAATCCAACCTGAACGCAAGGTGTCTGCAACTTCAGCGATTTCTTCCTCTGTAATATCTGGGGGGGAAAAAGGGATATTATATTCTGTCATGATAGATCACTCTCCTATTTAACTACTTCCACTACTGTCTGAATCATGATTTTTAGATCATTAATAAAACTAAACTTTCTTAAATACTCTAAATTATAGTGCATTTTTGCGGGCAAAACCTCTTTCACATATGCATCATCAACCGTTAAGCCACGTTCGACACATCTATTGATTATAATATCTTCATCTTTGAACGAAATGCTTGCTGGAGAGGTTATCCCAGCTGGCAATAATAAAGTTGCTTTCATTTCATCTGTATACTGATCGGTATATTTAGGAACTTCCGGTCTGGTACCAACAAAACTCATATCTCCTAATAATACATTAACCAATTGTGGCAGTTCATCTATTCGATATTTTCGAATAAATTTCCCAATTTTAGTAATGCGATTATCATTGTGAGAAGTTACAAGAGATCCTTTTTTATCAGCTCCCACTACCATAGTTCGAAATTTCCAAATTTTAAATTCTCTGCCATATTGTGTAATTCGGACTTGTTTATAAATAGCTGGGCCTGAACTATCTATTTTTATCCAAATCCCAATTATCAAGATCACAGGAGAAAATAGGATGAGAAGTACCAAAGCTAGTAAACGGTCCATTAATAATTTACAAAACAATGATGTTCGTTTATTATTCAACAATTTATAATAACGTTCCACATCTTCATTTCTAAGCTGAGCTGGCAAATCTTCGAACTTTATCATTTATACTCCTACTGTTGCGCAAATTTTATTAATTTAGCTTTCAATTCTACTCCATCTAATTTGGAAATAGAATCAATGAAAGCTGTTACTTCTGAATTAGGTAAAGCTTGAACATTTCCTACAAATATTTTTTCATAGATTTGTTCGTCAACTCGCTCTTCAGCAGAGAGCAATTCCTCATATAGTTTCTCGCCTGGGCGAATTCCAGCTTCTACAATTTGGATTTCCTCTTCCGTATGACCGCTCAAGGTAATCATTTTTTTAGCTAAATCTAAAATTTTAACTGGCTCACCCATATCTAACACGAAAACTTCTCCACCATGCATTAGCGCTCCCGCTTGAATAACAAGACGACTTGCTTCAGGAATCGTCATGAAATACCGTGTCATTCGGAGATCTGTGATGGTAATTGGGCCACCGTTCGCAATTTGCTCCTTGAACAAAGGCACTACACTGCCTCGACTGCCTAAAACATTCCCAAAACGAACCGCCGCAAACAAGGTCTTCCCTTCCTCATTCAAACTCGTAACAATCATTTCAGCCACACGTTTTGTAGCTCCCATGACATTTGGAGGATTCACAGCCTTATCCGTAGAAACCATTACAAATTTAGCAACTCCAGCCGCTTTCGCAGCTTCAGCCACATTTTTAGTTCCATAAATATTGTTTTTTACTGCTTCAGTTGGATTGTATTCCATCAGTGGGACATGCTTATGAGCTGCCGCATGGTAAACACGATCAGGTTGATACTCATGCATAATATGGAATATCCGTTCTCGATCTTGTATATCCGCGATAAGAGGCACAATTTCGACTTTATCTCCATACTGAGCAAGTAATTCTTTATGAATTAAATAGATAGAATTTTCTCCATGACCTAATAGTAATAACCTTGCAGGAGAAAAACGAACTATCTGGCGACAGAGTTCTGAACCAATTGACCCTCCAGCTCCCGTAACCAAGACTGTCTTACCTTCAATATTGGACTGTAAACTTGTTTGGTCAAGTTTAACTTCTTTTCTCCCCAATAAATCAGCAATATCAATTTCTCTTAATTTGTGTACTTTTAACTTCCCTGTAACAACTTCTTCATACTTTGGCATAGCACTGACTTTAGCGCCTGTCTTTTTACAAAGAGAGAGAATGCGCTCATACTCATCTGGTTTAAGCGACGGAATAGCCACTACTATTTGACTTATCTCATAATTTGCTACAATTTCTGGAATTTGTTCGTCTGTGCCTACAACCTTAATACCATGCAGGAGCGAACCCTGCTTACTTACATCACGATCCACAACTGCAACAATTTTTAATTCTGGTGAGTCTTTTAGAGCGGTTGTGATAAATAAGCTTCCACCATCTCCTGCTCCGACGACCAAGGTTCTGCTAACCTTACTTTCTTCAACTTCTGTATAGGTAGTCCCATTCTTAAAACTGTACCACATTCTCCAGCCAAGTCGCATAGATATAGTAAACAAAATAGAAAACATGCAACTAAGCAACAGAAAACGATAACTTGTATGCAAGGATAGCGCAAGTTCTACTAAGAAAACAATAAAGTAAGCACCTACCAAGGTTAGACTGATCGTGCTGAGAGTTTTATAGTCCGTGTAACGATTGATAATCGAAAAAAGTTTCGTTTTGATTCCAATTAAAAAATAGAGCACTACTGTCATTGTTAAGGTTTGTATAAAACTCAAATCTGACAGCAAAACATATTCAGATAAAAAGAAGTATGCCACAAAACCACTAAAATATATTAAAACAGCATCTGCTATCATCAGAATAATTCTTTTTTGTGATCGTGTTAATTCCATAATATCCCTTTATTTTTTTCTATTCTTTACTCAAATTATCCCCATAGTGTCCATAGGAACCATAGAAACCATATTTGTCTGCTTGGACATTGTATTTATTTAAGACCACGCCAAGGAATGGTGTGGATGATTGTTCCAACTGCGTTTTAGATTTTTGAACCATTTTACGTTTGACTTCATTTGTCGCTACAACCAAAAGACTGGCATCGCAAACTTTGGCAATCAAGGTTGCGTCTACTACCATTCCAATCGGCGGTGTATCTACGATAATATAGTCGTAGTGACGGCGCAAAACGCTCATCATAGTGGTAAATCGTTCACTCTGGAGAAGAGCCGTTGGATTAGGTGACGCTTGTCCTGAGGTGATGACGAAGAGATTTTCCTCATCCGTTTCGCACAGTCCTTGAGATAGGTCTGTATTTCTCGCAAGATACTCTGTCAAGCCAGAAACCTTCTCACCGCTCTTAAAGACTCCACCTAGCATTTTTGAATTTCGGATATCTGCATCAATCAAAAGTGTCTTATGACCCGCCTTGGCAAAGGTCAGGGCAAGATTGGTTGAAGTTGTCGTCTTTCCCTCACCTGGGAAGGTAGAACTAACAGCAATCACCTTGATATCTTCACCGCTAAGTTGGATATTGGTCCGAAGGGCATTGTAATACTCCTCTACCCGTGAAATAGAAAGTTTTTTCTTTTTTGCTAACTCTAGTATTGGCATTGTATCTCCTAACCTACCTTACTCATATCTGGGATGACACCAAGCAGGGTCATTCCTAGGGTTTCTTCGATATCTTCTGGCTTCTTGACACGGTCATCAAGAATCTCAACAATCACTACTACAAAGACCATCAAGATACCACCCACAAGCACTCCAATAATGGTATTGCGACGGATATTTGGAGAAGACGGTGTTTTTGGCGTTTCTGCTTCTTCCAGCGTTGTAACGTCGGATACCTTGGTAACAGCGATGATTTTCTCAGCAGCAACTTCGCGCAAAGTATTGGCAATACGGCTTGCTTCTGCTGGATCCGCATGCGTAACCGTAATAGACACAATCCGAGTATCTGTTGGTACAGTCACAGTTACCTTTGATGCCAAATCAGATGGCGAGCCTGACAATTTCAATTCTGAAATGACGGATGCCAAGACATCTTGAGACAGGATAATTTCCTTGTAGTCCTTTACCAGATAAGAACCAGCCTGCAAGTCTTGGTTTGTCAAGGTAGGATTTTCGCCCTGCTGACGATTGACAACGTAGATACGCGTCGTGCTCTTATAAGCAGGCTTAGCAATAAAAACGCTATAACCTAGGGCTAAAATACCTGTCAATAAGGCAGTTAAGATAATTAAAAATTTCCGTTTCCAAATTGTCTTCAGCAAAGACAATACATCGATTTCGATCATTTGATTTTCTTGATTCATGTATTTACTTTCTCCAGAGTTTGATTGATTAAATAAACTCGTTACTTAATAAGATTTCTTGGTTTGTCTTAAAGAGTTCTTCCGCACGCGCAGCTCCATATTTTTTCACGATAAGCTGATAGGCCTTTTGCATATAAGGCGGTCTGTCATCGAGATTGTGCATATCGCTGGCAACGAAATGAACTAAGTCCCGTTCTAGAAAGAACTGAACACGCTTTTTCATAAATTTGTAACGATCACCAAAGAGCTTGGGTTTCAAAACATTTGAACTATTGACCTGCATATAGCAGCCCATATTGATCAATTCGCTGACTCTATCTTCGTCATTTTCCAGACAGTGATAGCGCTCGATATGAGCCACCACCGGAGTCATTCCGAGGCGGATAACATTACCCAAGGCTGAGTGAATATCCTTATATGGTGTATTCATACTAAACTCGATCAAGACATACTTGGTGTCGCCTAGACTGGGAAACCTTCCCTCTTCCAGCTTTTGCAAGATATCGCTAGTATAGTAAATCTCAGCTCCGTATAGCACGGTCAAGTCGTCAGCAACCTGCTTGGCTAACTCCTGTACCTGCTTGAAGTTTGCTGCAATCTTTTCTTCGGGCGTTTCAAACATGCCCTTTCGGCGATGAGAAGTAGAAATAATGGTACGAACGCCCTGCCGATAGCTTTCTTCGAGCAGACGTCGGCTATCCTCTAGTGTCTTAGGACCGTCATCCACATCAAAAATGATATGCGAGTGAATATCAATCATGCTTTACTTCCCTTCCATCACTTCTTGGATCGCTGCTTTGGCTGCTGCCAAGCTATTTTGATCAATTTCCATCATGTAGAGATTAGCCTCAGGCATGGCATGGGAAGGCAGACCTGTATTTCCAGTTCCAGTCAAGGCCTGAGAAGTCACATTATAACTTCCACCTGACTCTAACTGAGTATTGATCAGATTCATCATCGTTTCCAAGCTCATATCGGTCTGGACAGAATCCTGCAGCCCTGAAAGAATGGCGTTGTAATTCTTCAGTGCATCTGTCGAGGTCAGTTTCTTAATGACTGCTGCAATAACCTTTTCTTGGTTCTTACCACGATCATTATCTCCACCATTTAGAGAATAACGCTCACGGACGAAGCCTAGAGCTTGGTCAGAGTTAAGATGGACCTTACCTACAGGGAAATGGTAATTACCGTGCAGACTAGTAAACTCTTGGTCGTTCTCAATATCAATCCCACCCAGCAAATCAATCAACTTGAGGAAGGAAGTGAAATTCAGACGCACATAATAATTCAAATCAATGCCGTAGAGATTTTCCAAGGTGTGAACTGAAGCATCTACACCGTAAATACCTGCATGTGTCAGCTTATCTGGCTGATTGAGCCCACCGTCCGCAATTGGAACATAGGCATCGCGCGGCGTCGTCGTCAGCAAGACTTTCTTGGTCTTACGGTTGACTGTCATGATAATGTTGACATCCGAGCGTGACACAGAAGAAATTGGTCCATAAGTGTCAATACCACTGACATAGATATTAAAGACCTCTGCATTCGGATCTTGCTTGCCAATGGCTGTATCAATCTTCTTGCTTATCTTGTAAGTATAGATTTTTTTAATTTTTGAAGCATAGTCAGGATCTTCGCCACGAATCGTATCTTCAAAGACGCTATTCAGGACCATAGCCTTGGCTTCACCAGAAGTCAGCGACTTATAGGCAGCGAGATAAGAAGATGCTGTATCTACTGTCAGCTCATGCCCTTGTGTCTGACTGATATTTTTCATCATCGCTTGGATATTGTCTTGGTCATTGCCTGATGGGGCCAAAACATTTGTCAACTGTTTGAGGTCCTTAACATCACTATCCGCCGGCACCACGACACTCATTTCATACTCAGAGTAGTTGGAAGTGGAATTAACGCCAGTCGACAAGTCAACCAAACCCTTTACAGCGTACATAGACACTGACCCCACAAGCAGGGCTACTATCAAAATAGCACTGGTGGTCTTTCCTGCCTTACCCTTGAAAATCAGGAATCCTGACAAGGCTGCCACTGCTAGGATGAGGACTGCCACTAAGATATTCACATAGCGAAAAGCTAGAAAATGATAGCGAAAAATTGTGAAAATCAAGAAGGCCGCTAACAAAGTATAAACACCCAAGAGGGTGCTATTAA
>ERZ773075.1056-NODE-1056-length-16206-cov-11.0397_pt1 | contig 16206 bp, 9 predicted proteins | sample MGYA00580614_ERZ773075 | MGnify/ENA primary metagenome ERZ773075 (study PRJEB29015, sample SAMEA2738021) | human oral metagenome | biome: human oral; feature: human-associated habitat; material: dental | place: China | collected 2043 ... | reverse complement strand
CGGTGCGCAGGCTCTGAACAGGGCCTTCTTGTCCACAACTCCTCGTGGCAAATCGACAGCGGTCTTTCCGTGTGGTCAAATGTTACTCAAACAACATATTCACGCGAGGAGATTCGATGACGAAGACACGGCTGCGTTCCCTTTTCGGCGGCGCGGCAACGTTATCACTGCTGATTGCACCGATTGCGGCTCACGCCGACGGGCGCGGAACCCCCGGGGGCTCCTCCGATTCGCAGATTTCCGCGGACGGCCGGCCGACGTACAAGCCGACGCCGCCGCAACCGGCGCATACTCAACCGGCGCAGCCGCGGGTTCCCAAGCCCGCCGCCCCGAACTCGGGCGCACCGGCCCCGAGTGCGAATGCGCCTGCGGCCCCGAGCTCGAACGCGCCCGCCGAGGCGAATGGAACCGTGACTCTCGATCTGTACAACCTGACCGACGTCCACGGCCATATCGAGAAGGCGAGCAAGAACGGGGCCGTCACCGAATCCGGCGTTTCGGCGGTCGGCTGCTACCTCGACAAGGCCCGCACCGCCAACGGCGACTCCTCCTTCACGCTGCTCGGCGACAACATCGGAGCCTCGCCCTTCACATCCGGCTCGCTGCAGGACAATCCGACCATCGCAGCGCTCAACGAGCTCAAACCCGTGGCCTCGACGATCGGCAACCACGAGCTCGACCTCGGCGTCGACGTCTTCAAGCATCGCATCGACGGAACAGGAGGGTACACGAAGGTCGGCTTCCCGTACCTCGGCGCGAACGTGGACGGCATGGGCCGGTACCTTGGCGACAAAGTGATATGGACGTCGGCCTCCGGCGTCCGGGTCGCCTTCATCGGGGCCATCGCGGGCGACGTGCCCTACAAGCTCAGCCCGGGCGCCACGGCGGGGTTGACGTTCAACGACCCGATTCCCAAGATCAACACGATGGCCAAGGAGCTCAAAGACTCCGGCCAGGCCGACGTCGTGATCGCCATGCTCGACGACGACGTCAAGAACAACTACCCGAAGATGGGTCCGTCCGTCGACGGGATCATGGGCGGCGACACGCATGTGCCCTACAAGTTCTCGATGGTGAACGGGGCTCGGGGCAACAAGCTCTCGGCCATAGCCTCCGGATCGTACACCGACAACCTCGGCAACCTGCAGATCACCTACGACAAGGCGGCGAAAAAGGTTGTGCGCTCCGAGGCCAAGCTCATTCCCGCTTCGGAAGTGGCCCAATGCGGCGAGAAGCAGACGATCAAGCAGATCGTCGACAAGGCGGTGGAGGATTCCAAGGCGGCCGGCGACAAGGTGGTGGCCACGGGCTACGGCTCCGCTTTTTCCCGCGGCGTCTTCTCGTCGAACGGCGAGACGCCCGATCCCGGTTCCAACCGCGGCATCGAGTCCTCGCTCGGCGACCTTGCCGCGGACTCCCTTCAGGAGACTGTGGTCACCAAAGAAGGCAAGCCGGTGGACATCGGCGCCATCAACGCCGGAGGGCTGCGCGCCGACCTCGTCCCGTCGGCGAACGGAGACATCACCTACCGTCAGACCTTCGCCGTCCAGCCCTTCTCCAACCAGCTGGGGTATGTGACAATCACGGGAGCGGACTTCAAGAAGGCCCTCGAGCAGCAGTGGAAGACCAACCTCAATACACAGAACTCCCGGCCCATGCTCAAACTGGGCTTGTCGCGGAACGTGAAGTACACCTTTGACCCGGCCAAGCCTTACGGCAATCGCATCACGTCTGTGACGGTCAACGGAAAGCCGCTCGATCTCAAACGCAAGTACACCGTCGGCTCGGTCACCTTCCTGCTTTCCGGAGGCGACTCGTTCGACGCCCTGACCGCTGGCGGCGCCCCTGTCATCACCGACAATCTCGACCGCGACAAGTTCAACTCGTATCTGGCCGCCAACCCGGGCCTCAAACCGCGCGCCGCAAAATCCTCCATCGGGGTCACCCTTCCCTCCGAGCCGGTCAAGGACGGCCAGACGATTGACGTTTCCCTTCGCGGGCTCTCCTTCTCCGAAGGGCCGTCGGTGACGAAGAACGTCAAAGTGAACGTGGGGGAGGCGTCCGCGACGTCGCCGGTGGACAACTCGTTGGCGGACCCGGACGCGAACAACGAAAAGGCGACGATCACGGCCGACGGCGCCGGCCGCGCAGTCGCCAAGGTGAAGGTCGACGGCAAATGCGCGGCGAATCCCGGGAAGCAGATCAAGCTTCCCGTCACCGTGAGGACCGATTTCGCCGAAGTAGTGGGGGCCGAGCAAGGACTGACCGTCGCTGTGGCGTGCGGCGGATCGGCGCAGCCGACCGCTTCGCCTTCGTCCGCCGTCCCCGGAGCGCCTTCGGCGTCGCCCTCGGCCGGTCCTAGCAGCACGGCCGCGCCCACCGTCACCGGCAGCGCCAAACCGACTCGGAGCGGCGACCCGGGCGACGGCGGCAAGCCAAGCGCAAGCTCGAAGCCGAGCGCCACCGCTGCTCCAAGCGCCACAGCCAAACCCAGCGCCACGGCCAAACCCGACAACCCCAAGGCCGCGCCCACCGCCACGGTTAAGCCCAGCGCAACCGCCGAGGCCCCGAGGCCCAGCGGCGACGCCTCGTCCGGCTCCGCGCTTCCGAGCGCAGTAGACCCCGGCAGCAACGGGCCCCGCGACGGCGACAGGCCGGGAGAAGACATTCGGCCCAGCCCCACTGGAGATCCGGATCCCGCGAAGGGCAATGCTCACAAGCGGAGCGAACGCTCCGTGCCTCATGCATCGCAGGTGCCTCATGCATCGCCGGCGAACCGCAACGGGGACGGGTCCGATGCAGGCAAAGCCAAGCCGACGGCTGCCAAGCGCAACCTGCACACGCCGGGTCTGGCGTACACGGGTGCCGAATCGCTTCCGCTCCTCATCGCGGCCCTTGTGCTCCTGGCCCTTGGCGGCTTGCTTGTGGCCCGCCGTCGGACGGCTCAAGAAGACAACTGAAGCAACAGGCGGAAGGCCGCCGGTTTTGGGCGCGGAGAGCGGCGCCCAACCGGCGGCCGCGTCGAACCTCCTTCCGGCCGATCGAAAGCGTATGCTGAGTGAAGCGCTTGCGCCGATCGCATGCGTCGATCGGCCGGAGCGCCCCTGATGCGCCGCGGGTCGAACTACATCCTCCCAACGAGTCGCGGCGCGTCAGTCTGCCCGCGGCTTTGTTTCCTTGCGCGGGGCGCAAGAGCCCGCGTTTGGAGGCGGAAGGCATTGCTGCGCGGTCGTGCCTGTGCCGCGGGTCAAAGTCCGCTTGGCTGGCGCCTTCTGACTCTTCCTGCTGATCGTTTTCTACTTGTTCGCAGCGCGCGATTTTATGGCCGTTGTGATAAATTTCGACTTGTTTCATCCGTCTTGCGGCGATGTCGAGGCGGGAGCGCTGTGTCCTTGGGTGTCGATTGAGAGGCAGGGAACTGTTCATGGTTGATGCCCGCCCGTCGCCGCGCGGTCTCAAACGCCTGGCAACCTTTCTTCTGTGGCTCGGCGCTCTGGCATACATCAGCGCGATAGGCGAAGCGATTATCGGCTGGCCTCTCGGCATCCACGATTCCTATCTGTCCGAACTGGCGGCGCGCCAGTATCCGAAGAGCTGGCTCTTCCGCCTCACGGACTTGCTCAGCGGCGTCGCCATCTTCTCCGGCACCCTGCTTTTCGTTCGGCAAGCGGGGTTCCAAGCCGGACTCCCTGGAAGATCCGCTTCGATCGTGCAAGGAAAAATCGCGCAAGGCAAAAGGGCCCTGCGCGCAGGCTGGGGCTCCCTTTGTCTCTTCCGCCAGGCTCTCGCCGCAGGGCTCTTGACCTTCGCCCTCGCGACGATCGTCGACAGCACGGTGACCCCGTTGGATTGCGCCTTGTCCCTGCCGGAATGCCGCGAGCAAATCGAGTCCGGGGAAGCGGGACGATACGAGTGGATGCACGACGCCTCGAGCGTTGCCGTGGGAGTGGGCACGGTGACGGTCGCTTGCAGCCTCATTCTGATCGTCCTTTTCCGCCATCGCGCGCGCTACTCGCTCGGGATGCGGGTCGCGGCCCCCTCGCTTGCGGTCAGCGTCGTTCTCCTCGTCGGTTTGCTCACGGGCGCCGAGCTTTTGGGAGTCGGCCCCGTCGGCCTCGCCCAACGAATCCAGGTTTCCTTGACCGGGGTTCTCATCGCTTTCGCCCCGGCAGGATTCGACCCGGAAGGAGCGTTCGCCATGCGGCGACGCCGCAAGTGACGCCGCGTCCAATGCCGCCGCAATCGAAGGTTCCACAGAAATCGCACGCAGAAAGCAGTGATTTTACAGGGACTTCACAAGTTTTCGTGATGGCATTGATGAGAAAACGGGAGGCTTAAAAAGAGTCCATGCAGCTATGCTGCGCGATGAGCGAGGTGACGCGATATGACGTGGCTGATTCTTCCGGGGTGGGGGCTCCCTCCGAAAGACTACGAGAAGCTGGCGGGCCTCTTGGGGCCGGACACCCGCACACTCGATTCTTGGAAGGTTCCTCTGACTGCCGACACCGACGACATTCGCGCCGAGCTTGGAGCATTGGATTCGCCGAAGGTCGACCTCCTCGGGCATTCGCTCGGCGGCCTAGCCGCGATCGAGTGGGCGCTTCGCCGCCCCGACCAGGTCAGACAGCTCGTTCTCATCGACCCCACCGCTCCAGACGAGGTCCCGTCGCGCTTCCATGTAGAGGGGAAGCTTCGACGGGGAATGGACAAGCTGGCCGGCGCCGCCGTCGAGGCCCTGTGGCGCGTGGGGCCCCAGATTCGTCGATGGGGAATCCGCCAAACCACCGGAAACGAAGACGCCCTCCCGATCGACGAGGCGCGTGCGCGCTACGGGACGCGGGAAAACAGCCGGCGCCTGGCAGAGCAGCTTTCAGCCAGCTGGGCCCATGCCGCCCGCGTCGATGCTCTGCTCGACGCCGGGGCAGCGCGACATCGCAGCCCGGCGCCGCTTCTCCTCGTCGGCGCGGGCAACGGCAAGCAGCGTCGATTCCTGCGCAGCCAGTGGGATCTGGGACGCAAACTGCACGCTCGAACGATCATGCTGACCGGCCAGAATCACGTCTTCCCACTGACGAGGCCGGATCTAGTTGTGCGCCACATTGAAAACCTGTGAACCGCGAATACTTCCGCGCTCAGTTCATCCGCGTCCACAGCCCGCCTGGTTTCGCGTCGCACCGCACGCTGCCCGCCCTCAAAACTTCAGAGCCCCTCCAAGCGCAGAAGAGCCGGGCCGCCTGCCGGGCGCCAACGGGCAAGGCAGGCCTCTGATCCTCGATAGACAAGGCAAACCTCTGCCCTCGATAGACAAGGCAAGCCTCTGACCCTCGACGGGCAAGGAGAGCCTCTGATCTCAGTTGGCGGGGCGAGCCTCCGGGCGGACGAACGGGAAGGCGAGGGTCTCGCGAATCGAAGCGCCCAGCAGGAACATCGCTATCCGGTCGATGCCCAAGCCGAGGCCTCCGGTGGGGGGCATTCCGAATTCGAGGGCCGAAAGGAACTCTTCGTCGACTTCCATGGCCTCGGGGTCGCCGGCCGCTGCCCGCAACGACTGCTCGGTGAGCCGCTGGCGCTGATCGATCGGGTCGGTCAGCTCGGTGTAGGCGGTGCCGAGCTCCATTCCGAAGGCGACGAGGTCCCAGCGTTCGGCCAAGCGCGGGTCGCCTCGATGGCGCCGTGTCAGCGGCGAGGTCTCAACCGGGAAGTCCGTGTAGAAGGTGGGGGCGCCCGTGCTGCCTTCGACTAGCTCCTCGTAGAGCTCGGTCACGAGGTCCCCCGCGGTCATCGAGGCGGCATACCGGATGCCTCGCTCCCGGCACAGTCGCTGGAGCTCGTCCGCGGGCGTGTCCGGGGTGACGTCGGCGCCGACGGCCCGCGAGACCGCCGCGTGCACGGATACGACCGGCCATTCGCCGTCCAGGCTCACGACGCCGCCGTCGGGCGCAGGAGCGACGGGCTTCCCGTGGACCGCCCACGCCGCCGTCCGAATGAGATCCTCGGTGAGCCTGCGCATCGTCGTGTAATCGCCGTGCGCTTCGTAGGCTTCCAAGGCCGTGAACTCGGGGTTGTGCGTAGAGTCCGCGCCCTCGTTGCGGAAGTTTTTGCCGATCTCGAAGACCTTTTCAAATCCGCCGACGCACAGCCGCTTAAGGTACAGCTCGGGCGCGATTCTCAAGGTCAAATCGAGGTCGTAGGCGTTGATGTGCGTTGAGAACGGCCGCGCGTTCGCCCCGCCGTGGATGCGATTGAGCATAGGCGTTTCCACCTCGACGAAGCCGTGCTCGGCCAGCCTCCCTCGGATCGCCCGCACGGCCGCGCTGCGTGCCAAAAGGCGGCGTCGCGCCTCTCCGCCGAGCGCAAGGTCCATGTGGCGCTGCCGCACGCGCGCTTCGGCGTCGCGCAGCCCCCGGTGTTTGTCCGGGGGAGGGGTGAGGCACTTTGCGGCCATGCGCCAGCCCTCCGCAAGGACGCTGAGTTCGCCGGAGCGGCTGCGACAGGCCGCGCCCGTAACGCTGACGAGGTCCCCGGGATCGACCGTTTCCCTCCAGAGCGCCAGTCCGGCTTCGGGGCGGTCGGCGGTGAACATGACCTGGAGCTCCACGCTTCCCTCCCGCAGATCCGCGAAAAGGACTCCGCCGTGGTCGCGCACTCGCACAACGCGTCCGACCACCGAGACGGCCCCCGAATCGTCCCTCACGTCGCTGAGCGCGTGGCTTCTCGGCGCGTCCGCGGGATAGGGGTCGATGCCGACGTCGATCAGGCGCGCCAACTTTTCCCTGCGAATTCGCTGCTGCTCGGAAAGCTGCCGCTCCGGCACGGTCGGCGTGAAAAGATCCTCTTCCTGTTTGCGCACGGCTTCGGCGAGCTTTGCCGCCGTCTCCGGGAGGTTGAGCTGCGATGCTCGGGAGCGGCGCTGGAAAGTGCGGGGAAGCTCGGGGACGAAGCCTTCGGCCTGCCCGACGGCGATGAGCACCTGGGTCAGCTGCGCCGTGCTGCCGTAGCAGAGCAGGCGCGGGCGCCATTGCGGCAGGTACTTTTCGTTTGACTGGTAGAGAGAGTGGAGCTGCCACCAGCGCGAAGCGAAGACCAAAACCTTCCGGTTGAGCTTCTCGAGCGGGGAGGCGCCGATGCGCTCGCCGCGGGCGAAGGACTCCCGGAACATTGCGAAATTCAAAGAGATTTGCGTGATTCCCAGCCTGTCGGCATTCGCGATCAGCTGGGTGACCATGAGCTCGGTGACGCCGGACACAGCGGCCGGGGAACGCCGCATGAGATCCAAAGAGACGTCCCGGCGGCCCCACGGGACGAAAGACAGGAGGCCGCACACGTCGCCCTTCGCCGTGTGTGCGGTGACGATCACCGTGCGCCCGTCGCGCGGGTCGCCGATCCTCCCGGAGGCCATGGAGAAGCCGCGTTCCGGGCCGCCGCGCCGCCACACGTCGGCGATCTTGACGAGCTCCGCCAGCTCGTCCGCGGGAATCTCCGACTGGCGCCGCACCTGCACCCGGTACCCTGCGTTCGTCGGCCCCGCGATTGCTTTGCGGACCGCTCGCAACGCCGGGTTTGCGAGCCTGAAGGAGGCGACGTCGATGACCGCTTCGTCGCCCAGGACGATCGCCCTGAGGCCCTGTGCGCGGTACGCCCTGGCCCCGTCTTCGCTGGCTGAGATGACTCCGGGGACCCAACCGTAGGAACGCGCGTGCTCCAGCCATTTTGCAATTGCCTGAGGCCACGACTGCCTGTCTCCGATGGGATCGCCGGCGGCCAAACACACGCCGAAGACCACGCGAAACGACAGGGCCGCCTTGCCGTCGGGGGAGAAGACCGTTCGTCGATCGTCACGAGTGGCAAAGTACCCGAGCGAATCCGCTGAGCCGGCGGCGACGAGGAGCCTCCGCACCGCCAGTTCGTCGTCGTAATCCCTTTGGGCGTTCTGCGGAGCGGCGCGGAGGAAGACGACGATGGCCAGCACGAGAGTCGCAACCGAGATGACGCCCGACGCCGTCTCCACCCAGTACGGCCCTTCGATGGGCGAGCGGAAGGGGCGCTGGTCGGACGGGAGGCCGAGCGCCACAGAAACGCTCCAGTTGACCGCTTGCCGAAAGGGAAGTCTGCCGAACCCCGCCGTTTCCAGGGCGAAAAAGGCGAATCCGGCCGACGTCGCGAACCCCAACGCGATGACGAGGCACGCCCGCCGCAAGGCTCCTGGGGCCAAGCGGGCGGGAAAGGCGCTGCGCATCCAGAAGGCGCTCGCGACGACGAACAAAGCGAATGCCAAAGACGCGAGAAAATGCCAGCCGTGCGGGCGGAATCGCTCCGAAGAGTCCGAGTCGATGTGAGAGAGGACGGTCGCGACCGCCAGCGCGACGATCATGGAGACCTGCCACATCGCCACGGACAGCCACAGCGCGGCGCGTTGGCGCCGCAAAAGCCCCAGTGAAAGGAAGGTGAGCAGGAAGAAAGACAGCAGGGTCGGATAGGAAGGGATGTTCGTCACATTGAGGACGCGAGCGACGGCGTAGACGAAGTCCGGAACGAAGGCCAGCAAGAGCAGCGCTACCGCCTGCCACACGGCGAAAGCCTGCACAGTGAACACCAGGATGCGGGCGCCCAGCTCCTTGGCCCGGCTCGGGCTCTTCTTGCGGTTTGCGTCCGCCGGGCTCTCAGCCGCTGCGAGCGTCCCGTCTGACATCACCGAGTGCCCGTCCGATGTCACGCCGTCCAGCGTGTGCTCTTCTGACGTGTGCCCTTCTTGCATGGATTCCCCCGACGGCATGCGCTCTTCCTGCGCCGCGCAGTCCGCCGTCGTCGGCTGCTCGCTCGTCAAATCCCTTGTCCTTCTCATCGGCGATTCGCGGGTTGCCGGGAAAGCGCGAGGCACGCGCGTGATCCGAGCGTCGGTCCGTCTGCGTGCTTGGGGCGTCCAAGTGCGGTATACCCGTGAAATTTTCTATTGGAACTGTAACGGGTCGGGCGCCGCGCAGTCCATCGTGGAGGGATTCGAGTGACGATTGTCAGCGATTCGGATGCGCGCAGCGAAGGGGCGCTTTCCCCAACGGGCTTTTGCCGGGCGGCGCCCGCGGTCCGCCCGCGACCACATCGTGGATGCCCGCAGCGGAATCTCATCGGGGTCGTCTATGTTCGACTCATGGACGAACGAAACGGCTCACAGCGTGCACTGATCGTCGGGCTCGGAATTTCCGGCATGGCTATGGCCAAGGGGCTGCACGAATGCGGGTGGGACGTGACCGTCGTGGAGCGCGCTCCCGAACGCCGTCGCGGAGGCTACTTCGTCGGGCTCTTCGCCGTCGGCAAAGCGGCTGCGAAACAACTGGGATTCGACGGAATACACAACAGGGGGCCCAAAGTTCGAGACAACTGCGCACTGGGCAAAAACGGCGAGAAACGTCGAGGGCTCGGCTTCGGCGACCTTCCGGGCGACCCGTGGCTCTTGCTCCGCAGCGACATTGAAAACGCCGCCTACGAGGCGATCGACGCGCTTGATCCGAAGATCGACGTGCGGTACTCGACCGTCCCGACGCGCATTGAGCAGGACGGCGCCGGCGTCGACGTGTGGCTCAAAGACTCTTCGGACGGCACGGAAAGCAGCGAGCGCTACGACCTGCTGGTGGGCGCCGACGGAGTGCACTCCACGGTCCGCAAGCTCGTCTTCGGGCCGGACGAGAAGTACATTCGCCATTTGGGGTACATGATCGTCGCCTCTCAGATTCCCGAGGATCTTCCGGGGCTCGAACGCGGCCAAGGCGCGACCTTCGCCGAGGCCGGAAAGTCGCTCTGGGTGTTTCCCTTCAAGGATCGTCCGGCCACCCTCATGTTCAGCTACAAGTCCGACGACGTCGCCGCCGAGTTCGAGGCCGCCTCGCCTGCCGCTCGAATCCGCGAGGTGTACGGCCCGGTCGCGGCCCCGCCGGTCAAGGCCGCGATCGATCAGCTCGAGCGCGCCGACGAGAGCCTTTTCGACGAGGCTGTGCAGGTCCGGATGGACCGATGGCACAAGGGGCGGGTCGTGCTTATGGGCGACGCCGGATGGTGCCTGACCCTGTACTCGCGGATGGGGGCCTCCACCGCGCTGGCGAGCGCGAATTTGCTGACCGCGATCATCGGGCGGAGGAAGGGCGACGTCGAAGGGGCGCTCGAAGAGTGGGAGGCCAGGTCGCGTCCGTTCATCAGGCACTACCAGAAAGTCGGTGCGCGCAACAGGGCTTTCTTCACTCCCGCGGGCAGGGCAGGCGGGACGGCGCGCGCCCTTGCCATGTCGGTTTTCAAGCGCCCATGGGGGCGTTCGCTGCTCGCGGCCTTCGTCGGAACCGGAAGGAAAGGCAACAGGCTCATGAAGTCCGTCATTCCCGCGCGGGGGCGGATTTCGCCTTCCCAGCCGCGCGAATAGGCGGGGGCTTTCATCTTTTCGGCTTCCGATCGAGCCCTGCGGCTCTCGATCCTGGGCCTTCGGTCCGTAGGGGCCGGCCGCCGCCCAAAGAGAATGACGGAATTCATTGAAAACCGTACTATCTGCGCCTTGCCCATGCCGATGTCGGAAAGTAGCGTTGAACCATGAGCAGCTGGCCCCTTTCTTCGGCGCGCGTCGGCGCCCTTTGCGTCGCTGTGGTGCTTGCTCTGGCGGGCTGCCGCGGATCGGACGCGGGCAATTCCTCGACGGAACCGGGGCGGTCCCCGAGCGCGGGGGCTTCGACGGCGCCCGGCGCCCGCGCCGGGGCGAGCGAGCACAAGGCAGGCGCCGGGGCGAAGCCGACGGCGGCGCCCTCGGGGCATCGCGGGGCTCCCTCCCCCTCGGGGGATTTCACGAAGGCGGCCGTCAAATCGGAGGAGCCCAAGCTGTCCAACCCTTTCGACTCGCTTTACGACCGGGATTTCAGCCTCGCGGCTCTGTCTGCCGACCCTGCGGGCGCCATGGAAAAGCCTGCGGTCGCGGAGGGCCTGAAGAAATCGGCGACGCTCGATCCCGCCAACAAGACCTTCGTCTATCGGGCGACGGACGCCGGCAAGGCCGGGGGCGACTTCGTGCGCCACGACAACTCGCACAAACAGGCTTTCAACGCCGACAACACTCGTTTCATCGCGCGCGACGGGCAGGGCGCCTGGTACCTCTACGACGCCGCCACGTTCAAGCAGATTAAGAAACTCGGCGAGCTCAAGGGCAATTGCGAGCCGATCTGGCACGCTTCGGATCCGAACCTGCTGCACTTCACTTTGCGCGACGGCGGGACCACGTGGTGGACGTACGACGTCGAGGCCGAGAAAGGCGAGGTCATGTTCGACTTCTCCGGCAAGACGCCATGGTCCCAGGCCACGTCGTTTTCGACGAAGGGCCGGGGCACGGCCAGCGCCGACGGGCGGTATCTCGCCCTCACCGCGACGCGGCACGACGAGGCCACTCAGACCAGGAACGTCTATGGAGTGGTCGTGCTCGACGTCAAGGACAAGCGAATCGTGGGCGCGCTGGATGCGAGGAACTTCCCTAAGCCCGGAGCTTTCCCAGACTATGTCAGCGCCTCGCCGAGCGGCAGGCACGTCGTCGTCTCGTGGCCGGGGGACGCCGGAGGGACCCGCGCCTACACCCGCGACCTCAAGGACTCTTTCGAGCTTCCGACGACGTCGAAGCACGCGGGCATGGCATACGGCCCGCAAAAGCAGGACTATTACGTATTCGCCGACTACGGCAAAAACCAACTCTCCGCCGTCGACCTCGACTCCCACGAGCGGATCGGCCTGCGCAGCCTTTACCCCGCCAAAGGCGAAAACTACACGTTGGACATCAGCGGACAGGCGTACGACAAGCCCGGGTGGGCCGTGGTTTCGACGTACGGGGAGAAGAAAGACGACGTTTCAGACGAATCGGCGCCCCAGGAGCGAGCCGACTACCGGAAGGTGTGGCTGGTCGAGCTGAAAGCCGGCGGACGGGCGCTGAGCGTGGCCAACGTCCGAACGAACGCTTCCGCGATCGGCGGTTCATCGAAGGACGCGGCCCCCCAGGCGGCCGGCGACCCGGATTTCTTCAAGCCGCAGGCGAGCGCCTCGCGCGATCTGAGCAGAATCGTCTTCGCCGACAACTTCGGTCAGGGGCCGATCGAGAGCTACATGGTGGGCCTTCCGAGCTGGGCCGTCAGGTGACCCAGCCGGACGGTTAAGACACACCGAGCGCCGCCAGGGCCTCGCCGGCCTCGCGGCAAAGGGGTCGCAGCTGCAGGCAGGGTGTCCGCCGTCCCGCGCCTTCCTGCGGCCTCACTCCTCGTGCCACTGCCAGTCCATGACCCGCCACGGGAGGTCGGCGAAGAAGGAATCGAGCCGCTCAATGTGCGGGTTGAGCACGGCGGCCACGATTTCCGGGTCTTTGTCGCGGTAGGCGCCGGGCAGGCCCAACGCCTCGTAGTCGACGTTCAGTTCACGCGTCGCCTCGCCGCCGATCGAAATCGCTATGCCGTTCGAATCGGTTGCCGCGCATCGGAATTCCGTTCGGTCCCAGGGGATCTGCGCCGTCGTCGGCGTCGCGGCCTCCGTTTTGCGCTCGACTCGGTAGACGCATGACGACGTCAAGAGGAAGTCCGCGGATCCGGGGCAGTCCATCCAGGCGAAGGGCACGCCCTCGACTTCGTCTTTGAGGGCCCTGAAAGCCGGCCAAAACCGGTTCGAGTGCGAGGGTTCCGAGCCTTTCTTGCGAGACAGGTCGGGCAGATGGACGGCTGCGGCGTTGGCCGGGTCGAGAAGAATGAAGTCCACCCCGTGGCGGCGCGCCGTCTCAGCCCAAATGCCGTCGGCGGCTTCGCAGCAGCGCCTGTACTCGGCCTGGCTCGCCGAATTGCGGGCGAGGACCCGCCGCGCCTCCTCGAAAAGGATGCGGGAGGCGAACCGTTGGGGGCCGGGAGCGTGCGAGGCCTTCGGCGCAGGAGGTTTCACGGCATCGACGTGCGCCTTGTATTCGGCGAGCGTCTGCGCCGGCAGCAGGGGCGCCAGATTCTCGGCGAGCCAGCTCAAGTCAGGGCGAGGCCAAAAGCCGGCCGCCTCGAACACGGGGGCGGGCGAAATCGCGAAGCCGTAGACGGCGCTCAACAGACTCCCGTCGTTCGAATTGCCGTTTGACGGTTCGCCCGCAAGGATGGCGCCCAAAGCGCACGAGGCAAGGAACTGCTCCCATCCCGTGTATAAAGCGGCGATTTTCGCTCCATAATGTTCGATCGCTTCCGTCGCCGCCTCGTCGTCGATGAGCTGCGAGCTGTAGGCTGCGGACAGCAGAAAGACGACGAAGGCGTCGCTCAAGCCCAAGGGGCCGCGGTCATCGGCGACCGCCATGAGCCACGCGGGAACCCTCCACTGCGTGGAGGAGGCCGCGTGGCTCGCCTGATGGATTGCGAGGTTCGCCGGCTGGAACGCGACGCCCTCTTCCGCGCTCTCCTTCGCCTTCTTGACGCCGAGCTTTTCGAACGGACCCAGGCGCGGCGCGAGGGCGCGGACCGAATCGAGGGTTTGCGTCGAATCCGGGATCCGCGGCGCAGCGGAGGCCTGCGCCGCCTCCTCGACGGAGGCCTCACCTGCGCCGTCGGACCCGGAAAGGTACATTTCTTTCGCGGCAAAGGAAAGATCGTTTGAAATGCGCGCCTCGTCGGGAAACCTTCCGTAGACGTCCGCGATGAGCCGCAGTGCGGACGCGCCGCCTTCCGCCGGGGCCTGCGCACCTGCCGCGGCAAGCCTCCTCATTGCGCACTCGGCCAGGTCCTTCATCGCTGAACCGCGGCTTTCGGATGCGCGCCGAGGCGGCACGACCGACAGCAGGTCCTCGGCGATCACTTTCGGAGCGAGGGGCGTGAGATGATGCAATTCAAAGCGATACGGCGCACTCAACAACATGTACTCGGACTTCAATTCCATTTGCCTTGGCTCGCGCTTCTTTGTTGTTCGTCCTTATTCATGATCCCGTCCTTGCTTCCGGACCCGAGAGCATTCGGCTCACTCGCGCGGAACCTTGCCGAGGGCCTCGCCTTTCGGACGAAGGCGAAGGCTCCCTGGAGACGACGGGCTGACCCGCTTCATCGTACGTATGCTTTCGCCTCTGCGCAATGCCGGTCTGCTTGAGAAAACACGGTCTGCTCGGGAAAGACGGCATTGGAGACGTGTGGACCCTGGGATTCGACTGACGCGAACGTTGAACGATGGCAGGGAGGGTTCGAGATGCGGAAAGGGCTGAGTTCGGGATGGTGCAAGGGCGGAGTCCGGGATGAGACCGGCGTGGACTTCGCCCCAGCCGTTTGTTCTCCGGGCAGGGCGTCTCTAGATAGAATGCAAGAAATCTTCGCCCCATCCGTTTCGGATGCGCAAATGAAACTTGACGGCAAGCGGGAAGGAATGGAGATGTACGAAAACGGCGGCTACGGCGGCGGTCATCCTGGATATGATTGGAATCGGCAACAGCCGGGCGTTTTTTACGCCAATGCCCAGGCGCCCGGTCCGGTCGGAGGAAGCGCGTGGGGCGGCAAGAAGCCTGCGAGGCGCTCACGTGGGGCACTGGGGGTGGCCGGATTCTGGGTCTCCGCCTCCGCTTTGCTTGTGAACGTCGTAGCGGTGCTTCTCTTCAGGCAAGGCATCCATGACCTCTTTGAAGCCCCGCTCGCCGATCCCGGCGCGTTTCCCGACGACGGCATGGCCAACCTCTTCTTCCTCATCATCCTGATGATGTTGGCCGGGATATGGGCCGTTGCGGGTTTTTCTCTGGGAATCTCCGGCTTGGTTTTCTCTTCGAAAGAGGGGGACGCGAGAAACAAGGCTTACTCAATCCTGGCGATCGTTCTCAGCGTCTGCAACCCGATCGTAATATCGATTATGGCTAATTATTTTGTTTTCTAGTCTTAGTGATCGCTCGCAGACTTCCTTGCGGCTCCCGATGTTTCTGACCGCTTCGGGCCGCCCGTCGACATCGCCCGGCTCGGGGCGGGCTCATTCGTCGAATTCTGGGATGGCCACGGCTTTACCGAAGGATTCTCGAGAGGCGAGGTATGCGTGGGCTCGCGGCATCTCGCTCAGGCGGAACGTCCGCTCTGGCCTCACGTCGATCTCGCGGCCTTCGATCGTCGAGATGAGCGCTTGCAGTCTTTCGCCGTCGACGTCGCCTGAATAGAATCCAGTCAGGTAGCCCCCGTTTGTGTCCATGATGGGGTCGAAGCCGTCAAGGGTCCACTGCCCGCCGAGCAGCCCTGTGATGCACACGGTTCCGCCCGGCCTGATGTGGGCGAAGGTGTCTTGTGCCGCCGCCGGGCCGACCAGATCGAGGATCGCATCGAAGGAGTCCTCCGTCTTCAGCGTATTGCGATCGTCGACGACGCAGCGGTCGAACCCCTCACCGAGGAGGCGTTCGCCCTTTTGCGCGCTGCGCGTCGATCCTGCGACGCGGCACGAGGGGTAAAGGGCCTTCACGAGTTTCAAGAACGCGACCCCCACTCCCGAGGTCGCCCCGCGCACCAGCACGTCGTCGCCGTCCTCAAGGCGAAGCCTTTCCAACGACCCGAAGGCGGTGTAGTAGGTCTCGGGGACGGCGGCCAGTTGCTCCCACGGCAGGGATGTGGAGACCGGGTAGACCTGTTCGTCGGGCAGGAGCGCGTACTGCGCGTAACCGCCGTCGAAAGCGCGCCCCATCTCGCCCATGATGGAAATGACCGTCTGGCCCGCGTGGAGGCGGGGGTTGAATGTGCGTTCCACCTGCCCGACGCACTCGATTCCTAGAATGCGGGGGAATGAGACCGACGGCGATTTGCCTTCGCGCGTGAAGACCTCGGAATGGTTGACGCCGACGCCGCGGACTTTGACGAGCGTCCACCCGGGGCGCGCTTCGGGCGTCGGGACTTCGCGGTACTGAAGAGCCTCCGGTCCGCCGGCCTTGTAAACCACCACGGCTTTCATGTCGCCTCGCCCAGCCTTTCTTTCTGTGCCTTTACTTTCCCTCGGTGGCGCCGCACGCCTGCGACGCAACCCTCTCTTTGTACTCTTCGCCCCAAGATTCGAGGGCGGCGAAGACGGGGGAGAGGCTCATGCCCAGCTCCGTGAGCGCGTATTCGACTCTAGGCGGGACCTCGGCGTAGGCGGTTCGCGTGACCAGCCCGCAATCGGCCATCGCGCGCAGATTGGATGTGAGCATCTTCTGCGAGATTCCGCGTACGGAACGCTGCAATTCGCTGAATCTGCATG
>ERZ773075.1054-NODE-1054-length-16229-cov-18.0177_pt1 | contig 16229 bp, 14 predicted proteins | sample MGYA00580614_ERZ773075 | MGnify/ENA primary metagenome ERZ773075 (study PRJEB29015, sample SAMEA2738021) | human oral metagenome | biome: human oral; feature: human-associated habitat; material: dental | place: China | collected 2043 ... | reverse complement strand
CGGAGCCGCCCGAGGGGGTCGCCGCGGCGCTCCCGCTGGGAGTGGCGCTGGCGGAGGGATGCGGTGCGGCGGTGGCGGCCGCGGCGGTGGGAGTCGCCGCGGGGCCCGCCGTGGCCGCCTCCGAGCTCCCCTGGAGGGGGACGAGGATGAGATTGGCCCCGAACTGGCGCATCTGGGCGTTCATCTGGGCCGGGATGGCCAGGCACACGGCGGCCAGGCAGAACAGGGTGGCGGCCCCCACGGCGGAGGAGCCGATGGCGGCCAGGGCCCGGGAGCGCCGTCGGGCCAGGGCCCGGCCGAGCATGATGACGAACATGCGCCGGTTGGTGATGCGGCGGCGCGGAGCGGCGGGAGTGGTGGTCATGGCGGTCCTCACCTCCTGTGCAGGGCCGTGGCCGGCTGGATCTTGAGGATGGAGCGCATGGAGGAGGCCGTGGCCACGAGCAGGACCAGGGATATGAGCGCGACCACGAGCACGTAGACCATGGGGCGCATGGTGATCGACGAGCCGAAGACGATCCGCCCTATGAGCTGGGCCAGCCCCGAGCCGACGAGCGCCCCCACGGCGGTGCCCGCCAGGCCCAGGACCGCGGTCTCGGCCAGTATGAGGCGGTTGACGGAGGCGGAGGAGGCGCCTATGGCCTTGAGCAGGGCGAACTCGCCGGTGCGCTCGACCAGGGAGGCGGTGGTCAGGGAGGCGACGGCGAGCACGGCGGCCACCAGCGACAGGGCGGTCATGAGGATCATGAGGGTCTGGGTCTTCTCCAGGACATTGCCCTCGACGGCGGCGACCTGGCGCACTTGCTTGGCGACGGCGCCGGGGATGGCCTCCTCGATCTGGTAGGCGATGGAGGAGGCGTAGGCGGTGCAGTACCAGGTCTCCCAGTCGGCGGAGGACAGGATGGCCGGGTTCTGGGCCGCCTTGCGGGACAGGTCGTTCTCCGGGGTGGTCAGGGCCTTGACCTCGACCTGGTCGACCTGGCCGATGTGGCCGGTGAGCTCCTGGACGACGGCCAGGGGCGCGTAGAGGGTGTCGTCGTCGCTGTCGCCCGAGGTGTAGACCCCGGTGACGGTCAGTGGGCGGCTGCCCGTCGGCGTGGTCAGGGTGACCGTGTCCCCCTCGCTCAGGCCCAGGCGGCCGGCCAGGTTGGAGCCGACGACGGCCTGGTCGGCGTCGTCGGCGGGCCAGGAGCCCTCCATGGTCCACCACGAGCGCATGGTGGTGACGCCGGCCGTCGTCGTCTCGCCGGTGGGCAGGGACAGGTCCTTGTTGAACCAGGTGCCCGTGACGCTCAGGTCGTCCACCTCGCCCCCGGAGGAGGAGACCTTGACGGAGCCCTTGAGGGTGGCGGCGAAGTCGACGATGTTGTAGGCCCAGAAGATCGTCTTGATCTTGGGGATCGCGGACTCGTCGAGGTGGGCGGTGGGCGCCGCGTCCCGGTCGGTCTCGTACAGGTTGGACACGACGGCGTCCGCCTTGGGCTGGACGACGATATTGGAGCCGTAGGTCGTCAGCTCGGCGTTGAGCTTGTCGCCCACGTCGAGCACGATTCCGAGCATGGCCACGCAGATGGAGGCGCACAGGGCGACCGTCAGCGCGATGAGGGAGCGCCGTCGCAGCTGACGGGTGAAGGAGCGGTACAGGAGCCTGAGGAGGAACATGTCAGGCGAAGACCTTCGCACTGGACTCCAGCGCGTCCCGGGCGACGGTGAGGGTGCCGCCGGAGACGGTGAAGTCGATGGGGATCGGGTTGCACCCGCCCTTGAAGCCGATGGTCGCCGGGTTGATGGCCACGTCGCAGCGCTTGCAGATGACCTTGCCGTCGGACTCGTAGTAGCCGGAGGGCCCGCACGACTCGCAGGCGTCCAGGCCCACCCCGTAGGCGCCGCCGTTCTTGAGGATGACGATGAAGCGCACCTGGGTTCCGCCGGAGGCGTCGTAGGCGAAGCGGTGGAGGTGGCCGTCGGCCAGGAGGGACGTGGGGATGAGCGCCCCGGCGTCGGTGAGGTCGTAGGGCTCGGGGGCGGACAGGGTGGGGACCTCGTTGACCTTCATGACGGCGATGGTGCGCGTGACGGCGAGCACCGCGAAGCCCGCCGCGCCGGCCAGGACCCAGCGGCGGGTGCGCCGCCGCGACGAGCGCAGGGCGCGGGTGCGGGCGGGGTTGTCCTGGGCGGGGGCGCGGCCCAGGGCCCGCACCAGCGCCAGGGCCATGGGCACGAGCCAGACGGCGGCGGCGGTCAGGAGGATGACGCCCTGGGCGTTGTTCCGGCCCCAGGTCATGGTGCGGAAGGTGGAGCCGTGGAACTGCATCCGGTGGGTGGCGTGCAGGACGTTCATGAGCTCCAGGACGTGGACGGCGGTGAAGACCAGGGTGAAGACGAGCAGGCTGACGCGGGTGAGGATCCTGGGCGACCTGCGGGCGCTGCGGTAGTAGATGAAGGCGAGGATGGCCACGCCGACCCATCCGCCCAGGAACCCCAGGACGCGCAGCAGCATCTCGGAGGAGAAGGTGGACTCGCCGGGCTCGATGAAGGCGGTGAGCTGGAGGATGATCTCGGGGATGGCGCGGAAGAAGGCCATGGCGATGGCGGCGCAGCCGATGACCTGGGTGAGGCCGCGCATGACGCCCCGCTCGCCGAGCGACGGGCGCACGGTCAGGATCGCGAGGACGGCCAGGAGCAGGGCGTCGACGATCACGCAGGTGATGAGGGTGGGGATGGTCACGGCGCTGCGCGAGGAGATGACGGCCAGGGTCCGCAGGGTCGCGAAGACGACGGCGCCGACGGCGCCGGTCAGAGCGGAGGCCAGGCGCCACCGGCTGGCGCGGGGCCAGCCCTCGACGAGGGCGGGGGTGAGGATGACGGCCAGGGCCGCGTACAGGAGGAAGGGCAGGGTCGCCCCACCGACGACGGAGACGTAGCGCGCGAGCATGTGGTCCTTACTTGTCCTTCCTTGAGCGCTGGAATCTGCCGCGACGGCGCATCGGTCGCGCGCCGCCGCGGCAGATCTTACGGGGCCGGCCTCAGCGGGTCTGCGGGCGGCTCACCACTCCTGGGGCGTGTAGTCCCAGTCCCACTGCAGCTCGATGGGCTGGGTCCAGAACCGGCCCTTGACGCCCGTCTCGGGGTCGACGTGGAGGACCCAGCCGTTCTCCTCGGGGCTGTGGATGGTGATGGTGACGGTGTACTGCCCGGCCTGGTCCAGCTTGATGTTGGCGCCGTAGTGCGGTCCGTCGGAGGCGTTCATCTGCATGAAGGTGCCCGTGACGGGGGTGCCGGAGCCGTCCTTGAGGGCGATCTTGTAGTCGACGGTCAGACCGGGGACGAAGTCGCCCGCGCCGTAGCCCAGGGTGTTGTCCTTGAGTCCGGAGACGTCGACCTCCATGTGGAAGGAGGACTCGGAGGCCTTGAGGCCGGCGGCGCCGGCGGGCTCCATATCGACGGGCTGGAAGTAGACGAGGGCGACATTGATCTGCCCCTCGGCCTCCTTGTCACTGCCGATGGGGTACTCCTCGAAGCCGGCGTTGCCGCCGGAGTCGTTGGTGGCCTCGACCGAGGCGGACTCACTGGCCGTGTCGGTGGCGGCGGCAGCGGTGGCGGCACCGCCCTTGCCGCCACTGGCGTTGGAGGCGTCCTTGGACCCGCAGCCGGCCAGGCCGAGGGTGCCGACCAGGGCCAGGGCCGCGACGGCGGAGACGAGTTTGACAGAGCGCATGGGCTTCCTTTTCAGTTGAGCGGTCCTCGAAGCGAGGCTGTCATTCGGTGGTGGACTTGGGGGCGGACTCGGCGTCGTCGGCGGACTCGGCGTCGGACCCGGCGACGGCGTCGGCGGACTCGGTTGCGGCGTCGTCGTCGGACACGTCGGATTCGATCGCAGAGGAGTCGTCGGAGGACTTGACGTCGTCGGACCCGGCGTCGGCCGCGGCGACGACTGCGGCCCTGCGGCGCCGGTGCAGCACGGAGGCGACGGACAGGACGATGACGACGAGGAGCATGAAGGCCTGGAAGCCCAGGGTCTGCTTGTAGGGGTAGATGCCCAGGTAGTCGTAGGTGGGCCAGCCGGGCACGTAGGTGCCGGGGATGAGGTCGCCCTCGTACAGGGCGTGGGCGCCGCCGCCGGCGAAGATGACCACGAGCACGGCCATGAGGAAGCTGGTGACGGCGAAGAAGGGGCGCAGCGGGATCTTGACGCTGGTGAAGCGGATGAGCAGGAAGATGGCCACGAGCAGCACGACGCCGACCGCGAAGCCCTGCCAGATGGAGGCCTTTCCGCCGGGGTCCATGGTGAACAGGGCCTCGTAGAACATGACGGTCTCCGCGCCCTCGCGGAACACGGCCAGGAAGGACAGGGAGGCCAGGGCCCAGAAGCCGCCGTCGGAGATGGAAGCCTCGGTGCGGTCCTTGATGTAGCGGTTCCAGGACTCCACGGAGGACTTCGACAGCATCCAGTTGGAGGTGAACAGGAGCATCCCCATGGCGACGAGGGCGACGACGCCCTCGAGGATCTCCTGGTGGGCGGAGGCGGAGTTGTACAGGAAGGCGAAGAGCACGGCGACGATGCCGGAGCCGACCAGTCCCAGGACGATGCCGGCGTAGATGTGCTTGACGCGGTCCTTCATGCCGGCCTTGATGAGGTAGGCGATGATCGCGGCGACCACGAGGATCGCCTCGAGCCCCTCGCGCAGGAGGATGATGAGGGCCTGCCCGAAGGATCCGGTGAAGAAGGCCTTGATCGGGCTGATGCTCTGGGCGGCGCCGCCGTCGAGCGTCGCGGCGTCCTCCTGGATGTAGGAGATGAGGGTGTCGGCGGCGGAGCGGACCTCGGAGGCGGAGGCGCCGGAGACCATGGCCTTGCGGACCACCTTGAACTGGTTCTCCACCACGGAGACGCGGTCCCCGGAGATCGCGGACATGACGGTCTTCTCGAAGCCGAGCTTCTCGTAGTACCCGTAGTAGGCCTTGTTGACGTCGTCGGCCCCGCCGTCGCCGTCGCCGTTGGCGGCCTTGTCGACCCCGGAGTTGATGAGGGCCGTCATCTCCGCGGCGACCTCGGTCCAGGTCCGCTCGCCGCGGCCCTCGTTGACCTGCGTCCTGCTGGCCTGGAGCGAGGCGCGCTCGGTGGCGATGGTCGAGGATCGCTGGGCGGCGTAGTCGCGCGGGCCGGGCAGGTCAGACAGGGCGTCGAGCCTGCCCGCGTCCGCCAGGAGGGCCGACGACAGCGAGGCGGCGTCGGCCGTGATGGTCTCGTCATTGCCGGCCGTGTAGGAGGCCTTGCGCAGGGCCTCGAAGGCCTGCTGCTCGGTGGTGGCGACGTTCTGGCCGAGGCGGTCGATGGTGACCAGCTGCATATTGGAGGCCACGTAGCCGGAGTTGTAGGCCCGCTGGAAGGCGGAGGCCGCGCCGGTGGTGTTGCCGCCGGTGTAAGTGGTCACCGCCTCGTTGAGCTCGGTGCCGATGTTCTGGGCCACCTGGGTCCACGTGTCGAAGTCCGTGTCGGCGTCGTCGGCCGAGGCGTTCGGGTGCGGTCCGCTCGGACCGAGGATCCCGATGAGCAGGAGCAGCGCGGTCAGGGCCCCGAGGGCGGTGCGGCCGACCCGTCGGGGCGGCGAGCCTGCGGTGAGCGACCGGTCGGGTGGGGCTGCGGTGGGCGATGAGGGCATGCGGCCATTGATCCTTCGCACGACACGGATGAAGATCGCAGTCAGTAGGTAAGGCTGACCTGCGATGAACAGCCTAGGCTGACGTGTTCCTATGAGTCAAAGGTCTGATAATGACGTCCCGTCTCAATCGCCCCGCCCGCCGGTCGCCGTTGGCAGGCCTGCCGCCGCCGGCAGCCGGCCCATCGCCGGTCGACCGGTCGCCGGCCCACTCCTCGTCACCGGTCGACCGGTCGCCGCTGGCCCACTCCTCGTCACCGGTCGACCGGTCGCCGCTGGCCCACCGGTGGGCCTTCACGGCCACCGGCTGCCGGTGGGCCGTGTCCACCCGGCGCCCCCTCCCGGAGGGCCTGCGCCGCCTGATCGGCGAGCGCATCAACGCCTTCGAGGGGGTCTGGTCGCGATTCCGCCCCGACTCCCTGGTCAGCCGCGCCGCCGCCGGCGCCCTGCCGTCCGACGACGACGGCGCCGTCGTCCTGGACCTGCCGGACGGATCGGGGCGGCTCCTCGACCTCTACGACGCCCTGCACCGGGCCACCGGGGGCAGACTCGACCCGCTCGTCGGGGCGGACCTGGTCGAACTGGGCTACGACCCGCGCTACTCCTTCGTCGTGCGTGCCGGCGCCGTCCGGCGCCTGGGGGCGGCGGGCGGGCGCGGCACCTGGGCCGAACTGGCGGCCCACGAGGGCGACCGGCTGCGCCTGGACCGGGCGGCCCTCATCGACGTCGGCGCCGCCGGCAAGGGGCTCCTGGCGGACCGGATGGGCGCCTGGCTGGAGGAGGAGGGCGTCGAGGAGTACCTCGTCGACGCCTCCGGCGACCTGCTCGTGCGCTGCGCCGAGCCGCTGCGCCTGGGGCTGGAGGAGCCCGGCTCGACCGAGGAGGACCCGCGGGTCGTGGGCGCCGTCGAGCTCGCGCGCGGCGCCCTGTGCGCCTCGGGCACCGCCCGGCGCGCCTGGGGGGAGGGCCTGCACCACCTGCTCGACGCCGTCACCGGGCTGCCGGTGGGCGGGGCGCGGGCCGTGATCGCGTCCTGGGCGGTGGCCGGGGACTGCATGAGCGCCGACGCCCTGGCCACGGCCCTGTTCCTCGCCGAGCCGCAGGCGCTGGCGGACGCCGGTTTCGCCTACGAATTCGCGCTGCTGCGCGCCGACGGGTCGGCCGCCGTCTCCCGCGGCCTGCCGGGCGGGTTCTTCACGGCCTGAAGAGCGGGGCCCGCGCCCATGTCCGGCACAACGCAGGCCGCGGGGTTCTGCTACGCCCCTTTCCGTCTGCCGCGAGCGCAGGTGAATCCGCCGCGGGCGGCGGCGCGAGCACGACGGCCCATCCGTCCCGCCGCGAGCGCGGGTGGGCCGGTGGCGGGCGGTCCGACGACTCAAAAGGTGGCCGGCGCATATCTTTCACCCCCCGCCCCGCGGCCCTCCCGTCCTGAAGTGGCGCAATGACGGCATTTCCCGTGCGCGCACCAGCGCTGGCGCATCCGAAAGATATGCGCCGGCCACCTTTTTCCGGCCCGCCCCCGCAACCACCCTTCCATCTTGTACCAACTGCTTGACACAAAAGACCGCGGATGGCATGTTTGTACCATGTCGTCGGTACAAGAGAGGCTCTCATGACCCCCGTGCCCGCACTCGCGCTCATCCTCGCCTTCGCCGCACTCATCCTCGCCCTGCCCCTCGGCGCCGTCCGCCTGTCCTCCCGCCCCGGCCCCGACCTCGCGTCGGTGCCCGAGGCCCTGCGCGGCCCTCTGCGCAACGCGGACCGCCACTCCCGGTGGCTCCGCTCAACGGCGGTCCTCGTCGCCTTCGCCTCCGCCGCGATCACCCACCTCATGGGGATCCCGGCGACACCCGGGGTCTTCGGGCTGGTGGGGCTGGCCGTGCTCGTGCTCGGCGAGAGGCGCAGCCCCGTCATCACCACGACGACGCGCACGGCGACGCTGACGCCGCGCAGGATCCGCGACTATCTGCCGCGACGGGCGGCGGCGCTCATCCCCCTGGGACTCGTGACCGTCCTCGGCCTCTTCGCCCTGGGCATCCCGACGGCCTCGCCCGTCGCCCACATCGAGTCGCAGGGGCCCGTCGCCGTCCACCTTCCGGCGAGCTCCTACCTCGAGGGCGTCTCGACCACCCCCGACGGCGAGATCATCCGATCGGTCTTCTACCCGTGGCCCGGCAGCTTCTACGTCATCCCCGTCCTCGTCCCGCTCGCCGTGCAGCTCGCCCTGGCCGCCGCGGGCCTGTGGTCGGTGGCCGCCCGCGAGCAGGTGAGCACCTCATCGGGCGAGCATCTCGACGTCGTGCTGCGCCGCCGGTCCGCCGAGGGGATCGTCGGGTTCCTCCTCGTCTCCCTGGCCCTGCCCATGCCCCGGTTCGGCACCTCCATGATCGAGGCCGCGACCTGGGAGGTGGCGCAGTGGGACTACCTGCGCGGAGCGCTCGGGGGCCTGGCCGTGCTCGTCGCCCTCACGTGCATGGCCACGGGCGTCATCCTGCTCATCCGACGCCCCTCTGTGCTCTCATCGCCCCGCCCGTCCGCCGTCGATACGACGCCGTCCGAGGGGCCCGCGTGAACGGTTTCGTCAGCCTCGACACCGCCTCCCCCGTCCCGCCCTTCGAGCAGATCCGCTCCCGGGTCGCCGAACTCATCGTCTCCGGGACCCTGACCGGCGGCCAGAGGCTCCCCGCGGTCAGACAGCTGGCCGGCGACCTGCGCGTCGCCCCCGGCACCGTGGCCCGCGCCTACAAGGAGCTGGAGACCGCCGGCCTCCTGGTCACCCGGCGCGGGGCGGGCACCCGGGTGGCGCCGGGGTGGCCGCCGTCGGCCTCCGAACGGCCGGACCTCCTGGCGCGCGTGATGGGCGGGGCGGTGAGGCGGGCGCGCGCCCTGGGGTTCTCCGACGCCGAGATCGCCGGCTGCGTCGAGCGGGAACTCGAGCGGCCTACTCGGTGCGGCTGACGGCCGGGGCGGCCCAGTCGGACGCTTCCGCCCGGCACGCGCGGCGGCGCACTGCTGCGCCTCTTCGCTCTCCGCTGCGCCTGTTTCAACCGTGCAGCAGAGGGCGAGGGGCGCGGCCGACTCCTCCGGGGCCCGTCCCACCGCCATGCGGACCGCCCTCCGGCGCCGGGGAGAATCCGACTATGGTGCGGGCAGGGCCGACGACACGAAACGACCGACGGGTGCGCCGCGAGGCGCGCCGCACGACGAGGAGGTTGAGCATGCGTCCGCTCCGCAGCCCCGGCGTCCGCGCGCTCGTCGTCGTCGCGTTCGCGATCGGGCTCGGCCTCGTCGCGTGGGCCTCCCTGGGCACGACCGACCTGCTGGGCGCCTGGTACCCGTCCTCGGAGAGCGGGTACTGGTCCGACCCGACGACCGACCCGCTGGGCCCCGGGCGCCCGCCTCCGCCGGCCACCCGGGGCGCGACCAGGAACGCAGCCCGGGGCAACACGGCCCGGGGCAATGCGACCCGGAGCGCAACCGGCAACGCGACCCGGGGCAATGCGACCCGAGGCAATGCGACCCGGGGCAATGCGACCCGGGGCGCGACCGGCAACGCGACCCGGGGCAGTGCGACCGATGACGCCGGGGGCGCCCAGGGCGCAGCCGGGAGCGCCGGAGGCGCGGCCGAGGATGCCCGGGGCGCCGAGAACGCGGCCCCGGGCGCAGCCGGCAACACGGCCGGGGGCGCCGAGGGCGCCCGGGGCGCGACCGGTGACACGGCCGAGGACACCGGGGCCGCGACCCGGGCCGCAGCCGAAGACACAACCGAGGACGCCGAGGAGACCCAGACCACCGGCCTCGCGAAGGTGTGGTGGGTTCTCGGAGGCATCGCCCTGACGCTGCTCCTGGCCGTCGTCGTCGTGCTCGCGATCCGCGCGAACCGCCGGCGGCGGCACGCGGCGCCCCCCGAGTCCGCCCGGGAGGCCCCCGACCGGGCGCTGCTCACCGATCGACGGGCGGCCCATCAGGCGCGGATGCTGCGCGAGGGCTCGCCGCGCGAGGCCATTATCGCCACGTGGCTCGATCTGGAGCGGCTCGTCGCGGCGGCGGGAGTCCCCCGGCGCCCCAGCGAGACCTCCTCCGAGCTGGTCGTGCGGGTGCTCGACGACCGGGAGGTGCCGGCCGCGGCCCTGACGGACCTCGCCGCGCTGTTCCGCGAGGCCCGCTTCTCGACGCACGAGCCGACCGAGGCGCTGCGCGAGCGCGCCGCGGGCGACCTCGACGCCGTCCACGCCGCGCTCGGGGCGCGGGGGCGGGGGGCGGAGCCGTGAGACCGATGTCCCGCCAGGGCGCCTTTGCCCTCACCGCCGTCATCTGGGTGGTGGTGCTCCTGGTGTGGCTCATCGAGCCGCGCATCCACATCGCCGTCCCGATGTCCGCGACCGCGCTCTTCCTCGAGTACGCGGCGCTGAGCCACCGGGGGGTGTGCGGCGCCGCCTTCCGCGACGGGCCGCGGCCCGGCCCCTCGTCCCTCCCCCTCGACCGGCGTCTGCGCGATCTGTCGCGCATGCTCGGCACCTGCATCGATCCCGGCTACGGCTCCGACTTCGATCTCCGCGCATGGGAATGGGAGGGGCGCGCGCGCCCCCACCTCGCCGGGCTCATCGTGGACCGGCTGCGGGAGCGGCGCGGCGTCGACGCGACCGCCCGGCCCGATAAGGCCAGGAGGATCCTGGGCGAGGAGCTGTGGGGCGTCGTCGCCGCCACCGCACCGGCACCGCGCAGCGCGGAAGAACTCCGCACCCTGATCGAGAGGATCCACGAGTTGTGAGCATGAACACCACCGTCCGCACCCCCGACCCCGGTATCGCGCGGGCGACGGCCCTGTCACGGGAGGTCCTGGCCTCCGTGGAGCGGGCGGTCGTGGGCAAGCGCGAAGAGCTCGAACTCGTGCTCGCCGCCGTCCTGGCCGGCGGCCACGTCCTCCTGGAGGACTTCCCCGGGCTGGGCAAGACCCTGGCCGCCCGCTCCTTCGCGCAGGCGCTCGGCCTCGAATTCACCCGGGCCCAGTTCACGCCGGACCTGCTCCCCGGCGACCTGACCGGCTCCTTCCTCTTCGACCCGCGCCGCCAGGAGTTCAGCTTCCGCGAGGGGCCGCTGTTCACCAACCTGCTGCTGGCCGACGAGGTCAACCGGACCCCGCCCAAGACCCAGGCCGCGCTCCTGGAGGCGATGCAGGAGGGGCAGATCACCGTCGAGGGCACGACCTTCCCCCTGGCCCGCCCCTTCCACGTCATCGCCACGGCGAACCCCGTCGAGCACGAGGGCACCTACCAACTGCCCGAGGCCCAGCTCGACCGCTTCCTCGCGCGGCTGTCCTTCGGCTACCCCGACGCCGAGGAGGAGTGGTCCGTCCTGGACCGGCGCATCGCCCGCCGTCGGGAGGAGCAGACGGTGCCCCGGGCCGCCGACGCCGCCGACCTGCTCGCCGCGCAGGAGGCCGTCGAGACGGTGCGGGTCGATCCGTCCGTCGGCCGCTACTGCGTGGCCCTGGCGGCGGCGACCCGCGGTCACCGGGCGGTGCGCCTGGGGGCCTCCCCCCGGGGCTCGCTCGCCCTCGTCCTGCTCGCCCGGGCGCTGGCCGTCATCCGGGGCCGCGACTACATCGCCCCCGAGGACGTCAAGGCGGTCGCCGTCCCCGCACTGGCGCATCGCATCTCCATCAGGCCCGAGCTGTGGATGACCTCCGTCACCGGCGCCGACGTCGTGCGCGAAGTCCTGTCGGGCACGCCCGTTCCGGGGGCGCGCCCATGAGCCCCGTCGAGCGGACATCAGTGGCCGCGCCCGCGGGCCCGTGGCGCATCACCCCACTTCACGTCCGAGCCGTCATCGGGGGCCTCCTCCTGGCGTTCCTCGCGGTCATCCTGCACCGCCCGGATCTGGTCGTCCTGGCGACTCCGCTGCTCGCCGTCGCCCTGTGGGGCCTCCTCACCCGGCCGGCGGGCCGCCCGAGCAACCAGATCATCAGCTCCGACACCGACCTCGTCGAGGACCAGCCCGTGCGGATCCGCGTGCGCACGGCGGGCGCCGACGGCGCCGAGACCATCGGTCACGAGCTGGGTGCCGGCCCCGGTCTGCTCATGCGCCCCGACGGGTGGGCCGACGTCATCGGGGGCGCCGAGTACGACGCCGTCCTCTCCGTCCGGCCGATCCGCTGGGGCTCCACGTACATCGGGATGAGCGAGACCCGCCTGCGCAGCCCGTGGGGCGCCTTCGACAGCGCCTGGAAGCAGGCGGCCCCGATCCGCCTGCACGTGGCCCCCACCCCGGGGGTCTTCGCCGCCGATGCGCCCGTCCCCGACCCGTCGCTGCTCCTGGGCCTGCACGGCGGCCGCCACCGCGGCGACGGCTCCGAGTTCGACGACATCCGCGAGTATCGCCCCGGCGACCGGCCGCGCCGCATCCACTGGCGCACCTCGGCCCGCACGGGACGCCTGCACGTGCGCACCACCTACGCGGACAACGACACGGAGGTGGTCCTCCTGGTGGACGCCTTCGGGAACCTGCCCGGCAGCCCGGACGGGAGCCTGACGCGCACCGTCCGGGCCGCGGCCTCCATCGCCGCCTGGTGCACCCGCAATGGCGACCGCGTGGGGCTGCGGGTGCTCGGCGCCGCCGTGCGGCCGGTCGTCTCCGGCACGGGCCGGGCGCAACTGCTGCGCATCCTGGGCGCGCTCGCGCGCATCACCCCCGCGAACGACCGCTTCCCCGACGCGGCGCGACTGCACCTGGCGCCGGGCAGCCTGCTCGTCGTGCTGACCCCGCTGACCGAGGCCCGTGTCATCGGCGCCGCGATGGAGTGCGCCGCGGCCGGCCTCGACGTCCTGGTCATAGACACCGCCCCCGAGACCGTTCTCGCGGGCGACCTCAACATCCTCGAGCGCCTCGCCTGGCGGGCCCTGGAGCTCGAGCGGTCGCGGACGACGTCGGCCCTGGCGCGCAGCGGCGTCTCCGTCTCGCCGTGGCGCGGCCCCGGCACCCTCGACGCCGTCCTCACCGCCATGTCCGCGCGCCGGGCCCGCGTCCCATGACCGCGCCCCGCCGCCCGGGGACCGGCGATCGGCCGATTCCCGCGACGGGGGCCGGGCGCAGCACGCCCCGCCGCCCGGGGACCGGCTCCGAAGCGCACCCGGACGCGTACAGCCCCGGCGTGCCCGGCTCCCAGGTCGCCGTCCGGATCTTGGGCGCCACGGCGGTCGTCCTGGCCGTGGCGCTGGGCGGCGCCCCGCCCGAACTGCTCCTCCTCGTTGTCGGCGCCGCGATCTTCGCCGCGATCCGCCCGGAGCCCGCCGGGGCCGCACTGAGCCTGGTCGCCGTGATCCTCGCCTGCCTGGGCGCCGGGCCCGAGACCGGTTCATGGGCCGCACTGGCCCCGGCCCTCGGGCTGCTCGTCGAGCACACCTGCCTCGTCGTGGTCGCCGGCGCACCGCCCCGGGCCCGTCTGCCCGCGCGCATGCTCGTGCGGGCGGGGCTCCGGGCCCTGGCCGTCGGCGCCGTCACCACGGCGGTGTGGGCCGTGGTGGGCCTGGCGCCCCACGGGATCCGCACCCCGCCGCTCGTGGTCGCGGCGGCCCTGGGCCTCCTCTTCGTCGCGGCCTGCGTCCTGTGCGCGCCGGTCCCGCCGTCGCCCGACCCGGCCCCGTCGCCGGCCCCGCCGTCACCCGACCTGTCGCCGAACCCGCCGTCGCCGGCCCCGGCCGGTGGCCGGGAGCGCACCCGGCCGCCGGGCCCGGGCACCGCACCGCCCCCGGAGCAGTCGAGCAGCGGAACGTCGAGGTCGTAGACCAGCACGACCGCCCGCGCCGGCAGCCGCTCCTGCTCGTCGTCGAGCCACCCGATCCTGCGCCCCAGAGCCGCGACCGGAACGGTGATGACGTTATCGATCGAGATGGCGCCCGCGTGCTCGAGCCCCTGCGCGGGCACGACGGGGACCTGGCTCGACAAGCCCTTGACGGTCGACGCGATGGGCGCAGCGGTCACCTTCGTCATGGCCGTCCGGGCCGCGTCCCGTGCGGCCGCCCGGCGCCGCATCTCGCGCTCGAGCGCCTGGCCGACGAGTGCGGCTCCCGCGTAGGCGGGCGGGCCAGCGAGACGAAAAGGTGGCCGGCGCATATCTTTCACCCCCGGGCCCGCGCACCTCTCGTCCTAAAATGGCGCAATGACGCCATTCCCCGTGAGCGCAGGAGCCCCCTCGCACCCGAAAGATATGCGCCGGCCACCTTTTTCCGCGCCGCCAGCGCCCTCCGGGGCGGCGACGATTCCCCAGAGCCCTTCTCCGAAGACCCCGACCGCGCGAAGAGGGGCACGACCGCACGGAGGAACTCCGCGAGATCGTCACTTGACCCGCGAGAACGTCTGCTAGAGGTACGATCTCGCGGGTTAAGTGACGTGCTCGGCGGTTACCCGGCGATCTCGCGGGCCGAGCGCGCCCCGCGCGTCCGGGCCTCGGGTGTCCGGCGTGGCCCCGCGGGGCAGGAGGGCGGAACGCGCCCCCCGGCGCCCGGACCTCAGACGACTCAGAGGGCGCGCGGACGCAGGCGCGGCATGCCCAGGCTCACGGGCGCCGCGTCGGGCTCGGGCGCGCAGCGGGCCTGCGCCCGGCGCCGCTCCCAGGCGTCCCCGGCGCGGGTGCGGCGCACCTCGAACAGGGCCGGCCCGTCGTCGTACCAGATCCGGTCCCCGGCCCGGCGCGCCTCGTTGGCCGCCAGCGCCTCCGGGCTCGGCGCCGCCCCGCAGCGGGCGGAGTCGGCGATGAGGTTGTGCGGTGCGCCGTGGGTGACGCGCACCCTCACCACGTCCCCGGGGCGCGGGGCGCCCGCGGCGAAGTCGTCGGCGGCGAGCCCGACCGGCAGGGCGGCGTGGACGAGCCGGTTGTCCGCCGCCCTCCCGGAGACGCGGGCGGTGGAGGCGTCGCGGCGCCCCTCCCCCTCGGCGACGAGCACCTCGACGACGCGCCCCTCCTGGCGCACGTTCTCCTCGTGGGAGATGCGCCGCACCAGCTCGTCGAGCCGCCGGTAGCGGTCCTTGACGACCTCGGGCGGGACCTGGTCGTCGCGGTCCGCGGCCGGCGTGCCGGGCCGGGGCGAGTACTCGAAGGTGTAGGCCGAGGCGAAGCGGGCCCGCTCGACCACGTCGAGGGTGGCGGCGAAGTCCTCCTCGGTCTCCCCGGGGAAGCCGACGATGACGTCGGTGGTGATGGCCGCCTCGGGCAGGCGGTCGCGCACCTCGTCCAGGATCCGCAGGAACCTGCCGCTGCGGTAGGAGCGGCGCATGGCCCGCAGGACGCGGTCGGAGCCGGACTGGAGGGGCATGTGCAGGCTGGGCATGACCGCCTCGGTGGTGGCCATGGCGTCGATGACGTCGGAGGTGAAGGCCGCCGGGTGGGGGCTGGTGAAGCGCACCCGCTCGATGCCCTCCACGGCTCCGGCCGCCCGCAGCAGCTTGGCGAAGGCGCCGCGGTCGCCGAAGCCCACGCCGTAGGAGTTGACGTTCTGGCCCAGCAGGGTCACCTCGATGGCGCCGTCGGCGGCGACGGCGGCGATCTCGGCCAGGACCTCGCCGGGGCGCCGGTCGCGCTGCTTGCCGCGCAGGGAGGGCACGATGCAGAAGGTGCAGGTGTTGTTGCAGCCCACGGCGATGGACACCCAGGCGGCGTAGGCGGACTCGCGGCGGGTGGGCAGGGTGGAGGGGAAGACCTTCAGGGACTCCTCGATCTCGACGGCGGCCTCGGCGTTGTGGCGGGAGCGCGCCAGCAGGGCGGGCAGGACGTCGATGTTGTGGGTGCCGAAGACGACGTCGACCCACGGGGCCCGCTCGATGATGCCCCGCCCCATTTGCTGGGCCAGGCAGCCGGCCACGGCGATCTGCATGCCGGGGCGCTCGCGCTTGACGGCGGCGAGCCGGCCGAGGTTGCCGAACAGGCGGGTGACCGCGTTCTCGCGCACGGAGCAGGTGTTGATGATGACGACGTCGGCGCCGCCGTCGCCGGCCCCGGCGTCCCGGGCGGCGGCCTCGGGCACGTCCTCGACGCGCCGGTAGCCGGAGGCCTCGAGCAGACCGGCCATGTGCTCGGAGTCGTGGACGTTCATCTGGCAGCCCAGGGTGCGCACGTGGTAGGTGCGCGGCGTCGGGCCGGTGCTGTGCACGCTGGATGCACCGGGTGCACCGGGGGCGTCGAGAACGCCGGGCGCATCGGGGGCGCCGGGGGCGCGGGCGTCCAGCCGGGAAACGGTCGCTTCACGGGTAGTCATCGCCGTGCAGTGTAGAGGAGCGCGCCAGGCCCGGGCCGTTCCCGGCAATGGGCCCGGTCACGGGCCTCCCCCGGCCGGGGGCGCGCAGTCGGGGCCGAGATGGAACGGTCTGCCGGGCTCCGCCGCCCCCGGGCCTCCCCTAGCCGAGGGCGCGCAGGAGTTCCTGGGACAGCGGGACGGACACCTCGATGGCGTCGTCGATCGCGGGCGCGGGGTCCGGCACGCTCAGGACGCCGTCGTCGCAGTCGAACAGGGCCCCCGGGTCGCCGGTGCGGGCATCGCCCTCGAAGACGATGCGCCGGGCCCAGCTCCCCGACCG
>ERZ773075.1049-NODE-1049-length-16347-cov-8.24233_pt1 | contig 16347 bp, 12 predicted proteins | sample MGYA00580614_ERZ773075 | MGnify/ENA primary metagenome ERZ773075 (study PRJEB29015, sample SAMEA2738021) | human oral metagenome | biome: human oral; feature: human-associated habitat; material: dental | place: China | collected 2043 ... | reverse complement strand
CGCCGGGGCAGCAGCCGCCCCCGCCCCAAGAGCGCATCAGCGCCAGCGTAGCCGCAGCCTTGCTGGCGGTTGAGCGCGGCGCCGCCATCGTGCGCGTGCATGACGTGGCCGAAACCGCCCAGGCGCTCAAAGTCTGGGCGGCCTTGCAGCCAGCCCGATAAAGCCGCGCGCGCTTGCGCCGTCATCAGCAGCCCCGCTCTTGGGCTTGGAGCGCGAGCGCCAAAACGGGGGGCCAAAGCGGCTTTGCCCAGACTGCGGCGCGGAGCCAAACCTCACCACACATGCGATGGGCACGCCAAGCCCGCCGTTGGCGGTGATGACGCTTTGGCCTTTTTCAGAGAGCGGAAATCCAAAGCGCACCGATCCCGGCCAGATCGGCGCAGCACCCATCAAGCCGAACCAAAAACAGGAGCAAATTCAGCAGGCATAAAACAGCCTTCCGTGCAGGTTTCACTAGGACCCATCGCTATGCTTGCAGGAGCAAGAAACACCGTTTGTTTCCGTGTATTCATCTGGGAGCCTGCCTGTTTCGCACGGCTTTTCTGCTTCCGCGCAGGCGCGCGCCGGGCAGGTTCTCGAAGCGCTGGAGCGCAATGCCTGGCGCTTGAAAGAGGGTCAAGCCGCGCGCGCTCTGAACTGGCTCCAATGCCCGCCTGGATGGGCCTGCGTCATGACTGCGTTATGAATCTGGCGGCAGCGCCAGGCCCTGCCGGTCGCGGAACGCGCGGGCCGCGCCAAAGTGCCCGCAGCCGATGAAAGGGCGCGGCCCGCGCGTGGCCGACAGGGGCGAGGGGTGATTGGCCAGCAGCACCAGATGACTGTGATCGGGGCCGCGATCCAGGCCGCTGTTGGCCGCAATCAGCGCCTGCTTGGACTGCGCGTGCGCGCCCCAGAGCATGAACACGATGGGGCGGCTGCCCTGGGCCACCTGGGCGATCAGCGCGTCGGTCAGCTGCTCCCAGCCTTGCCCGGCGTGGCTGCCCGCGCGGCCTTCTTCTACCGTCAGGCAGGTGTTGAGCAGCAGCACGCCTTGCCGCGCCCAGCCGGCCAGGCTGCCGCCGGGGCGCGGAAAGGCGGGCGCGGGCACGCCCAGGTCGCGTTCCAGTTCTTTGAAGATGTTGCGCAGCGAAGGCGGCAGGGGCACACCCGGGGGCACCGAAAAGGCCAGCCCTTCGGCCTGCCCGCGCCCGTGGTAGGGGTCTTGCCCGAGGATGACGGCGCGCACGCGCTCGGGCGGCGTGAGTTCCAGCGCGCGCAGCGGCTGGGGCGGAAAGATGCTTGCGCCCGCGTCCAGGCGCGCTTGCAAAAAGCGCAAGAGCTTGTGCCCGGCGGCGCTGGCGAAAAACGCCTGTGTCGCAGCCCGCCAGCCCTCGGCCACGGGCCAGCAGGCGGGGTCTGCGCTGCAAAGCTGGTCAGGCTGCATGGCAAAACTCCTTGAAGTGGCGAAGAAGGCAGCGAGTCTAGGCTTCAGCCCCCTTCAGACTGCGCCTGCGCGCGCAGGCAAGGCCCAAGCCATGCCACAGAGGCGCGCCAGTCCGGGGCGGCACGCCGACCGCTTTATTTTTGAGAGCAAATTCAAGCCCTCAAAAACCGCCGCCATCGCACATCCTGGCAGGACCTGACGCTATTAGATAAATAGCGAAAAGCCAAGGGCTTTCGGAGCAGTGCAGCGGCTGGGGGCCTGCCCACGGCCAGATTGCGGGCAGGCGCTCAGGACAAGTGCTTGCCCGCGATGCCCGCGAGCTTGAACATGCCGATGCGGTCGGCTTCAAACAGGGGGCGCAGCTTTTCGTCGGCGATGAGGGTGCGCTTGTCTTGGGGATCTTGCAGGTTGTGGGCCTTGATGTAGTCCCAGAGTTTTTGCATGACTTCGCCGCGCCCGAAGGGGCCGGGGCCGATGACGGCGGCCAGCGCCGCGCTGGGCTGGAGGCTGCCGGCGCGCGGGGTTTTTTTCTTTTCGGCGGCGGCTTTCGCTGTTTTGGCGGCGGGCTTTGTGGCTGTTTTGGCGCCGGTTTTGGCCGCGCTGGCGGCGGGCGCGGCGCGGCTGTAGGCCGGGCGGGCGCGCGCGCCTTCGCGCGGCTCGAATTCAAATATCACCTTGCCTTCGTCGGCGCTCCAGGCCAGGCGGGCGGCAAAGGGGCGGCGGGTGCGGTTGCTGATGAATTTGTCGAGCAGGTCGGTTTTGCCCGTTTGCAGCAGCTTGCCCATTTGCTCGGCGCTGATGGGCTGCTGAAGGATGGTTTGGCCGCTTTTGAAGTCGCAACTGGCGGGGGCGGCGCTGGTGGCCACGGATTTTTCGCACACGTAGTTTTTGCCCAGCAGCTTGACGGCGCTGCCGCAGCGCGGGCAGGGGCCCAGGCTGGGCTGGGCGGCCAGCTCTTGCGCGGCCTGGGGGGTTTCTTCGGCAGGGGCGCTGTCGCCAAAGTCGAATTCCAGCTTGTAGCGGCCGGGCGCTTCGGCGTCTTCGGCCAGCGTGAGTTCGGCGGTGAAGGGCCAGCCGGCCTTGCTGCGAAAGCCTTCGAGCGGGCCGATGCGCCTTTGGGCCAGCAGCGCCTCGGCTTCGGGCACGCTCAGGGTGCGGCCTGCGGGCGTTTTGGTGATGGAAAAGCCGCAGCCCTGGCCCGCTTGGCCGCCAGCGGCCTGGCCCGTGCAGGCGTAGCGGCGGTAGTTTTCCTTGATCTGGCCGCCGCAGTTGGGGCAGGCGGCGGTGAGCGTGGCGTAGTCGCCGGGCACGCTGTCGCGGTTGAATTCCTTGGCTTTGGCGACGATGCGGGCGGTCATGTCCGCGATTTCGCGCATGAAGTCGGCGCGGGCGAGCTGGCCGCGCTCCATGCGGGCGAGCTTGGCTTCCCATTCGCCGGTGAGCTGCGGGCGGCTGAGTTCTTCCACTTGCAGGCCGCGCAGCAGGGTCATGAGCTGGGTGGCCTTGGCGGTGGGCACGAGTTCGCGGCCTTCGCGCAGCATGTATTTTTCGGTGAGCAAGCCCTCGATGATGGCCGCGCGCGTGGCGGGCGTGCCCAGGCCTTTTTCCTGCATGGCGGCGCGCAGCTCTTCGTCGTCAATGAGCTTGCCCGCGCCTTCCATGGCGCCCAGCAGCGTGGCTTCGCTGTAGCGCGCGGGCGGGCGGGTTTGCAGCGCGCGGATGTCCACGGCTTCATTGCGCACCATCTCGCCAGCGGCCACGGGCACGAGCGATTTGGCGGCGGCTTCGCCTTTTTGGCCTGCTGACTGGCCCGCTGCCTGGCTTTCGGCTTCGGCCTCTTTGCCGTAGATGGCCAGCCAGCCGGGCTTGACGAGCACTTTGCCGTCGCTGCGGAAGTGGTGATGCGCGCCCGCGTGCGTGGCGGTGGTGATGCGCGTGGTGATGAGGTATTCGGCGCTGGGGAAGAACACCGCCATGAAGCGGCGCGCCACCAGGTCGTAGAGCTTTTGCTCCGCTTCCGAGAGCGCGCCGGGCGCTTGCAGCGTGGGGATGATGGCGAAGTGGTCGCTCACCTTCGCGTTGTCAAAAATGCGCTTGCTGGCGCGCACCCAGCCTTGCGCCAGCGCCGTTTGCGCGTGCCCGGCCAGGTGAGGCATGGCGCTGGCGGCGAGCATCTCGAAAGTCTGGCGGGCCACGGGCAGATAGTCTTCGGGCAGCCAGCGCGAGTCGGTGCGGGGGTAGGTGAGCGCCTTGTGCTTTTCATAAAGCGACTGCGCCAGCGCCAGCGTGGTTTTGGCTGAAAAGCCGAAGCGCCCGTTGGCCTCGCGCTGAAGCGAAGTCAGGTCAAACAGCAGCGGGCTGGCTTGCGTGCTGGGCTTGCTTTCTTCGCGCACGCTGCACGCCTGCCCGCGCACGGCGGCGGCAATGCGGGCGGCTTCGTCGGCGCTCCAGAGGCGCTCGGGGCGCTTTTCGGCATCTTGCGGGTCTTTTTTCCAGTCGGGGTCAAACCAGCGGCCCTGGTAGCTGCCCGCCTGCGCCAGAAAAGTGGCGTGCACTTCCCAGTAGTCGCGCGGCACGTGCTTGCGGATTTGCTCCTCGCGATCGACCACGATGGCCAGCGTGGGCGTTTGCACGCGGCCCACGGTGGTGAGGAAAAAGCCGCCGCCTTGCGAGTTGAAGGCCGTCATGGCGCGCGTGCCGTTGATGCCCACCAGCCAGTCGGCCTCGCTGCGGCTGCGGGCGGCATCGGCCAGGCCCTGCATCTGCGCGTCGCTGCGCAGGCGGCCAAAGCCCTCGCGTATGGCCTGCGGCGTCATGCTTTGCAGCCACAGCCGCTCCACGGGCTTGGGCGCGTGCTTGCCGTCAAACGCATATTGCGCAATCAGGCGGAAGATGAGTTCGCCCTCGCGCCCCGCGTCGCAGGCGTTCACCAGGCGGCCCACGTCCTTGCGGCGCGCCTGTTTCACCACGGCGGCCAGGCGCGATTTGGTCTTTTCCACGGGCTTGAGGTCAAAGTGCGGCGGAATCACCGGCAGGTGCGCGAAGCTCCATTTGCCGCGCTTGACATCAAATGCTTCCGGCGCCTGGATTTCCAGCAAGTGGCCCACGGCGCTCGTGACCACGTATTGCTCGTTTTCAAAATGGTCTTCGTGCTTGTCGAAGCGGCCCGCCACGGGCGCAAGCGCCCGCACGATGTCTTGCGCCACAGAGGGCTTTTCGGCAATGACCAGGGTTTTCATGCTTTTACAATCCGTTGCTTCGCGTGCGCACGCCCTCGCGCGCACATGAGTTCAAGATAGCAAAAAATGCCCCGCCGCCCGCGCGGGCTGTGACGGGCGCCCTTCCTGCCCCGCTCTCTTTTTTCTCCATCCCGTTTTCCTCTGCGCGCATGACTGCCATCAGCCCCTTGCGCTGGCCTGCCGAAGCCTTGTGGCAGGCCATCGACCCCATCCTGCCCGGCTTCACGGTTGAAGTGCTGCCGCAAATCGACTCCACCAGCAGCGAACTCATGCGCCGCGCGCGCGCCGGCCTGGCCGCGCCCACGCTGCTGGTGGCCGAAGAGCAAACGGCGGGCCACGGCCGCATGGGGCGCGGCTGGCGCAGCAGCGGCCAGGCCTCGCTCACCTTCTCGCTGGGGCTGGCGCTCAATCCGGCCGACTGGCAGGGCCTGTCGCTGGCTGCCGGGCTGGCCGTGGCCGAAAGCCTGCACGAAGGCATTGCGCTGAAGTGGCCCAATGACTTGTGGCAGCAAGGCCGCAAGCTGGGCGGCATCCTCATCGAAACCACCGCGCTGCCGGGCGGAGCCGACGCGGGCGGGGCCGGGCGCTATGTGGTCATCGGCATCGGCCTGAACATCGCGCCTGCGCAGCAAGTCTTGCAGGCCCTGACTCACGAGCCGGATGCGCCAGACGCGCCCGCCGTCAGCGGCGTGCCGCCCGCCTGGCTGCAATCGCTTCTGCCCGGCATCACCGCCCCGGCTGCGCTGGAGCGCGTGGCGCTGCCGCTGGTGCGCGCCGTGCAAGCCTTCGCCCACGTGGGCTTTGCGCCCTTTGAGGCGCGCTTTGCGGCGCGCGACGCGCTGGCAGGCCAGACCGTGCGCCTGTCTGACGGCACGCAAGGCCAGGCCGAAGGCGTGGACGCCACGGGCGCCCTGCGCGTGCGCACGGCAGCGGGCGTGCAGCGCATCACCAGCGGCGAAATCAGCGTGCGGCTGGCCACGGGGGCCTGAAGCCATGCTGCGCTGGATCGTCGCCCTGCTGCTGGCCGCCAACCTGGCCTGGCTGGCCTGGGCGCAAGGCTGGCTGCGCCCCATTGGCTTTGGCCCCCAGCGCCAGGGCGAGCCGGAGCGCGTGGCCGGGCAATGGAAACCGGAAGCCCTGCGTGTGGATGGCGCTTCCCCCACGAATGCCAGCGCCGCGCCCGCTGCGCCTGCCGCCCCGGCCGCGCCAGAAGGCGGCGGCCAAACGGCCCCCGCGCCCGAAACCAGCAGCGGCCCTGACGCGCAAGCCTTGCATGCGCCCGCCGCGCCGGATGAAGCGGATGAAGCGCCGCCCGGGCATACGCCCGCTGATGCCGCACCCGCAGATGCCGCGCCCGCTGCGGAGCCGCCCGGCGCGCCAGCGCCAGAAACGCCGCCCGCTCCCGCCACCAAGGCCCCGCCGTCCGTTTGCCTGCAAGCGGGCGCTTTCACCGAAGCCCAGGCCGACGCCTTGCGCCGCGCCGCCGCTGCCTTGCCCGCCGGTTCATGGCAGCTGCACGCCGTGCAATTGCCCAGCCGCTGGATGGTCTATACCGGCAAGCTCGCCAGCGCCGAAGCCGCCGCCGCGCGCCGCCGCGAACTGAACGCCCGGGGCATCGACACCGACCGCCCCGGCGCGGCGCTGGAGCCGGGCCTGTCGCTGGGCCGCTTTTCCAGCGAGGACAGCGCCAACCGCGCCGTTGCCGATTTCGCCCGCCGGGGCATCAGCGGCCTGCGCGTGGTGCGCGAGCGGCGCGACACCCCGGCCTACCTGCTGCGCCTGCCGGCAGCCGATGCCGCCCTGCGCGAAAAACTGGCCCGGCCATCGCTGCGCCAGGCCCTGGCAGGCAAGCCGCTGCGTCCTTGCGACTGAGCCTGCCAGGCTCCGGCGGCCAGACGGCTTGGGCGCCCGCTCGAGAACCGCCCGGCAGAGACCGCGCGCCGCGATGAACCAGGCGCAGGCCGCCCATGAACCCGTTTGAGCATGGAGCGCGTGGCGCTTGCAGGGCGTTATTTAGCTCCTTTATCAATAGCGTTATATCCTAGTGCAATCAGCGCAAGGCGGCTTTTTCGGCCCTTAAATTAGCTCCTTTTTTTGATTTAAAAGAAGCTCCTGCCCGCCTTGGGCGGGGCTTGAGACGCAGACGCACCCGAATCCAGCGCCCGGGCCGCCTTCCCTGTCTCATGGGCCGGCTCCGTGAACAGCCCTTGGGAGCGGCATCCGGCAAACCTGGCTTCATGTCCCAGCCGGCGTTCGGGCCTGGCAGGGCCGAACCGGTAGTCATGCCTGCTTGCCATGTCTCTTCCCCCGCCCGCCAGAAGGCGATTTCTACAATTCGCGCCCATGCCTGCCGCCCCGGATTCCGAAGCCCCCGCCGCCCTTGCCGTTCTCACGCCCGCCGCCTTTGCCGCCGCGCGCGGGCAGGCGGCCCACGCGTTGCTGGAGGGGCTGAATGCCGAGCAGCGCGCCGCTGTCACCCTGCCGGCGGAACACGCGCTCATTCTGGCCGGGGCCGGTTCGGGCAAGACGCGGGTGCTGACCACGCGCATTGCCTGGCTGTTGCAGACGGGGCAGGTGTCGCCCGGCGGCGTGCTGGCCGTGACGTTTACCAACAAGGCCGCGCGCGAGATGCAGGCGCGCCTGGCGGCCATGCTGCCGCTGAATGCGCGGGGTATGTGGATGGGCACGTTTCACGGGCTGGCCAACCGGCTTTTGCGCACGCACTGGAAGGCGGCGGGGCTGCCGCAGTCGTTTCAGGTGCTGGATGTGCAGGATCAGCTTGCCGCCATCAAGCGCCTGTGCAAGCAGTTCAACGTGGATGAGGAGCGCTGGCCTGCCAGGCAGCTGCAATGGTTCATCAACGGCTGCAAGGAAGAGGGCTTGCGCCCGCCCGATGTGCCGGTGAAAGACGGCGACAGCCGCCGCAAGGTGGAGCTGTACGAGCTGTATGAGCAGCAGTGCCAGCGCGAGGGCGTGGCCGACTTTGGCGAGCTGATGCTGCGCAGCTACGAGCTGCTGCGCGACCATGCCGATTTGCGCGGGCATTACCGCCAGCGCTTTGCACACATCCTGATTGACGAGTTTCAGGACACCAACCGGCTGCAATACGCGTGGATCAAGATGCTGGCGGGCCTGCCGCAAGCAGGCAGCGCACATACGGGCGCGCGTGCGGGCAGCGAGCATCCGGGCGAGCCTTCGCCAGAGCGCGCGGGCGGGGCCATCATGGCCGTGGGCGATGACGACCAGAGCATCTACGCCTTTCGCGGCGCGCGCGTGGGCAACATGGCCGATTTCGTGCGCGAGTTCGGCGTGCGCCACCAAATCAAGCTGGAGCAGAACTACCGCAGCCACGGCCACATCCTGCACGCGGCCAATTTGCTCATCAGCCACAACCAGCGCCGCCTGGGCAAAAACCTGCGCACTGCGCTGGGCGCGGGCGAGCCGGTGCGCGTGCTGCAAGCGCCCAGCGACTTTGCCGAGGCCGAATGGGTGGTGGACGAAATCCGCCATCTCGTGCGCGAAGGCGGCCTGCCGCGCCAGCAAATCGCCGTGCTCTACCGCAGCAACGCGCAAAGCCGCGCCATCGAGTCGCAGCTGTTCAACGCGGGCGTGCCCTACCGCGTGTATGGCGGCCTGCGCTTTTTCGAGCGCGCCGAAATCAAGCACGCGCTGGCCTGGCTGCGCCTGCTGCTCAACCCGGCAGACGACACGAGCTTTTTGCGCGTGGTCAATTTCCCGCCGCGCGGCATTGGCGCGCGCACGCTGGAGCAGCTGCAAGACGCCGCGCGCGCCGCGCATGCCCCGCTGCATCAGGCTGTGCCCGCGCTGACGGGCCGCGCCCGGGCGAACCTGGCCGCCTTCACCGGCCTGATTGCCACGCTGCGCCAGCAGGCCCAGGGCCAAACGCTCGATCAAGTGGTGGAGCTGGTGGTGGAAGGCAGCGGCCTGGCCGATCACTACCGCGCCGAAAAAGACGGCCAGGAGCGCCTGGAAAACCTGCAAGAGCTGGCCAGCGCCGCCCAGGCCTTCGCCCAGCAGGAAGGCTTTGGCCGCGACGCCGTGGCGCTGCCCCCTGCCGCGCCGCAGATGGATGCAGGCATGGAAGCGGGACTGCCAGCGGAAATGGATGCGCAAGCCGCGCCTGCCAGCGAACCGGCGGCAGGCGAGCCGCCGCTGGCCGCCTTTCTCACCCACGCCGCGCTGGAAGCGGGCGACAACCAGGCGCAGGCCGGGCAAGACGCCGTGCAGCTGATGACCGTGCACGCCAGCAAGGGGCTGGAGTTCGAGGCCGTGTTCATCACCGGCCTGGAAGAAGGCATCTTCCCGCACGACAACGCGCAAGCCAGCCCCGACGGGCTGGAAGAAGAGCGCCGCCTGATGTACGTGGCCATCACCCGCGCGCGCCAGCGCCTGTATCTCAGCCACGCGCAAGTGCGCATGCTCCACGGGCAAACCCGCTACAACGTGCGCAGCCGCTTTCTGGACGAAATGCCCGATGAAGCGCTCAAGTGGCTCACGCCCAAAAACCCGGGCCGCAGCCTGGCCGAAGACGAAGCCTTCGGCAGCGCAGGCCGCCGCTTCGGCCTGAATGCGGGCCCGAATGTGGGCCTGAACGCCGGTTTGGGCGAACGCGCCTGGCGGCCCATGCCTGACGCCGCCCGCGCCGCCGCCCTGCCCTCTGCCACCGCCAACACGCGCGAAGGCGCGCCCATCCGTGCGGGCATGCAAGTGTTTCACAACAAATTCGGCGAAGGCGCCGTGCTTGAAATTCAGGGCACGGCAGACGACGCCAAGGCCCGCATTGAATTCAAACGCCACGGCGTGAAGCTGCTGGCCCTGGCGGTGGCCCAGCTCACGCCCCTGCCCTGAAGGGCCTGTTCAGCGCCTGGCCCGGAGCAAAAGCGTGGCAGCAGCGCCTTTCGCGCTTGCGCCCGGCAAGGGCCTGCCGCAGCCCTGAAGACCGCTAAAAGGCATCAAAAACAGGAGCAAAAACAAAGGGTCCTGAATGCCGACTTGCGCAGATTCCACTAGGACATACTGCTATTGATAAAAGAGCGAAATAAGGCTTTCGATTCGGTCTGCTTGTCATGAAAAACGCCGATTGGCCCTCCCGGCTGTTTGATGCCGCCCTGGCCGCCTTTTTCGGCGCGCGGCGGACTCTGTGGGCATGCTGATTTCGGCCCTGCGGGACATTGAGCGCCTGCGCCTGCCTGGCGGCCGGTCAGGTTTGGGGTGGACGCTGCTTGCGCTGGCCGTGTGGACCGGCGCGCTCTGGCCTGCCGCGCCAAGCTGAGGCAGGCCGCCCGAGGCCGGGCTTTTCGCGCCTGCGCGCAGATTTTGGGCAGGCGCTTAAAAAAGAGGAGCGAATTCAGAGGATCAAAAACGGCTTTCGCGCCCTTTTCACCAAGACACACTGCTATTTTTTATGGAGCAAGAAAAGCCGGTCGATCGGTTGCCGCTTTCAGTTTCTCCCGGCCCCCTTGCCGCCGCCTGGCCGGTTGCGGTGGTTGGTCAGCAATTGCAGCGGCGGGCGGCGTTTTTGCGTTTGGCGCGGCGCGGCGGCTTGCTGGCTTTGGGCGGCAAGACTTGCTCGGCCTGGGCAGGCTCTGCGGCGCGGGGCGCTTCAATGCGCTCTTTGCGCTCGATCACCTGCTGCGCTTGCTGCGGCTCGGGCGCAGGCTCTTCCTTCTTGGCGGGCGCTTGCGCGGCGTCTGCCTCCGGGGCCGGGCGGGCGGGTTCGGCGGGCGGCGGCGCAGGTTCAGTCACGCGCGGGGCGGGCGCGTAGGGGAAGGGGGGCACGGCCAGCGCGCCGCTGGCGGCGGCGGCCTGGGCGGCGCGGGCCAGCTGGCGCGACCATTCCACGCCGGCATGGCCCGCGTTCAGAAAGTCGTCGTTGGAGCGCGTGACGGCTTCCAGCAGCGAAGGCTCCAGCAATGCGTGCACTTCGAGCAGTTGCTGGCCGTCGGGCACGCGCGCGGCCACCCAGGCGGCGGGCGGCGGGGTGAGGCCGCGCTGACCCAGCCAGGCCCACAGCGCCGGGTTTTGGCGCTCCAGGTAGTGGTCAAACAGGGCGTCGCGCCGCATGCGCAGGCAGTTTTTACTGGCCCGGCCTGACGCGCCGCCGGACACGCGCAGGCTTTCCAGCGCGGTGCAGCCCGCGCTTTGCGCCGGGGCCGCTTGCACGATGACCAGCGCCAGCCAGCGCCCTTCGGCGTCGCGCAGCCCCACGGCGCGCGTGGCGGCGCGGGCCACGGGCACGGGCATTTCGCCTGCCAGCCACGGGGCGTTTTCAGCGCCCAGATCGCGCCACTGCCCCACGCTGGCGGGGTAAACGGTGATGCGCGGCGCGGCGCTGGCGGCGGAGCTGGCGCTGCCTTGCGCCGTGGCGGGCGTGGCGTGGCTGGCCGCGCGGTGGGCGCATCCGGCAGCGGCCAGGGCGGCGATGAGTGACAGGCCAAGGCAGAGGCGGTGGACGTGTTTCATGGAGTCGGGAGCCTTTTCAGGAAGGGAGGTGGGAGAAGCGGCAGCTTCAAAAAAGAGAGCGGGTTGCGCTGATTGGGCGGGGGCTTGCGGGCGATTTCATCATGAACGCTGCTGCTGGAAAAAGCGCTCCACGGCTTCAATCAGCGCCTGCTGGTTCACATTGGCCTGCCCGCCTGCCGTGCGCGCGGCCACGTCTTGCATGAGCGCCAGCAGCGTCTGGCGGTGGTAGGCGGTGAATTTGCCGCTACTTTTTTGCAGCACGGCGGGCACTTCCGGCGTGGCCAGCGGGTGCGCGCGCAGCAGGTGGGCGCTGGCCAGCCACAAGTCTTGCGCGTCTTTTTCCTGCATGCCCAGGTGCTGCGCCAGCAGCGCTTGCGTGGCGGCGCGGCGCTCTTCGGTCAGCGGCCCGGCGCATTCGGCCACGGCCAGCGCCAGCACGCCGGCCACGTCCACGGGGTGCTCCAGCGCGTAAAGGGGCGAGAGGCTGACTTTCTTTTTCCAGGCGCGGCGGCGAAAGAAGGTGAGCGGGTTGAGCCAACCTACGTCGATGCCCAGGCGTTTGAGTCCCTCGGCCACAAAAATCAGGGCCGTCAAAAGGCCCAGCAGCTGCATCAGAAATCCCATGAAAACGCCCTGAAAAAAGATAATCGACGGCCTGATGAATACCCACGACACCCAGCCTCACGATACCCGCGCGCCACGCTGGAAGCCCAGCGTCACCGTGGCCGCCGTGATCGAACGCGAAGGCCGCTACTTGCTGGTGGAGGAGCATACCCGCGCGGGTCTGCGCCTGAACACGCCCGCCGGCCATCTGGAGCCGGGCGAAACGCCCCAGCAAGGCGCCGTGCGCGAGGCGCTGGAAGAAACCGGCCATCTTTTTGCGCCGCAGGCGCTGCTGGGCGTTTACCTGGCCGCTTCGCCGGATGCGCAAGGCGTGCCCACCACCTGGGTGCGCCTGGCTTTTTGCGGCACGGCGCAGGCGCTTGATCCGCTGCCCGCGCTGGACGAAGGCATCGTGCGCGCCTTGTGGATGACGCCCGATGAAATCGCCGCCACGCAAGCGCGCCACCGCAGCCCGCTGGTGTGGCGCTGCGTGCGGGACCACTTGCGCGGCCAGCGCCTGCCGCTGGATGCCATCCACACCGACGCCACTGCGCTGCGCCTGCCTTGAAGCGCCGTTTCAGCCGCTATCCGATTTCTGTCATGCCCCGCACCCATCACCGTGTTGTCGTCGGCCTTTCCGGCGGCGTGGATTCCGCCGTCACCGCCTGGCTGCTCAAGCAGGCCGGGCACGAAGTCATTGGCATCTTCATGAAAAACTGGGAAGACGACGATGACAGCGAGCACTGCACCAGCCGCCAGGACTTTCTGGACGCCGCCGCCGTGGCCGACGTGATCGGCATCGACATCGAGCACGTCAATTTCGCCGCCGAATACAAAGACCGCGTCTTTGCCGAATTCCTGCGCGAATACCAGGCCGGTCGCACGCCCAACCCTGACGTGCTGTGCAACGCCGAAATCAAGTTCAAGGCCTTTCTGGACCACGCCATGCGCTTGGGCGCCGAAAAAATCGCCACCGGCCACTACGCCCGCCAGCGCCTGAACCCCGCCACGGGCCGCCACGAGCTGCTCAAGGGCGCCGATCCGGCCAAAGACCAAAGCTACTTTCTGCACCGCCTCACGCAAGCGCAGCTTTCCCGCGCGCTCTTTCCCGTGGGCGATTTGCGCAAAAGCGACGTGCGCCGCATCGCCGCCGAAGCCGGGCTGCCCAACGCCAAAAAGAAAGACTCCACCGGCATTTGCTTCATCGGCGAGCGGCCCTTTCGCGAATTTCTGGGCCGCTACCTGCAAACGCGCCCCGGCCCCATCAAGACAAGCCAGGGCCGCACCATCGGCCAGCACATGGGCCTGAGCTTCTACACCCTGGGCCAGCGGCAGGGCCTGGGCATCGGCGGCATCAAGGAAAAAGGCGCGCCGCGCGGCGGCGGCGACCACGCCCCCTGGTTTGTCGCCCGCAAGGACATGGCCGCCAACACCCTCTACGCCGTGCAGGGCCACGACCACCCCTGGCTGCTTTCCGAAAGCCTGACGTTCGGCGACGCTTCATGGATCGCGGGTGAGCCGCCCCCTTGGGCCGCTTTCTCTGCCAAAACCCGCTACCGCCAGCAAGACGCCGCCTGCACGCTGCAAGCGGGCAGCGCGCCAGACACCTTTTGCCTGTGCTTTGCCCAGCCCCAATGGGCCGTCACGCCCGGCCAAAGCGCCGTGCTGTATGACGGCCCGGTGTGCCTGGGCGGCGGCATCATCTTGTGAATGGCCTTGCGGGCCGCCTCTCGCCTGCCGGATTTCATCAAAAAGAAGAGCAAATTCAAAGGGTGTGAAATACCGCTTCGCGCAGTTTCCACTAGGACATATTGCTATTGATACAGGAGCGAAATGGCGGCGCGCCAGCCGCCTTGCGCCGCCCCGTGGCGGCTCGCTGCGGCCCCTGCTTCTTCCCCCTTTGCGGCCAGCCGCTTTTGCTGACGCCGCTGACACAATAAGCGGCCCATTCCCCAAACCCCAAAGCGTTTTTTCCAGGAGGCTTTCACATGACCCCCATTGAACTGCTGACCACCCGCCGCTCCGTCAAAAAACTGGGGCTGCCCGCGCCCAGCGCCGCGCACATTGAAAACATGCTGCAAGCGGCCACGCAAGTGCCTGACCACGGGCTGCTCACGCCCTGGCGCTTTGTGGTCATGGCTGGCGAAGCGGCGCAGGCGCGGCTGGAGCGCGCGCTGCTGCAAGCCGCGCAAACGCTGGGGCTGGGCGAGGAAGGCGAAGCCAAGGCCCGCCAGATCAGCCACATGGCCCCGCTGATGATTGGCGTGGTGGCCGCCCCGCGCCTGGAAAGCAGCCGCCCCAAGCCGGAGTGGGAGCAGCACCTGAGCGCGGCCTGCGCGGCCTATGCCATCCAGCTGGCGGCCAAGGCGCAAGGTTTTGACAACGCCTGGATCACCGGCCCCTGGGTGGGCAGCTCTCCGCTGCGCCAAGCCTTTGGCTGCGCCGCCACCGACAAGATCATTGCCCTGCTGGCCATTGGCACGGCCGCTGATCCGCTGGCCGGGCCGAAAAACACCGATCTGACCCGCTTCGTGCAGCACTGGTGAAAGTCCGCCCGCGCGCCTCTGCCATCGGCGTATCAGACATCAAAAAGACTGCCAGCGCCCGTGAACTGGGCGCTGGCAGCGATCATTTTCAAAGCGAACCGCCTCTTTTAAAGGACTCCATCCCATGCCAGTGCTGCGTTTTTCCGACCTCTGCGCCCAAGGCCGCGTCAAGGGCAAGCGCGTGTTCATCCGCTGCGACCTGAACGCGCCGCTGAACGAGGCGCGCGAAATCACCGAAGACACCCGCATCCGCGCCAGCGTGCCCGCCATCCGCATGGCGCTGGAGGCGGGCGCGGCCGTCATGGTCACTTCGCACCTGGGCCGCCCCAAGGAGGGCGAACTCACCGCCGCCGATTCGCTGGCCCCCATCGCCAGGCGGCTGGGCGAGCTGCTGGGCCGCGACGTGCCGCTGATCAGCAACTGGACCGATGGCGTGCAGGTGCAGCCCGGCCAGCTTGTGCTGCTGGAAAACTGCCGCGTGAACCGGGGCGAGAAAAAAAACGACGAAGCGCTGGCCCGCAAGATGGCCGCGCTGTGCGACATCTACGTGAATGACGCCTTCGGCACCGCCCACCGCGCCGAGGCCACCACCTACGGCATCGTGCAATTTGCCCCCGTGGCCTGCGCCGGGCCGCTGCTGGCCGCCGAGATGGATGCCATTGCCCGCGCGCTGGCCCAGCCGCGCCGCCCGCTGGCGGCCATCGTGGGCGGCAGCAAGGTAAGCACCAAGCTCACCATCCTCAAGGCGCTGGCGCAAAAGGTGGATCAGCTCATCGTCGGCGGCGGCATTGCCAACACGTTCATGCTGGCAGCGGGCCTGCCCATTGGCAAAAGCCTGGCCGAGCCAGACCTGGCAGACGAAGCCCGCGCCGTCATGGCCGAGATGAAGGCGCGCGGCGCCGAAGTGCCCATTCCCGCCGATGTCGTCACCGCCAAAACCTTCAGCGCCGACGCCCAGGCTGAAACCAAGCGCGCGCAGGATGTGGCTGAAGACGATTTGATTCTGGACATTGGCCCCGAGACCGCACAAAAACTGGCCGCGCAGCTCAAGGCCGCCGGCACCATTGTGTGGAACGGCCCCGTGGGCGTGTTCGAGCTGCCCGCGTTTGAAAACGGCACCCGCTGCATTGCCCAGGCCATCGCCAGCAGCAGCGCTTTCAGCATTGCCGGCGGCGGCGACACGCTGGCGGCCATCGCCAAATACGGCATAGCGCCAGACGTGGGCTACATCTCCACAGGCGGCGGCGCCTTTCTGGAAATGCTGGAAGGCAAAACCCTGCCCGCCATCGAAATCCTGCAAAAGCGCGCCACGGCCTGAAAACCCGCTCACGAAAACCTGATCGCAGTCTGGTCAGCAGGACGGCAGGCAAGGCAGCGTGCGTCCGCACCGTCGGCAAGTGGCTTATTTCGCTTCTCTATTCATAGCATGAGGTCCTGCTGGAAACTGCGGGAAACGATATTTCCACCCCTTGAATTTGCTCCTGTTTTTGATGCAATCTGCGCCCGAGACGGCGCAAGCCAGAGGGTTTCAGCCCTGGCGCAGTTTCCAGCATTGGTCCAGGACGCCGCCAATGAGCAGGCGCTGATTGATTCGCCATCGTGCGTGCACGCCAGCAACAGCGCCGGGGCGAAAACAAGGTGCCCAGAGCATCGGGCACTGCCTGACTGAGCGCCAGATTCACGCTTGCGCTTCAGAAAACCCCGCTCCCCGCTGGCTTTCACCTTACGCCAAGGCAGACGCGCAACTTGGAGAGCGCCGACGCATTCCGACCAGGCGAGCAGGCAAAACGGTTATTGCCGACAAGGCTCGTGACCAGTGATGCAGCCAAGACATCCCTATGCCGGCCATGAAGCCTAAGACGGGTTCTATCGTGCCGTTGTTAAAGGCAAAGTAGCGGTGGCGCAGGATAATGGGCATGGGATTCCTTTCTGCGGATGCAGGCTGCCTGAAAGCGGATGGGTCATAGTGTTTCTCTCGTTTTACGGCTTATTTTGGGATGCAGGCTGCTTTTCCCTGCCCAACCGCCGCCGCAACACCAGCCGCTTGACAAGC
>ERZ773075.1048-NODE-1048-length-16355-cov-13.3138_pt1 | contig 16355 bp, 11 predicted proteins | sample MGYA00580614_ERZ773075 | MGnify/ENA primary metagenome ERZ773075 (study PRJEB29015, sample SAMEA2738021) | human oral metagenome | biome: human oral; feature: human-associated habitat; material: dental | place: China | collected 2043 ... | reverse complement strand
GGCCCCCGGGGACCTGGACTACCACGACCTGGGCAACGGCGGGCAAGTGGCCTCCGCATCCGGCACCTCTACTGCCACTCCCATCGTGGCCGGCTTCGTGGCCGTGGCCATGCAGCGCTGGCCCCAAGCCACGGGCAACCAGATCGTCCAAGCCCTGGTCGCCACCGCCACCACCGGCCCCACCGGACAACCCCTCATCAGCCCCCACGGCCTGGACACCACCGACCCCACCCAATACCCCGACACCAACCCCCTCCTCGACAAATTCCCCGGAACCCAGCCCACCGCCCAAACCGTCGCCGACTACGCCGACGGCCTCCTGGCCACAGAGTCGGTCTTCGCCAACGACCCCGCATACACCTACAGGGGAACAGACCCCGCCACCATCACCGCACACCCCGACCGCACCGCCCTGGGCACCTCACCCCGATACCACCAGGCGAGCGGATCCGACTGACAACCCCACCTCACCGCAGCGCCGCGGCCCGCCTGGGCGGCACACCCGGCATCCCCAGGCCCACGACCCGGCGCCCGCCGGCGCCCCCGGTACCAGCACCAACCCCGGCCCCGGGGGCATCCTCGAAGTCGATGCCCACCAGGTCCAGCACGCCGTCGTCGTCCCCCGACCCATCCCTCCCCTGGACCGCCGTCGCCAGCATGAGCTTGATGCGGTTGAGCTGGTTGACCTCCGAAGCCCCCGGGTCGTAGTCGACTGCGACGATGTTCGACTCCGGGTACCGGTTGCGCAGCGCCCGGAACATCCCCTTCCCCACGATGTGGTTCGGCAGGCACGCGAAGGGCTGGGCGCAGATGATGTTCGGGCACCCGTGCTCGATCATGTCGACCATCTCCGCCGTCAAGTACCAGCCCTCCCCCGCCTGGTTGCCCAGGCGCGCGATGTCCTGCGAGCGCGGGATCATCTCCCCGATCCTGCGGTGCGGCTCGAACTTGCCGCCCGTGGCCGCGAACGCCCTGCGCACGGGCGCCTCGTACCTCTCCAGCGCCCACAGCACCAGCGGCATGATGCGGCGCTGGCGGCCCCCGATCCCCAGGTTCGCCTGGTCCCACTCGGCTGTCGCCGACGAGTAGTGGAAGAACTGCATGAGGCCCGGCAGCTCCGCCTCGCACCCCTCCGCCTCGATGACGTCGACCGCGTGGTTGTTCGCGTCGGGGTGGAACTTCACGAGGATCTCCCCCACTAGGCCGACACGGGGCTTGCGGGGGATGTCGCGCAGGGCCAGCGCGTCGAACTCGCGCACGCACGCCCTGATGAGGCCCGCGTAGGTGAGGCGGCGGGCCCGCCCGCCCCCGAACTCCTGGGAGCGGCCGTCCTCGATCCACTCCCGCACGATCCGGTCCCACCTCCTGTACAGCTCCATCGCCGAGCCATGGACGGCCTCGTAGGGCCGCACCCTCAGCAGCATCGACTGGATGGCGTCGCCGATGACGAAGGCCTGGACCGCCTTGTGGATGTCCTTCAGGCCCAACTGGAAGCCCGGGTTGTCCTCGAGCCCCTGCACGGACAGCGCGATCACCGGCACCTGCGGGTAGCCCGCGTCGCGCAGGGCCTTGCGCAGCAGCGCCGCGTAGTTCGTGGCCCGGCACATGCCACCCGTCTGCGTGATGCCCACCGCCGTGCGGTCCGGGTCGGCGCGCCCCGAGACGAACTCCTCGACCAGCTGCCCGATGACCACGATCGCCGGGTAGCACGAGTCGTTGTTCACGTACTTCAGGCCCGTCTCCGTGCTCTGGCGGCTGGTGCGCTCCAGCACCCGCACCCTCAGGCCCGCGCGCGCCAGCAGCGGCGACAGGAAACGGAAGTGGATCGGCGACATCTGCGGGGCCAGGATCTCGTATCCCGCCTCGCGCATCTCCTTGGTGAAGGAGGCGCGCACCTCGATGTGGCCGGCCCTGGCCCCCGCCTGCTCCTCGCGGGCCGCCGCCGACGCGGGGTCCTCGTGCAGCGCCGTGTCGACCGCCGCCGACACCAGGGGAGCCGACGAGGCGGGGGCCGCCGCCTCGCGCCCGGCCGCCTCTGTCCCCTCGCGCCTGGCTACCTCCGATGCCGTTCCCTCCCGCGCGACTGCCTCCGACTCCGCCCGCGCGGTCGGCGCGGTGCCCTCCGCCTCCGTGGCGCGGGGGGCCGGGGCGCAGCGCTCGGAGACCGCGGCCTCCAGGGAGCGCAGGCGGATCCTCGCGGCGCCCAGGTTCGAGACCTCGTCGATCTTGAGGACGGTGTGCACGTCGCCGCGCCCCTCGAGGATCTCCTGGACCTGGTCCGCGGTGATGGCGTCGACGCCGCAGCCGAAGGAGTTGAGCTGGACCATCTCCAGGTCCGGCTCGTCGCCGACGCGGGCCGCCGCCTCGTACAGGCGCGAGTGGTAGGTCCACTGGTCGCGCACGCGGAGGGGGCGCTCCAGGCGGGCGTCGATGACGGAGTCCTCCGTGAGGACCGCCATGCCCAAGCCGACGATGACCTCCGGGATGCCGTGGTTGATCTCGGGGTCCAGGTGGTAGGGGCGGCCGGCCAGGACGATGCCCCGCACGCCGTGGGCGCGCATCCACTCCAACGACTCCCGGCCCTTCTGGCGGATCTCGGCCTTGACGGCGGCGTCCTCCTCCCACGCGGCGTCCAGGGCCGCCCTCATCTCCTCCAGGGGGATGTCGTAGCCGTGCTCCTTGAAGGCGCCCACCAAGTGGGCCGGCAGGTACTCGCGGTTGGAGAAGTTGACGAAGGGGCTGATGAAGCGCACACCGGGGTCGGACAGGCGCTCCATGTTGTTGCGGATCACCTCGGGGTAGGTGGCCACGACCGGGCAGTTGAAGCAGTTGTCCGCGCCCTCGCTGCCCTGCTCGAAGGCCACGCACGGGTAGAAGATGTTCGTCACCCCCTTCTTCAGCAGCGCCTCGATGTGCCCGTGCACCAGTTTCGCCGGGTAGCACACGTTCTCGGAGGGGATCGACTCCATGCCCTCCTCGAAGAGCGCGTGGTTGGAGCGCCCCGAGATCATCACCCGGAACCCCAGCTTGGTGAGCATCGTGAACCAGAACGGGTAGTTCTCGTACATGCCGAGCACGCGCGGGACCCCCATGTCGCCGCGGAACGCCTTGCCCGCGGTGAGGCGCCGGTAGCCGAAGATCCTCTTGTACTTCCAGTCGTAGAGGTTGGGCAGCTCCGACTTCTTCGGGACCCGCTCCAAGGAGGCGCCGCGCTCGCAGCGGTTCCCCGACACGTGGCGCTCCCCGTTGGAGAACGTCGAGATCGTCATCTGGCAGTGGTTCTGGCACAGGCGGCACGTCTTGCGGGTCGTCTCCACGGAGAACCCCTCCAGGGCCTCGACGGTGGCCAGGGACGAGGCCCCCTGCCCGCTGTCGTGCATGCGCGCGGTCAGGGCCGCGCCGTAGGCCCCCATGAGGCCCGCGATGTCCGGGCGCACGACCTGGCGCCCCGTGAGCAGCTCGAAAGCGCGCAGCACCGAGTCGTTGAGGAAGGTGCCGCCCTGGACGACGACCCTCTCCCCCAGGTCCGAGGGGTCCTTGAGCTTGATGACCTTGTACAGGGCGTTGCGCACCACCGAGTAGGACAGGCCCGCGCTGATGTCGCGCACGTCCGCCCCCTCCTTCTGGGCCTGCTTCACCGAGGAGTTCATGAACACCGTGCACCGGGTGCCCAGGTCGACGGGGTCCGTCGAGTCCATGGCCGCCCGCGCGAAGGCCCGCACGTCCGTGCCCATCGTCTGCGCGAAGGTCTGCAGGAACGACCCGCACCCCGACGAGCACGCCTCGTTGACGGAGATGGAGTCCACGGCGTGGTCACGGATGCGCAGGTACTTCATGTCCTGCCCGCCGATATCGATGACGGAGGTGACCCCCGGCGCGACGGACTCCGCCGCCCGGTAGTGCGCCATCGTCTCGATCTCGCCCTCGTCCATGGTGAGGGCCGCCTTGACCAGGCCCTCGCCGTAGCCGGTCGCGCAACTGCGCCCGATGACCGCCCCCTCGGGCAGCCCGGTCCGCACCCGCCGCACGATCTCGACTGCGGCCGCCACGGGGTCGCCCTCGTTGGAGGCGTAGTGGGTGAAGACGATGCGGCCGCGGGAGTCGATGACGACGGCCTTGATGGTCGTCGAACCCGCGTCGATGCCGAGCCAGCAGCGCCCCCGCGCCTCGGCGGGCTCCGCCTTGGGGACCACCTCGGCGCCGTGGCGGCGCTCGAACTCGGCCCTCTCCTCCTCGGAGGCGAAGAGGGGCCGCATGCGGGGGGACTCGGCGCCCACCTCGGCGGTGGCGAGCGCGTTGATGAGGTCGGCGAGGGAGCGCGGCCGGGCGCGGCCGGCCCCCGCCTCGTCGCCCGTCGGCCGGGCCTGCGGGGACGGACCGCCGTCCGCCGCCGATGGGACACCGCCCGCCCCCGCCTCGTCGCCCATCGGCCGGGCCTGCGCCGACTGGCCTGCGGGCGGGGCCGTCTTCGCGGCCATGAGGGCCGCGCCGATCGCGACGTAGAGCTGGGCGCCCGTGGGCGTGACGAAGGAGTCCGCCTTGGGCAGCAGCGCCTTGTACGCCTCGCGCAGCTGGGGCAGGAAGTGCAGGGGGCCGCCCAGGAACATGACGTTCCCGCGGATCGGGCGCCCGCAGGCCAGGCCGGCGATGGTCTGCGTGGCCACCGCCGTGAAGATCGACGCGGCCAGGTCCTCGTGGGCGGCGCCCTGGTTGATGAGCGGCTGGATGTCGGATTTGGCGAACACCCCGCAGCGCGATGCGATCGGGTAGAGCTGCGTGTGCTCGGCCGCCAGGGCGTCGAGCCCCGACGCGTCGGTGTGCAGCAGTGTGGCCATCTGGTCGATGAAGGCGCCCGTGCCGCCCGCGCAGGTGCCGTTCATGCGTTGTTCGGGAGTGGGGTGCAGGTAGGTGAGTTTGGCGTCCTCGCCGCCCAGTTCGATGACGACATCGACCTCGGGGTGCAGGCGCCGGGTGGCCTCCGTGCCCGCGATGACCTCCTGGACGAAGGGGATGCCCATCGCGCGGGCAGTCGTGAGTCCGCCCGAGCCCGTGATGGCGCTGACGACCTCCAGCCCCGGGTGCCGCGCCTCGATGTCGGCCAGGAGGCGGCCCAGCTCCGCGCGCACGTCGGCGTTGTGGCGGCGGTAGTCGGAGTAGAGGACGCGGTTGCCGTCCAGGACCACGGCCTTGACTGTGGTGGATCCGACGTCGATGCCGAGCTGGTGGACGCGCCGGGCCTGAGCGCCCTCGCGGCCTGCGTCGCCGGTGCCGGTATCGGTGTCGGTTGCGGGGTCCATGTCTGCTCCCTACTTCTCCCTCGATCCGAACATAGGACGGAGGGCGCGTATTTTCCAGGACGCAGAAATTAGAGTGGTCGCATGGACTCCACCGCAGACGCCCCCCGGATTCCAACGGGAAACCCCCGTGGAGCGGCCGGGGGAGCGCCCACTAGTTTCACGGACGCTGAAATTAGCCCCTCGAATATGGCAACACATCATGTTGCGAAAATCCAGCGCGGCCCCTCCGGACCTCGGGGCGAGGTGCGCCGGCGCATACTCGAAGCCGCCCGCGCCGCATTCACCGCCTCGGGCTACGACGGGACCACCATGCGCCAGATCGCCCGGAGCGCGGGATGCGACTCCGCGCTCATCACCTACTACTTCTCCACCAAACAACAACTGTTCCGGGCGTGCCTGGACCTGCCCTCGGACCCCGCCTCGGACGTCATCGCGCTCCTGGCCCCCGGACCCGACGGCGCGGCCGAACGGCTCGTGGACTACGCCCTGGACCTGTACGAGCACCACCTCACCTCCGACGCGATGAGCGCCCTCATGCGCGCCCTGGCCACCGACGCCGAGACATCCCAGCGCTTCCGCGCCTACATCAGCACCGAGGTCCTCGGCCCGGTGGCCGCCGCCATAGGCGCCGGCACGGCGATCGCCCAGCGCATCGAGATCGTCCTGTCCATGATGCACGGAGTGGTCACCATGCGCTACATCGTGCGCCTGGAGCCCCTCGCCTCGATGCCCCGCGAGCAGGTCAGGGCCCAATTGGCCCCCCTGATCCAGCCGCTCATCGACAGCGCCTTCAACGCCGCCACTTTCTAAGTACGCACACAAGGACCCCTATTTTCGCAACACGGGCCGCACACAACGGCGGAATCAAGCCGTTGTGTGCGGCCCAGTGTTGCGTAATTCAGTCCCTTGTGTGCGCACCTGTAGGGGCTGCGCTCACCGCATTCCGCGCGCGACCACCTGGGAGAGCGCCGCGCGCACCGCCGGAACCACCTCCGACCGCGACACAACGGCGTCGTAATCAAAACGGAGGACGAGGAAACCGCGCTCCACGAGGCGCCGGTCCCTCTCCAGATCATGGAGCCAATGCGCTTTCCCGCTGTGGAACTCCCACCCATCGAGCTCGACCACCAGGCGGTCGTGGATGAGCAGATCGACCTCGCCCACCCCGGGGATCTCAACTGCCGTCCGCGACTCGATACCCGCGTCCTCCAACTGCAACCGCGCCATCGTCTCGAGCACCGACCGCACACCACCACGGGAACGGCGGAGCGCCTCGTGAACCCGGCGCGCACCGGGGACGTCGTCGGGGACCCGAAGGTCCTCCACAGGGCACAGGCGCTGGAAACGCACAGCATCGACGATCGCGACGGCCTGCTCGATGTCGGCGCATGCGAGGCACCGGATCACAGCCTGCCGGAAGTCCACCACCCACGGATTGGCGGGATTCTCCGTGATACGGGCGGCCTCACGGTGGATGACCACATCGTCCATCATCCGCGAGAGCGAATAGTGCAGCCCCCTGTTCCGGGGAAGCGCTACATGCGTGCGCCGCACCGACGCCTGGTCCACGATGGGCAGTCCGTACAGTTTCGCGGCGCTCAGGCAGGTGATCCTGCCGTTGTAGAGGAACGCGCGGGCCTCGTCGAGGGTCATGCGGTCGCTGAGGTAGACGCACGTCCGGTAGCGCGCGACCCCCTCGGGCAACTCCGAGAGCGAAAGCCCTTGGTCCACGAGCGGCTGCCATTTCATCGCGCCGCCATTCGATTGAAGCAATTCGTATATATCCATATCTTATTGTTGCGCTTCACGCTGTTCGACTTCTATCAGTGGAGCGATCTGTGGATAACTCGGAGCCCCTCCCCTGTTTACGCACACAAGGACCCCTATTTTCGCAACACGGGCCGCACACAACGGCGGAATCAAGCCGTTGTGTGCGGCCCAGTGTTGCGTAATTCAGTCCCTTGTGTGCGTACCCGGGGGAGGACGGGGGGCACCGGCGCTCAGTCGGCGGGCGCAGCCGGTTCAGCCAGGGGCACGGCGCGCACCTGCGTCGCCTTGATCGACGACCACACGGCATCGCCCACTCCGAGCCCCAACTCCGCCCACGCTGCGGTGGTCACGCGCGCCCGCACGGACACGGGCCCCCCGGATCCCGACACGGACGGGGGTTCCCCCACCCCCAGCACAGGCGCCCCGGCCCCAGCCCCAGACCCGGGTGACCCGAGTCCCGATGCCGGTGCGCGAACTCCCGGCGCAGGCGATCCGAACGCGGGCTCCCCGGATCCCGACGCGGGCCCGGGAGCGTCCGACCCGGACGGGGGCTCCGCGCCGAGCAGGACCCCCACAGTGATGACACCGCCAGACGCATCCACCGATTCGACGCGGCCGGGCAACTGGGAGCGGGGAGAGGCGTCCACGGGCCCGCGCGACAGGGCCACCGCCTCGGGGGCGAAGAGCAGCGCGACCGGGCCGTCGGGGGCCTCCCCCGCGCCGTAGAGGGTCCCCCCGCCCACGCGCACCCCCACGAGGCCGTCCCCGCGCCGGGCCCTGCCCGACACGATGTTGAACCCCGCCAGGCGCGCGGCGAACACCGACGAGGGGCGGGCGAGCACCGCGGCGGGCGCCCCCTCCTCGACGACCCTCCCCGAGTCCATGACGACCATGTGGGCAGCGAGTTCCAGGGCCTCCACGGCGTCGTGCGTGACGAGGACCGTGGTGACGCCCGTGGCGGCGAGGCGCTCGCGCAGGACGAGGGACACCTGGGCCGTCGCCTCGACGTCGAGGGCGGCGGTGGGCTCATCGAGGACCAGCACCGACGGGTCGAAGACGAGGGCGCGGGCGATGGCGACGCGCGCGGCCTGCCCGCCGGAGAGCTCGTCGCCGCGGCGCCCGGCGACCCCTTCCATCCCGACTCGGCGCAGCTGGTCGAGGGCGCGGGAGGCGGCCTCGGCGCGTTCCACGCCCCGCGAGCGCAGCGGGAACGCCACGTTCGCCAGGACGCTCATGTGCCCGAAGATCCGGGGCTGTTGGCTGACCATCGCGATCCCCCGGTCGCGGGCGCCGACGAAGCGGCCGGGGGAGTCGACGACGCGCTCCCCTATGCGCACCGCGCCCTCGTCGAGGGCCAGGGAGCCGGCGATGACCTGGGCGAGGGTGGACTTGCCCGCGCCGTTGTGCCCCATGACCGCGGTGACGGCCCCGGCGGGCAGGGAGAGGTCCACGCCCCAGTCCCGTGCGGCCACGCGTCCGCGCACGCGCACGGCGGATCCGCCCCCGGCAGCGGGGCCGGGCCGCGGCGAGGCGGGGGCGGGGGGCGCGGGCGGCACTAGGCGCCGGCGGCGGATCCGGCGGGGGAGCTCGGTGAGGGCGACGACCACGGTGGCGGCCATGAGCAGGACGGCGCCCAGGGCCAGGGCCAGCTCGGTGTTCGACTCGCGCGCCAGGTAGATCTGCAGCGGCATGGTGCGGGTGACGCCCTGCATCGACCCCGCGAAGGTGAGGGTGGCGCCGAACTCGCCGAGGCAGCGCGCCAGGGCGAGGGCGCTGCCCCTGGCCAGGCCGGGGAGGACCATGGGGAGGGTCACCCGCCACAGGACCCGGGAGGGCGAGGCGCCCAGGGAGGAGGCCATCTCCTCCAGGCCCTCGGGCCTGGCGCGCAGCGCCGCCTCCAGGGTGACGATGAGGAAGGGCAGTGAGACGAAGACCTGGGCGACGACGACGGCGGTGGTGGAGAATGCGATGGAGGCGCCCCATGCCTCCATCGACGCGCCGATGGGGGATTTGCGCCCGAACGCGGCCAACAGGGCGATGCCCGCGACGACGGGCGGCAGGGAGAGGGGCACGGCGACCAGCACCCTGAAGAAGCGGACGAGGCGCCAGTCGCGCGAGAGCAGAACCGCGGCGGGCACGCCGAGCACCAGGTCGATGGCGAGCGCGGCGGCGCAGGTGCGCAGGGACAGGCCGAGGGCGGCCACGGACTCCTCGGAGGCGAGGATCCAGGGCAGTCGGCCCCATGGGACGCGCCCCGCCATGAAGACGAGGGGCAGCACCAGGAATGCGAGGGCGAGCCCGCCGACGGCCGCGGTCCACACGGGGACCGGGCTGACGGCGGGTGCGCGGCGTTTGCCCACGGGTCCGGACTACTGGGCGGCGGGGGTGAAACCGGCCCGCTCGAAGACGGACTGGCCCTCGGGGGACAGGACCAGGGCGATCCACTTCTGGGCGAGTTCGGCGTTCTTCGTGGCCTCGACCGGGGCGATCGGGTACTTGTTGACGGCATGGTCGGCGCCCTGGATGTCGATGGCCTCGACCTGGTCCTTGGCGGCGTTCGCGTCGGTCCGGTAGACGACGCCCGCGTCGGCCTCGCCGCTGGCCACTTTGCCCAGCACATCCTTCACGTTGGGCTCGGCCGAGACGGGGTTGAGGGTGATGCCGAGCGCGCCCGTGAGCTCTTTGGTGAGTTTGCCGCAGGGCGCCTCCGTGTCGCAGACGACCAGTTTGGCGTTGTCCAGGGAGGAGTCGAGGCCGGTGACGCCCGCGGGGTTGCCCTTGGGGGTGACCAGGGTGAGGGTGTTGGAGAGGAAAACGGTCTGCTCGCCGACCAGGCCGGCCTCGGCGGCCTTGGCCATGGTGGACTCGTTCGCGGTGGCCAGCACGTCGGCGTCCGCGCCCTCGGCGAGCTGGGAGACGAGGTCCTGCGACCCGGCGAAGTTGAAGGTGACGTCGACGCCGGGGTTGGCGGCCTCGAAGGTCTTCTCGAGTTCGCCGAAAGCCTCCTTGAGCGAGGCGGCGGCGAAGACGTTGAGGACCGTCGTCTGGGCGGGGGCGGGAGCGGTCCGGTCGGACTGGGCGGCGGGTTCCCCTCCGCCTCCGCAGGCGGCGAGGGCGAGGGCGGCGGCCGTGGCGGCCAGGGTCACGCGGATGCGGCGCACTGGGACACTCCTTTTCAATGGGGCGAGTCAAACTAAATATAGCAAGAAAGTACGGGGAAGCCGGTCCGCACGCGCGAGCACTGCACCAAGTCTCCCAGTCCCTTTGGAAAATCAAAGAAAAATACGCTCCCAATTTAACAGGGCCATAACCCGGTTAATATCTGCGCGCTACACTGAACGCAGCGGCCCACGGCGCCCGATCCCGGCCCGCCACCGTCGGGGAGCAGCCGCGCGCCCGCACCACCGGCTTCCCCGGCCCCTGCGGCGCACGGTTCCCGCGCCCAGAACAGCCCGAAGGAGGCACCATGCCCCAGCCGAAGGAATACGACCTCTCCCCGATCCGCGCCACGATCATCACATTCTCGGACCGGGTCCTGTCCGGGCAGAGGGAGGCGCGCGGCGCCCGCGCCTGCGCCGGCGCCCTCACCGCGGCCGGACTCGGCCACGTCGCCACCGCCGTGGTCCCCGAACAGCGCGGGGCCCTGGAATCGCAGGTGCGCGGGGCCATCGCCGCGGGCTCCCGCCTGGTCCTGGTCCTGGGCGGTTCGGGCTTCGGCGTAGGCAACGTCGCGCCCGAAGTGGTGCGGGAGGTCGTGGAGGTGGAGATCCCGGGGATCGCGGAGCAGATCCGCGCCCACGGCCTCAAGAGCACCCCGTTGTCGGGACTGTCGCGCGAGGTCGTGGGCGTGAGCGCCCGCGACTCCTCCGGCGCGCTCGTGGTCGCCTCACCGGGCTCGAAGGGCGGGGCGCTCGACACCCTCGCCGTCCTGGTGCCCTTGCTGCCCGCCGTGTTCGGCCAGTTGGACGAGGAGCGCTGAGGGGCCGCGCCGCCCGGGGGGACGCCCACTACACCGGGCCGCCGCCGCGAAGACGCGCCCTCCACCACTGCAGGTCCTCCCTGGTGTCCACGTCACGGCACTCGCTCCACGGCGCCCCCACGCGCCTGAGGACGAGGCCCCCCAGGACCCTGCGCACCCCCACGCCGTGCAGGCCCCCCAGCGCCGCCCGGGCCCCGTCGAGCGCCCGGGCCAAGGGGCCCACGCGGTAAACGGCCTGCAAGTACTGCGTGTACGGCTCGGGATCCCCGCCCACGATGGCGGCCCCCGCCTCGTGCGGCGCCAGGACCACCGCGGACAGGCGGTCGGCCAGGGCCCCGGCGCCCGGGGAGTCCACCGAGCACACGACCACCCGGTCGTCCCCGGCCGCCCCCGCCCGGCCCGTCAGGAAGTCCAGGCCGGCGCCGATGCCCGCCAAAGGGCCTCCCCCCGGCGGCTCCTCCATAGTGCGCGCCACCCCGTCCGGCACCGGCACCCCGGGCGGGGCCACCACCACGGCCGCCCCGCTGACGTGCGGGGCCAGTCCCGCCAGGACCACGTCGAGCAAACGGGACCCCACGTCCAGATCGGCCTTCGACGCGCCCCCTAGGCGCTCGCCCGTCCCCCCTGCCAGGACCAGCGCGTGGACAGTGCCCACGCCCTCACCCCCACGGCGCGAAAGTGAGGACATCGGCGCGCTGCTTGGCCGCGTCCACCACCAGCACGCGCCCCAGCAGGGGCTCCCCGAAGCCCGCGACCACTTTGAGCGCCTCCGTCGCCATCGTGGTGCCCGCCTGGCCGACGACCGGCCCGAGCACCCCGGCCTCCGGCGAGGCGGGGGTGGTCCCCGGCGCGGGCTCGACCGGGTGCAGGGACCGCAGCGATGTCGGCGGGACAGGGGCGGGGGGACGGGACCAGAACACCGACACCTGGTACGCCATCGCCACGACGGTCCCCCACACGAGGGGGACCCCCGCCTCGGCGCACCAGTCCGCCACCATGTACTTCGCGCTGAAAGTGTCCGCGCACTCCACGACCAGGTCCCAGTCGCGCCCGTGCGCCTCCAGCCACTCGCGCGTCACATGCGGGTGCTGCTCGAAGCGCACGTCCGAGTTCAACGCGCTCAGGCGCCGCACCGCCGACTCCGGCTTCGCCCGCCCCACGTCCTCCTCGGAGTGCAGCAGCTGGCGCTGCAGGTTGGAGACCTCCACGCGGTCGGAGTCGCACACGCCGATCGTGCCCACGCCCGCCGCAGTCAGGTAGAGGAGCACCGGTGACCCCAGGCCGCCCGCGCCCACCACCAGTACCCGCGCAGCCGCGATGCGCGCCTGGCCCGCCTCGCCGACGCCCGCCACCAGCCAGTTGCGGCGGTAGCGCTGAGCGGCGGGGCCGCCCAGGGGCGCGGGGGCGCCGCGCAGCGGGATGGCGACGCAGCGGCTGCGGGCATCGACCGCCGCATCGCGCGAGTACGGGTCGCCCACTGTCATGAGAGCCCCGACCAGCTGTGGGTGCCGTCCGCCAGTTGCTGCTTCTTCCAGATGGGCAGCTGGGCCTTGACCTCCTCCACCAGGGTCTCGACCGCCGTGAACGCCTGCGCGCGGTGCTCGGCCCCCACGGCCACGACCATCGCGTCGTCGCCCACCTCCAGGCGCCCGACGCGGTGCCAGGCGACGACCACGTGGACGCCCGCGCGCTCGGCCAGGCGGTCGGCCAGGGAGTGCAGCACCTGCGGGGAACTGGGGTGCGAGGAGTACTCGATGGCGTCCACGCACTGCCCGCCGTCGTGGTTGCGCACGGCTCCCACGAAAACGGCGACGGCCCCGCACCGGGGGTCGCGCGCCGCATTCGTCAGGGCCGTCGCGTCCAGGGGTTCTTCAGTGATTCCAGTGAACACCCGCGCAGGCATGATTCCTCCAATTTCGGCGGTCGGTGCGCTCCGATTTTACGGGGCCCCGGGGGATCGGGCCCTCCGGGGGCCGTGGGCGGGACGGATGTCTCAGGCCCGGGCGCGCCGCCCGCGCGCCCGGGGTCGCCCATCGCGGCGGCGCGCGAACGGATCTCATCCACCCCGCGCCCGGGCCACCGGGCGCCTCAGCCCCGCGCGCGCCGGGAGCGCCGCGCCCACCACGCTCCCCCGGCCGCTGCCACGAGCAGCCCCGCGCCCACCGCCCGCACCAGTGGGGAGGCCGACGCGCCGGATCCTGTTCCCTCGATGGACGCCGACTGCGTCTGCCCCTCCTCCCGGGAGGCGAGGGCGCCCGACTCGTCGAAGAAGTACCAGTACCCGTCGATCAGCCTCCACTCGGAGTGTACGGCCGAGGCCGAGGAGTCGAAGTAGTACCAGTTCCCCGAGGGCCCCTGCCACCAGCCCGTCGTCGCCTCCGTGCGGCCGGCGTGGAACCACCACGCCCTCGGGGTCTCGCTGGTGTACTCGTGGCCCCACCTGGCGTTGTCCACACCGGCGTAGGCGATGCCCTGGTCGCTGAACTCGCACACCAGCGCCGGGACCTTCACGGAGTCCCAGATGTCGCCCATCGGGAACCACAGGCCGTCCCCGTGGATCGCGTGGCGGGTGAGGCGGTCCGGCGTGTCCTCGGCGAGCCCCGTCTGGATGATCGTGCTGGGGGCCAGGGCGCCTAGGAACTCCTCGAAGTTCGACGACTCCTGGCCGTGGTGGCCGGCCTTGAGGATATCGACGCTCCCGACCTCGGAGGCGATGCGCCCCTCGAAGCCGTTGTGGGTCGTCCAATCCGAGTCCGTGTCCATGAGGTCGGCCGCCAGGAAGGCCGAGCGGCCGAAGGCGCTGACCTTCGCGCCCCACCCCATCAGGTTCGCGTCGGTGGTCCCCTGCCGTTTGTACACCTCGTCGACGTCGAAGGGGATCATCTGCACGTCCATGTCGCCCATGCGCACGTGGGTGGAGTAGCCGTCCAGCTCCTGGATGAACTGCGCCCCGTACTCGGAGCGCGCCCACTGGGCGGCCTCGACCAGGTGGTCGTAGACGTACTGGTTGTCCCACAGCCCGTTCTCGTCGGTGATCCACTGGTCGGAGTACTCGGGGGAGAAGATGAGCTTGGGCCTGTAGCGGCGGATGATCTCGTCCGCGTTGCCGATGTGGTCCGAGTGCGCGTGGGTGCCCAGGTAGAAGGCCACGTTCGAGTCCGTGACCCCCTGGTCGTCCAAGTACTCGAGCAGCCACTCGGTGGTCGACGAGGTGGAGGCCGCGATCCCCGAGCGCGCCGGGTAGCGGGGGTCCGAGCCGTCCGGCGCGTCCGCGTCCTCGCCGCCGTCGATGATGCCGAACCACCCGTTCGACTCCAGCAGGATCGCGTCGGAGTTGTAGGAGGACAGGACGAACATGCGGGTCTTGCCGGACGCCCCCTCGAAGGAGTACGACGAGCCGGACTGGGGCACGGCGGACTGCGCCTCCGACTGCGCGCCGTCCCCGGGCGCCGCCACCGCGGGGCCGGCCACTGCACTGCCCACCAGGGCGAGGGCCCCCGCCCCCGCCATCCATCGCCTCGCCGTCATCGCGCCTCCGCTCGTCGCCGGTCGCACCCAACGCTAACGCACTGCGGCCCGGGCGGCGCCGACGGGGGGCGGGCGAGTCGCAGGGCGCCCCTATGCGGTGCGCTTGAGCTCCTTGTTTCGAACGTGGGAGAACCGCCCGGCCCTGATGCAGGTCGGAGCCGCTTGGGGCCGCGCGATGTTCACGATGTGGGGGCGCGCCGTCCGATATGTGGGTGGGTGTTCCCGGTGCGGGGCGCTGGGGAGTATGGTTACCGGTACTGGCGCGGTCGCGCCGGTATTTCCCAGTTGTTCGTACTCCCCGGCGTGGGGGAGGGAAGGGGCGTGGGGCATGGGTGTGGAGAAGGCGGTCAAGCAGGCCGGCGGGGCGGGCAAGGGCGGTTCGCAGGGGACGTACTTCGAGCGCTTGCGGGCGGTGGCGGAGCTGCGCTACGACGACAGCGCCGACGACGCGGCCCACCAGCTGGTGCTGGACAAGATCGGCGCGTGCGAGGACTTGGTGCGCCAGTACGCCCAGGCCAACGGGTTCCGCTCCGAGCAGGTGCGCGCCGCGATCGACGAGTGGGCGCGGTCGTTCCTGGCGGACCTGGGCGCGACGCGGGACCAGTTGCGCGACGGGCGCGACGTGGTGGTCCAGGCCCGCGGGGTGATGCGCCAGGCCCGGGACCTGTTCAACCAGAATGTGTCCGACGAGCTGCTCACCGGAGGGGAGCGGGGGTGGCGCCTCGCCACGGACGGGGCGGGCGCGGTGGCCTTCTTCGCGATCCCCGTGGTGGGCGCGGTGGCCATGGTGGCCAGCGAGCTGTACTGGTCGGGCCTGGAGAAGGAGCGGGACAGGGAGAGGGAGGAGTACTGCCAGAACGTGATCGAGCAGATGAACGCCTCCTTGAACGAGGGCGCCGAGAGGATGCAGGCCATCATCGACAACGGCGGAGACGGAGAGAAAGTCTGGGGGCGGCAGGCACCGACTCCCCCTCTTCCCGGGGTCGTGGATCCGAACCTGATGGCCGGTGGTACCGGGGGCCTCGGCGGTGGTCCCGGGGGTATTGGCGCCGGGGGCCTGGGGGGCGCCGGTGGTGGTCTTGATGGGGCCGGTGGTTCTGGTGGCGTGTTGTTGCCGGGGCGGGATTGGGCGTCGGAGGGGTTCGCGCGCCCCGGCGCCATCCAGGATCCTCCCCCGTACGCGCGTCTCAGCGATGTCGACGGGGTGGGGCTGGTGGGGCGGCCGGTGAACCAGACGGTCACGCCCAACGGCCTGGTGGGCGGGTACGCGCCCCCCTCGGCGGTCCACGCCTCCGATCCCAGGTGGGACCCCGCCTACCGGATCCCCCAGGACGCCCTCAGTGTGGGGCGGGCGGCGTCGTCGGGGGCGCTGGGCGCCATCGCGGGCGGGGCCGGCATCAGCGCCCGGTCCCTGCTGTCCGGGGCCGCGGCAGCCGGGGCCAAGGGGGCGGTCGGACTGGGCGCCGCCGGTCTGAAGGGCGGGGCCGGGCTGGGCGCCGCCGGTGCTGCTGGTGCGAAGGGCGGGGCCGGGGGCGTGATGGGCATGGGCGCCCCCGTCGGAGGGGCCGGCGGGAACGACGCGGACGAGAAGAAGAAGCGCCGCCCCTTCACCGCGGTGTTCGCCGACGAACCGGACCAGGAGGCCGCCCCCGTGTGGGACCCCGCCCACGGGCCCGGCTCCGCCGACGACGACATCGTCCTGGAAGTCGACCTGGACGAGTGGGGACTGCGATGACCAGGACACGCACGAACGCACTGGGGCGCGCGAGCACGCCACGACT
>ERZ773075.1041-NODE-1041-length-16399-cov-39.177_pt1 | contig 16399 bp, 18 predicted proteins | sample MGYA00580614_ERZ773075 | MGnify/ENA primary metagenome ERZ773075 (study PRJEB29015, sample SAMEA2738021) | human oral metagenome | biome: human oral; feature: human-associated habitat; material: dental | place: China | collected 2043 ... | reverse complement strand
CCCGCAGTCAGGGGCCCGTCGGTTCCCGCCGCGGCAGACCCGCGTCACGATGTCGCACGTGAGCCGAGCAGACCTGAGGCCTGGACGAAGCCGACGTCGCTGGGAACGGAATGGAGATGCGGTGACCCGCCTGCGGGCACCGTCGGCCAGGCTACCCGTTTTCCACAGGACCACACCAGAGCGGGTGGCAAGGTGAGGGCGTGGTGCTGGACACGCCAAATTCAGACCGTATTCAGACCGCGCTGCTCACCCCGCCCCATGACGATGGGGCGAACGCCCCTGACGTTACTCAGGTCACCCCTCCTACCATCACTAAGCATGAGTACGACGACACCCACCTGGTCAACCGTTGCGGTAGGCGATCTTCCCCGCCTCACCGTGGACGGACGAGGCACCGGGCTGGCGTTGTGGACCGCACGCACCCGACATGAGCGCAATATCGGCCTGCTCGGCACCGACTCGATTGACGGAGCCCTGTGGATCACTCGCTGCAACTGGGTGCACTGCTTCCGCATGCGCCACACGATCGACGTCGTCTACGTGGGACGCCGCGGGAAGGTCGTTGCGGTGACGACGATGCCGCCGAACCGGATGGGGAGGCCCCGGCTGCTCGCGACCGCCGTTGTCGAGATGCGGCAGGGAGATGCCTCTCGCCTGGGAATCCGCAGGGGGAGCATCCTTGCGGCAGCTCCCACCGAGCCGCCCCCACCGTCCGCCCCCGGCTCAGCGGGAGTCCGAAACAACGTTTTCCGCTCGGCTCACTGAAAGGCGCCCCCACATGTCTCCCCAACCTTGGCTGCTCGGCGCCATAGCGCTGGGCTCCGTCGCGCTCATCGCCGGCCCGGTCTCCGCGTGGACGAGGCGCTACGTACGAGAACCCTTCGACGACGGGGACAAGTCTGACGCCGGCGCCCACTCCGCGGTGGATGCCTCACAAGACACTGCAAACGGCACCACGACCACCGCAGGCGATAGCACTGACCCGCGCCCAGGGAACTCTTCACCTCCCGCTTCACCCGAGTATCCGAAGCTGAAGCATCCCGGCCTCCTCGGCACGGTGCCGCAAGGATTACTGGCTCTGGCTCTATGCCTCATTTGCGCCTGGTGGGGGACCCGAGTCGGCACAACCGCCGTGACGCTCACCGCCATCCCCGTGTACGCACTGCTCGGGTGCGCCGGAAGCGTCGACGCCGTGGCACACCTGCTTCCCAACCGTCTGCTGGGCGCCACGACCACTTGGCTGATCACGTGCGGAGTGGTCGCCGTCGTGCTGGACCCCGACAGGGCTCATACCGCCCTCACCGCAGCGCTCTGCTCACTGACGGTAGGCGGCATCAGCCTGGCCCTGGCGCACTTCCGCACCGGCCTGGGGCTGGGAGACGTCAAACTCGGCGCGATGATCGGCCTCTGGCTGGGGTGGCTCGACCCCTGGATGCTCATCTTCGGACTGTGCCTCGGAGTTTTCCTGGGCGGAATCGCCGCATTGTTCCTGCTCATTACTCGCCGTGCATCGCGCAAGGACCCCATGGCCTACGGCCCCTACCTCATTGCCGGCGCTCTGCTCACCTGGCCGCTGGCAATCGTCTGACACAAGGAGAGGCATCACATTTTATGGTGAGAAATCCACAAAGCCACGGGCACCACCTCGTGATACCGTCATAGCGCGTTACCTCTTCGTGACCTTTAGGTGTGGCGACGACCAGCGCTCGGAACTCTGCCGCCTCTTGCCCACCCGCCCCGCCCCCTGCAGAGTCAAGACATCGTAAGGCCCCTCATGCTTGTGCTCACCGGCTCCCGGTCCCACCCGGACGCGAACAAGGACTGGGACATGGGCCAGGCCACCACAATCCTGCAGCGACTCGGTCAGGGACCGGTCCTGCTGCTGTGCCGCACCGGGGAGGACGAGCACGCCGCTCGCACGGTTCGAGGGATCCTCAAACGCAAGGATCTCGGCGTCCTGGCACTGAATGAGCCGGAGACCCGTTTCCGCGCCCTGGGCTACTGCCTCCTACAGCTTCATTCTCGGGCCTACGGCCAGGCGCAGACGGTGGTCGACGCGTTGCGGCCCGCATTACGTACCAGAGTGGCCCTCAGCTCGGTCAGCAAGCTCACCAGCCCCTCGCCGACAATCGGACAGCACCTGCAGTCGATGGTGCCGGGCTCTCGTTTCACCCTCGACCTGGATGGGGCGCAAAGCCGTGTCACCAAGGTCAAGGACGTGGTCTGGAACAAACCGCCTCAGGGAAGCCTGGCGATCTGGGCCGCGGACGACGAGCAGAACCGAGTCACAGGCGGCCTGGCCTCCCTGGGGCTTCACCGAGAACCTCTGCTCCCCATGTCCCGCACCTGGCCGGCCAAGTCCTGGGCGGAAATGACCATGCTCATCACCAACCCCGGCCCCCTCGTGTCGCAGGCGCTTGCACCCCTCACCCAGACCTTCTGCCCCTACTGCGGTCAGATGGCCGTGCCACAGGGATGTCTCCTGTGTGGCACATGGCCCAACGTACCTGCGCAGGCGCCCCGCGCTTCCGTCCCCCATCCAGTCAAGGAGTCCTGATGAATCCGCGTCAACGGCGAGGTGTCCTGCTCATCCTCGTCACGGTCCTCGGAGCAGTGGTCACCTTCGTAGCCATGTTCAGCTATGTCCAGTCGATCTCCTCGCAAGTCGGCCCAATGACAACCGTTCTCAAGCTGTCGCAGCAGGTGAACGAGCTCAAGGAGGTCACTGCGGCTGAGGTGGTCACCGAGCAGGTTCCCAAGCGGTGGGTTCCCGACGACGCCATCCATGACGTCAATGACCTCAAGGGCAAGGTGGCGGCAGCCAACCTGAACAAGGGCGCGGTGCTGCAGACCAGCATGCTTCAGGATCCGCCGCAGCTGACGGAGGGATATCGCGAGGTGTCGATCATGATCGACGCCGAGACCGGCGTCGCCGGCAAGGTCACTCCGGGCTCCCGAGTCGACATCGTCTCAACGGTGGAAGATCCCAACACCAAGGCGCAGAAGGCGGAGATCATTATTCAGAACGCACTCATCACCGAGGTCGGTGTGACCACGAAGGTGCAGGACAAGGACGAGAACGGGAACTTCTCCGAGGAGAAGGACAGCGTCCCAGTGACCTTCTCGCTGACGCCTGAGCAGTCGCTCAAGCTCGCCTACGCCGAGAGCTTCTCAAAGAAGGTCCGTCTCCTTCTGCGCCGCGACGGTGACCAGGGGAGCGCACAGACCCCCGAGTACTCCGCCAATCCCGGAACTCCTGCCCAAGGAGCAAGCTGATGCAGTACCTGGTAACCGATCATGAGGAGACCCGCCAGCAGGTACTGGCGGCTATGGCCGAGGCTGAGGGACTTGGCGAAGTCCGTACTGTCACATCACCTGAGAAGCTGAGAGAGCTTCTGGAACCGGACGTCACATCGTGCATTCTGGTCGACGAGGCGCTGGAGGGGCGCATCGCTCTGCCCACTGTTCAAGAGCTCTCCCGCACCTACCCACTCATTCCCGTTGTTCTGCTGAGCCGGACTCGTACCTCCGAAAGCGTTGTGGCAGCGATGGACGCCGGAGCACGGACCGTGCTGGCGCTGCCTTTGTCCCTCGAGGAGGTCTCCAACCGTCTGCTCCCGGTCCTGGCGTGGTCGCGCGCGGTCCGCAGCGAGGCCTCAAGCCGGGAGGAGATCACTGCACGTCGCCAGGGCACGATCACCGCCGTCGTCGGCGCCAAGGGGGGCGTAGGCACCTCGACCGTCGCCCTCATGGCTGCCGCACAGCTCGCTCAGGGGGCTCGTACCTGCCTGGTGGATCTCGATGTCCGCGGTGGTGATCTCGCCGCCATGACCGGGATCTCGGTGCGCCGGTCCATCGCCGACCTGGCTGACATCGCTGCAGAGGTCAGCGCCCGGGAGATCTCCGAGGTCATGTATCCCCTCCCCGGCGGGATCGCCCTCCTGCCCGCCCCGGAACAGGGCGAGACCGGTGAGACGCTGACGGAGTCGGCCACGCGTCAGATCCTCACCATGCTGCGCTACCAGTTCGACCACGTGGTCCTGGACTGCGGCAACCGGCTTGACGACATCCTGGCCATGGGGCTCGACTCCGCCGACCGAGCCCTCATCGTCGCAACCCCCGATGCGCCGGCCCTGCGCTCGGTACGCAGGCTGAACGACGCGCTCGACCGCCTCGATATCGCCCGTGGACGCCCCTTCGGACTGGTAGTCAACCTGACCAGTCGGCAGCGTGAGATCCAGCCGGCTACCGCAGCGAAGATGACAGGAGTGGCACTGGCCGCCAGCATTCCCGACCTGACGGCTCAGATCGAGATGGCCGTCAACTCCAACACTCTGCTGACGTCAAGGGTTCCCGCCATGGCTAAGGCCGCCCAGTCCATCGCCGGTGCCATCGTGACCGGAACGGCGACAGCCCCTGGCGGCGCTCCCGATCAGAGCATGGCGGACGGCTCGACCAAGACCTCGCGACGAGGCCGCAAGCGCCGCCGCTCGGAGAGGGGCCAGATCACGGTGGAGTTCCCCGTGGTCTTCGCCCTGGCCACCGCTGTGATTCTGATATGCATCCAGGCACTCAGCATCGGAGTCTCTTACATGTACGCCACGCATGCCGCCAATGAGGCGGCCCACGCCTACGGCATCGGAAAGAGCCCGGGTCAGGTGCAGCAGGAAGTCACCAGTCGTCTGCCCAACAGCTACGCCGCACGTACCAAGGTGACACGCTCCGGCGCAGACAGGGTGACCGTCACGCTTCCGGTCCTCTCCGTTGTCGATATGGATACCTCCGCGAGTGCTGGAATCGTCTGGGAGAAGTGATGAGTACTACGTCTACAACCACAGCCGTCCGCCCTGCGCGTCTCACCTCATCCCCAAAGCGCCTGATCAGCCGCCTACGTCACGAGGAGCGAGGTGTCCTTGATATTGAGCTCATTGGGTTCGTGCCGATTCTGGTCCTAGTCACCCTGTTCCTTGTTCAGGGCTTCTTCGCTGTCTCCACAGTGACCTCCGTCAGCGCAGCCGCCCGAGACGGCGCTCGCGCAGCAATGCTGGGGCGCTCCCCCGAGCAGGCCGCGCATGAGGCGCTGCCCGACTGGGTACGCCTGGAGTCCGTATCGGATAGTTGCGGGTCCGGGCACTGTGTTCAGGTCACCGCCCGGGTTCCGATCGGTATCCCGTCCATCACCAGTGAACGCGTCACCGTGACTCGTACGGCCTACTTCCCCGAGGGCTGAGATGGCACTACGAGACCGGGTTGCCCAGCCCCAGGGAGGAAGACAGCAGACCGCCGGCAGCAGAGAGGACCTGGTGGCGCTCTACCGAACCCGGCTACTGGATGAGATCGACCTTGAAGAGGTCGCCGGGCTAGAGCTGGCCCAGCAGCGCGCCCGCCTGGAGCGGGTACTCTCACGACTTTTGTCTCTTGAGGGCCCAGTCATGTCGCCGCGCGAGCGGGCCTGGCTCATCAAGCGAGTGATCGACGACGCCGTTGGGCTAGGGGTGCTCGAACCCCTCATCGCAGATCATTCCGTCACAGAGATCATGGTTAACGGCATGGAGGATGTCTTCATCGAGCGGGCCGGACGAATCGAGCGGGTGCCCACCCGCTTCACCTCTGAGGCCGAGCTGTATCAGCTCATTGACCGCATCGTCTCCTCGGTCAACCGCCGCGTGGACGAGTCCAGCCCGATGGTCGACGCACGCCTTCCCGGCGGAGAACGTGTCAACGTCATCATCCCACCGCTGGCGCTCGACGGACCGACCATTACCATCCGGCGGTTCCCTCAGCCCTTCCGCCTTCCCGATCTCGTCGCTCGCAACAGCCTGCCGCAAGAAGCCGCTGACCTCTTAGGGGCACTGGTGGCCGCTCGGTTCAATATTCTCGTCTCCGGCGGAACCGGATCTGGGAAAACGACCTTCCTCAACGCACTGTCCGGAGTGATCTCGGACCGAGAGCGGATCATCACCATTGAGGATGCGGCCGAGCTGTCCCTGCAGCAACCCCATGTGGTTCGTTTGGAGGCACGTCCAGCCAATACCGAGGGCGCAGGACAGGTGACGATTCGCGACCTGGTGAGAAACTCACTGCGTATGCGCCCGGATCGCATCATTGTTGGCGAGGTCCGTGGAGGCGAGACACTTGACATGCTCCAGGCGATGAACACCGGTCACGAGGGCTCACTGACCACCGTGCACGCCAACTCCGCCACCGACGCGCTGAGCCGCCTGGAGACGCTGTCCTCCATGTCCGATGTCACGCTCCCAGTCGAGACCGTCAGAGATCAGATCAATGGTGCCATCGACGTCATTATCCAGCTGGAACGCGACTCCACCGGCATGAGGAGGGTCAGCACTATTGAAGCTGTGACCTCCCGACGCCGCGAAAGCTATACGACCTCGCTCATGATGCGATACGTTCATACCGCCCAGCGTGATCAAGGACATTTCGAGTTCCGCGGCATTTCTCAAGCCATGGCGGACAGAGTTCATCAACACGGCCTACGACTCCCAGCAGGCCTTCTTGTGGAGGAGACGGCATCATGAGCAATGTCCTTCTCATCTACATCAGTGGCGCCGCCACCCTCCTCATCGGGAGTGCCGCACTCATCACTTTGTCCGCTAACGCGGGGCGCACAGCCGAGCTCGCACAAGGCCTCGGAGCCACAGAAATCACTCAGCGAGGAACCGCAGGAAGTGCTCTTCTCACTCTCCTTCGCAGACTCCCTTTCAGCAAGCCGCTGCGGAACAGGATCTCCAGCGCTGGGCTGACCTGGGATGTCGCGATCACGGAGCTTATTCTCACAGGGGTGACCGTTGGGACATTTTTCCTCTCACGCCTTGTCGTTGGACAAATCGCAGGTGGCATTTTTGCCGCTCTCATCCCAGTTTTGTTCTTCCGGTGGCTACGCCGACGCAGGGACCAACGGGTCGAACGATTCATCGCCCAGCTCCCCGAGGTCTCTCGAGTTCTGTCCAACGGAACCTCAGCAGGTATGTCGGTAGAACGCGCCCTGGTCCTGGCCGCCCAGGAGATGTCCGAGCCCGCGGGCGTGGAACTCAAACGTGCCACCTCTCAGCTCGCGCTCGGATGGTCATTGAACAGCGCTCTCACCGACCTTTCCGAGCGGATGCCCTCACGTGAGCTCAATGTCCTCGTGCGCACGATCATCATCCAGTCCACAGCAGGCGGCGCGCTCGCCAGCGCCCTGCACGACATCGCCCTCGCGCTCGAGGACCGCAAGCAACTGCATCGCGAGGTCAGGACCGCCATTATCGGCTCGGCCTTCAGCGCCTATCTAGTTCCCCTCATCGGCCTCACCGCCGTTATTCTCATGAACGTCATGAAGCCTGGAGTATTGGACGATATGGCGTCATCGTTCGCTGGACGCATCGTCCTCCTTGCGGCTCTCTTCTGCTTCGGAATCGGCGCACTGCTCATGAGACTCGTCTCCCGGGTGGAGGTTTAGTGTGACAGCAATTGCTTTCGGCACTACAGCAACACTATTTGTCCTTCTTGCCGCATACGGAATTCACCTCATCAGAGACGACAGAACCAATCGGTACGGAATTAGTGGAGAAGAAAATCATACAACCACAGGCGGAGGCGCTTTTGTTCGACTCATCGACACCCTCGGCATTAAAACTCAAAAGTTCCTTCGCAAACTCTATGGTCCCGCCCACCTGAAGTCTCTTGATCGCCGGTTGAAGAATGCCGGCAACCCTGAGGGACTGAGTCTCGACCTCTTCATTCAACGAGAAGCCGGCTTTATTTCACTCAGCATTCTCCTCCTGGTGATTTTCACTTTGTTGGGACACCCAGTATACGGCCTGTCTTTTGGTGCAGTATTCTCGGGATGGATGTACCTTTGGTTATTTCAGGCAGTTCAGAAGCGTCAGGCCTCGATCGACCGCGACCTTCCTGACTTCCTTGATATTCTTGCCATTACAGTGCGCTCAGGCATGTCGTTTCGCAGCTCACTCGAGCGCGTTTGCAGCCATTTCGACGGTCCTATAGCAGAGGAGATGCGTAAGGCGCTTCATGAAATGCGGCTCGGCGTTTCACGACGCGACGCTTTTACCGCCACCAAGGAACGCTGCCGCTCCGATAACATCGATAATTTTGTTACAGCACTCCTCCAGTCCGAAGAATTAGGCACCCCGATCGGTGATGCTCTCGCTTCAATTGTCAAGGAGATTCGACGCGAACGAGCACAGCAGGTCCGCCGCGCTGCAGCTAAGGCGCAGCCCAAGGTGGCACTCGTCGCCACGACCACCATGGTTCCAGGTGCCATGATTCTCATGCTCGGAGGGATGATATTCGCCAACTGGGAGACAATCGCAAGATTGTTTGGTGGATAACATGCCGATACTTGACGCTCGACACTCACAACTCACCTCCAGTTCCATTCAACACCACACCCTTTTCACCGCCGTCGGTTTGATCTGCGATATACGGCTCGGACTCATCCTAGCCAGCGAACTCGGAATTATTGCTTCGAATACCGGCCGGACCCCCGTCGCAGCACCAATACTAGGTCTCGTAGTCAACTGGGTAACTCTGAAAACGTTTAGAAAATACCCACACCTCATTGTTGGCAACTGGATTTATTTATGTTCCGACCTAGTAGTTACTTGCATCGTCGTCACCACTCTTCCCACCATATTTTCTGGCGGTCTTCCTCTTTCTCTCGCTTACATCATCGCGTCCTCAGTGCTCATCGGCCTCGTAAGCCAGGCGTTCTGGGCATCACTGTGGAGCGTTGGCGTCACCCTGTCCCTTGCACTCCTCAAGCTTCACAACACGTCCCTTCCTACTGTTGTTGCAGCCACCATGGTTGCAGGGATCTTTATCAGCATCCTTCTCGGCAACCGTTTAAACAGCCAGTTCGCAGAAATCAGTCGGCTTTCCACCGAAGCCGCTTTCGCAAGAGCCGAGGAACGCGCCCTTGCCGAACGGCTCACCATCGCTCGAGACCTGCACGACTCGCTTGCGAAAAGCGTTCACGGCATTCGCATGCTCGCCGAGACCTTGGACAGTTCTCTCGCTTCCGAGCATCACCCCGACGCTCAGCTCAGCCACCTGATCTTCGAGTCTGCGGACGAGGCAAGCAGAGAAGCGCGACTCGTTCTTGACGGCCTGCGTTCCGGCGGCGACGAAGACGTCATTGGGGCACTCACTGAGGAAGTAAACCGGTGGGGCGCGCGCACTGGCATTGCAGTCTCTACAAACAGAATTGAATCACAACCTCAAATGCCTTGTTCAACTGAGGCGATGTGGCAACTTCAGCGAATTGTGGGTGAGATTCTCACTAATGTCGAGAAACACGCTCAAGCCACATCAGTAAATGCCGATTTTTTCTACGACAAAACACACTTTCATCTGGATATCTACGACGACGGTATTGGTCTCAACAATAGAGTGAGCGAACTCAACCAGGAAGGTCATTATGGACTTACCGGATTGATAGAGCGCGCCGAGTCTCTAGATGGCCACATTTCCATTGACTCACCCCCTGAATTTGCCGATGGAACACGCATCCATCTTCGTGTCCCCATTGATTCACTTGGCAACAGCAAGGAGAAGAGCACATGAAGGTCATGGTCGTTGACGACAATGCCATTGTTCGACTCGGACTTCGCTCGGTTCTCAGCCGCATCGACGCCGTGCATGAGGTCATCGAAGCGGACGACGCATTTTCCGCACTCGAGGCGAATCATGCGCACTCCCCTGACATTATCCTCCTCGATATCTCTATGCCCCCGGGACGCAGCGGGCTTGAGATCCTTCCAGAACTTGCCAGCGACGCGTCGGTTATTATGCTCACCTCGAATCGAGATCCCGCCAGCATTCGCCAGGCACTTGACGCGGGGGCACGTGGTTATCTGGTCCACGGTCAACTGGGCATCAACGAGGTAGCCGGCGCCATTGAGACCTGCCGCAGCGGCGGCCTGGTTCTCGGCAGGGAAGCAGCGGACGTCATGCTCAACACCCACGCTCAAGAGGCCCCAGACAACCCTTTGCGAGACCAGGTCTCGGAGAGGGAGGCCGAGATCCTGGACCTTGCTGCGACCGGCATGTCCAACAGCAGGATCGCCCAGCAACTATTTCTCTCGGAACGAACAGTAAAAAACTATCTCAATAGTGCCTACCCCAAGATCCACGTCCACAGCCGCGCCGAGGCGATCGCCGTCTGGTTGTCACCACCTGCCAGCCAGTAGGCCACAGGACAGGGCGCATGCCCCTACCTGACAGGGCGCGCACCCCCCTAACTTGAAGACCGTCAAAGACATGAGGCATCACTACGGTGCCACTCAGTGATGGAGGTCATCATGAACAACAACGCACTGCTCCGCCTTCAGGTTCGTCTCCAGCAGGCCTGGGTCAACCTTCGCGATGGCGAACGAGGCCAGACGATGGTCGAGTACGCCGGCATCGCCCTCGTCGCCGCTGCGATTATCGGCGTCGTCATTTCAGTGGCTGGATCTGGGGGAAGCACCATCGGAGAGATCATTATTCAAAAGATTGCGAAAGCGATCGCAGAGCTCGGCGGCTAACAGGCACCTTTATTTGAGTTGTCCGACCTCATGGGATTTCCTCATCAGGGCTTCCTAGCTCTGGTGAGGAAGTTCTTGCTTTTTTATCAAGGAGTTCTTATGTCGTCCATGTCCTCGTCCTCAGTGCCGTCTCGTCGGTCTTTTGTGGCCCTCTCGGCCCTGGCGGGGATCGGGTTGCCGGTGCTGGCGGGCTGTGACCTGCCGGGGGTGTCGAAGGACAAAGGTGGATCCGCCTCACCATCGGGTTCCTCAGCCACGGCCGGAGGATCGGCCTCGGCCAGCGCCAAGGCAGGTAGCACCGACTGGCAGAAGCTCGACGCCCACATCATGGGCCACAACGTGACCGTGGAGGTCTCCCCCGTCATCCGCCAGGACGAGAAGACCTCAATCATCGCCCTGAGGCTGACCCGCGCCAAGGACGACGCCTCCATCGACGCCGTCAACGCCAGCTCCTACAGCGGAATTAGCAACAAGCTCAACATCTCAAACTATCTGGGAGTCCCATCAATCTCCCGCCCCAGCACCGGCGCCTCCCTGGTCAAGCTCCTCGACCTGAGCTCCGGGCGCGTGTGGAGCGCCATCAACGGCAGCGGCGGACTGCTAGACCTCACCCCCGGCGAGAACATCACCTCCTACCTGTCCTTCGGCAAGGTCGACACCGACACCGTGACCGTCATGGTCCCCATGGCCGGCTTCACCACCGTCTCGGTCCTGGAGGCCGACACCGCCAAGAAGGCCAAGGTCAACCTGAGCACCGCCCAAACCGCGATCGACCAGTCATCCCACGCCGCCACCGAGCTCGCCGACCCCGTCGCCATCGAGCGCTACACCCGCGCCCTGGACGACTCCACCAGCACCCAGGCCGGCAGCAAGGACATCACCGTCACCCTCAACAGTGACGTCACCTTCGCCTCCGACTCCGCCGACCTCACCCCCGCCGCCGACACCCAGCTCCAGACCGTCGCCGACCAGCTCAAGCAGCACCCCGACGGCGGCACACTCACCATCGTGGGCCACACCGACGACATCCAGGACGACGCCTACAACCAGACCCTCTCCGACAAACGCGCCAACGCCGTCAAAACCAAGCTCGAACAGCTCACCAAGCTGGACAAGTGGAAGACCAGCGTGTCCGGCAAGGGCGAGAGCCAACCCAAGATCAAGGACACCACCGACGAGGCCCGAGCCGCCAACCGAAGAGTCGAGATCACCCTGACCCCCACCGGCGGCACCTCCCCCAAGAACAGCACCACCACCCCCAGCAATGGCGGTGGCAGTACCAGTGGCAGTGGCAAGCTGCCGGACCCACAGGGCCCCGTCGCCAAGGGCCCCGAGGGCGTCACCCTCACCTCCAAAGGCACCAGCACCAGCGGAGAGGTCACCATCACCCTCGACCACCTCACCCGCACCGGCGGCTACCTCCTGGGCACCATCACCTGCACCGTCAAGGACGGCTCCACCGGCGCACCACTCCACCCGCTGCTCGAAGACCCCCAGACAGTCCTGGCCAACCAGCGCGACGAGTCCGGCGGCGCCCTACCAACCTTCAACGCCAGCGACGGCCTGACCCTCCTCGCCGGAGGCGAGCGCATCTTCCCCGCCGACTACCTCGACGCCGACGCCGGCCAGCACCTCCCCCTGACCGAGCTACGCCTCCTCGACCACCTCAAGGCCAGCACCACCACCATCTGCATCGTCTGGCCCGACCCCGGCGGCGACACCATCACCCTCGACCACCCCGAAGGAAAGTACTCACCCAAAGGCACCGCCTACCGCCTCACCGACATCCCCATCAAGAACAGCTGAGCGGCACCATGTCTCGTATTCTGCGTAAGACCACGTGGTTTCCATCCGGACCGGCAACCACTGAACGCGGCAGTATCCTGCCCTACGTCAGTGTTGCCGCAGCACTTGTCGCACTCGTGGCACTGACTCTCATGACTGGCCTTGGAGACGCCATCCTGCACCGTCGCGATGCCAGTAACGCGGCAGACGCAGCTGCTTTGGCGGCAGCACGAGCCTGGGGCGACTCCATTGAGTCGACCTACGGAAACGCTGTGGATGCCACCAGCGAGGACGGTCTTTGGAGCAATGCCGGCAGAGGACTCGGATCCTTCGCCGGTCCAGGAGCCAAGCGAGCGGCGGAGCGCTATGCCTCGATGGACGGGGCCACGCTCACTGCATACTCCGTGGACACAGCGCGCGGCACCGTCACCGTATCCGTCCGTACGAACTCCGCCGTGACTGGTACTAACCAGCGGCTCACCGCAACCTCGACTGCGAAGATCGAGCTTGAGGGTGGTGCATGCCTTAGCAGCGGCCAGGTAGGTTTCGAGATCAATGGAAAGTGCGTGACCAGGCGTCCCCAGGCCAAGACCCCTAATCAGAAGAAGGATGCCAAGCCGGCTCCCTTCAAGGTGCCTTCGGGGATGAGCAAGAAGGCCAAGGTCTCTACCCGCCTAGTGTCAGCCTGAGCTCTGGACTCCAGAGCAGCGGGGTCATCGTCCCGAAGGCGCCATGACCTGCCCTGAGAGAGACCGATCTCCACAAACGTTGGCGCTGGCGCATATCTGTCCGTAAAGTCTCAGACAGATAACGGTATCGACCCTGATGACACCGCTCTGCACCTGTCGCCTCACTGAAAGGACGCACTCTGTGCGCCGCCGTTCCCACATTCCCCGACTGGCAAGGGCAGTCGCCCTCACACTGTTCGTCGGTATCTCAGTCAGCACCGTCCAACCGGCTGCCGCAGTCCTCAGCTCAGAGGCGAAACAGAGCATCAGCACCACACGATCACTGTCCAGTGGATACAGCGCGGAAGGTTCCGGGACCAACCCGGTGACCACGCAGGTCACTGACGCACGGGCTGAGCGAGCAACGTCCCAGTGCTCCAGCCAGCGTTCCTGCCCATCGTCCCCACCACCGGGGACCAAGCAGGCGGAGAACGCGGGGGCCGGCCGAGTCAAGCACTCTCACCCTTCTGCGGCAACGCAGCCCGACTCCACGGTCGAGTCATCAGCGGGACGGCTGACGGTCGGCAAGACGTCGTCGGGCAACGCCCCCGACAACGCAGCAGCGTCCCAGTCCTCGGTCACGTACCCGATCCTGACAATTGGCGGCAACATTACGTACCGCCGGACAACCTCTGCAGAGCCCGATGGAACCGGCGCGGTCACCCACACGCTCTCCTACAAGGCCAACGTCCCGGTTCCAGAGCACAGCCAGGAAGTCGACTCGGCATGGAACAGCTTCGGCATCTCCTCTCCCCCCGCGGGTCAGCGTATCTGCCTGGGTAACGTCGCTCTCTCCTATGATTCCGGGGGCGATCTCGACAAGATGACCTTCGCTCATGTCACCGAGGGATCTGCCAACGGCAGCATCTCTGGAGTCCCTGCGGGCACGGCAGTCACGACGGTGGTCACCACAACACTTGACGTCTCAGTACTCAGCGGATCCGATCGCGATCTCGCCACCAGCTACGCCACAACCGTCCTGCTCTCGTCGGGCACGGTCAACGTCCCCGCAGCCTCATTGTCCATAGGTGATCCACCGAGCTCCTCCGCTAGTGGCACATTCGCCACGGTCCTTGCTACCAAGGCGAGCACCAAGCAACTCGTTGTCAACGGCGCAGCGATCACTGATAACGGCGGCTTTGATGCTCTCTCCGGTTCCTGGAGCACTGACAAGCTCACGAAAGACCGGAAGCAGCTGGCAAGTCAAACCCACTAGCCGATTCCTCTTTGAGACGCCCGACGATAACGCAAGGACAGTGCATGAAGACTCCTGCAAGAGCGGCTACTGCTGCGGTGGTGATAGGCGCCGCAGCCGCACTGAGTGCCTGTGGCCAGAGCGGCGCCTCGGACTCCAGCGCCACACCAACTGCCACCTCCGTATCAGCATCCCAATCGACGGCATCGGACAGCTCGACCGTGACGTCGTCGAACATGATGCTTCTTCCTCAAGGCAGTCTCATGCTCCAGGTGCCCGCGGACGCCATCACGGAGGCCACCACAACCTACGACGACGGCATGCAACAGACCTACTACGACAGCAGAGGCAGCATTCCTCTGACGGTTGTCGTCGAGTACTACGCCGCCGGTGCCAAACCAGCGGCAAGCATCCTAGCCGCAGAGCGGCAGGCGCTGGCCGCCCAGTCCATTCAACCGAAGATCACTCCCACTGAGGTTCCTGGGGGAACCGGAGGAAACCGTCTGGACTGGCAGGTCAAGGCGATCCCACCATGGCTGCAGGACCGTAAGACCGCCGAGGTTCCCATCACGTGCTCGGGGATCATCGTCGATGGCCCAGGTGGAGAGAGCTACGGCGTCTACGTCTTCGCAGACCCCAAGAACAAGGAGAGCCTGGACCGTATGTCTTCCGTCCTCTCATCGTTGACGGTGAATGCCTCATGAAGCGCCGCCTCCTCATGGCCGCTGGCGGCATCGTCTCACTGAGTACGATCGCCTCATGCAGCAGATCCCCGGAGAAGACACCTGTTACAGGGATGACCTCAGTCGATGATGTGAAGCAGCCGCAAACCCCGTCCAAGGGTCCTCAGGACGCTCCCAAGGACTGGACCGCCATCAACTACTCCGGCATCTCTCTCAGTCTGCTGTCCTCGCTCAAGGGCCCCACTCGACGCAGTGGATGGGAGCCGTACGTTGTGTCTTATGACAAGCAGGGCGACGGCGACAAGGTCGACCAGAGAGTCCTGCTCTCCGGCATCGACGCGAGTACCACCGCTGACGGAGTCAGACAAACCGTCAATCTCATGAGCTCCTATCTCTTCGAGAACTATGAGGAGATCGGCCAGGCCTCCTGGGAGGCCAGTGGAGATCGGCCCGCCACCGAGCGGATCGCCTTCTATTGGGGACCGACGTCATCCTGGATGGGATGGACCTGGCTGCTCGCCTCAGAAGTGGGAGTCGGCGTTGCCACCCTCTTGAGCACCACGATGGATGACGGTCTTCGCAACGGTATCGAGAACTCTCTGACTCTGACGAGGCAGCAACAATGACGATCCAAAGACGACGCGCACTCCTAGCAGCCTCAACGGCCACAGCCGCAACACTTCTTTGCGGTTGCTCCTTCGCTAAGCACCCAGGCCCAAAAGGTGACTGGGACCGCCTTGAGGACGGCGACCTGCTTCTCGCGGTTCCCAAGGGCTGGGATCGGTCAGTGGCGCAGTCCAGCATCTGGGGCACCACGTGGACCGATCCGTCTGACAAGTCAGCCGTTCTCATGACAGCTCAGTCCATCGAAGCGAAAGACGGCTACCAGGCTCTGAACCTCGCAATGAACGCCGCCCGGGCGGTCACCCGTGGGTATGAACCCGTTGGCTCACGTACCGCCATCACCAACGGATCCGTCATCCTGGCGCAGCAGCAGTACCGGATCACCTGGCCCTACCAGAAGCCGGGCTCACTTTGGGCCATCAGCCGGGACTCGAAGATCTGCCTCGTGGACTTCTCTGGAGAGAAGATCACCAGCGATCAGATCTCGACCGTGGGCCAATGGATCGAGCTGCGCTGATCGCCCGAGCACGTGCCCGCTTCACCCCCAGCGCACGTCGACGTGACGGTTGGCGGCCTTGCCGGCCTCATTGACACTGCCGTCCGCATTGGTCTCGGAGGCCACAGGCTCGCTCTCCCCCTTGCCGGAGGACTGGACGTTCAGGGACGGGACCTTGGAGGTCAGGTAGTCCGCGACCGCCTTCGCCCGCTGCTCGGAGAGCGTCTGGTTGTGAGCGTCGTCGGCTACGGAATCCGTATGCCCCACCACGGTGACCGTGGCCGGCGGCTTACCGTTCCAGCGCTTGACGATCTCGTCGAGCACCTGCTTGGCGCGGT
>ERZ773075.1039-NODE-1039-length-16413-cov-54.3865_pt1 | contig 16413 bp, 13 predicted proteins | sample MGYA00580614_ERZ773075 | MGnify/ENA primary metagenome ERZ773075 (study PRJEB29015, sample SAMEA2738021) | human oral metagenome | biome: human oral; feature: human-associated habitat; material: dental | place: China | collected 2043 ... | reverse complement strand
TTCCCGGCGCGGCCAGCGGGAGGATGACCTTGCGGAAGGCCTGGCCGGGGGTGCACCCGTCAACCATGGCGGACTGCTCGAGCTCCTGGGGCATTTGCCGGAAGAAGCTCGTCAGGTTCCACACGGCCAGGGGCAGGGAGAAGGACAGATCAGGAACGATCATCGCCTGGTAGGTGTCCGTCCACCCCCATTCGGAGAAGTTCTTCAGCAGGGGCACGATAATGGCTACCAGAGGGAACATCGAGGTCGCGATGACCAGCAGCAGGAGAAGGCCTTTCCCCCGGAAGCTCAGACGAGCGAGTGCGTAGGCCGTGAAAGTCGCTACCAGGAGGGCGACGACCGTCACGACGATCGAGACGATGAGTGAGTTGATGAGTCCGTTTCCGAAGTCATTCTTCGAGGAGAAGACCGCCTTGTAGTTCTCAAAGGAGACGTGCTGAGGCCACCAGCTGTTATCGAAGATCTCCTTGTCAGGACGCAGGGAGGACACCAGCATCCAGTAGAAGGGCGCCAGGCAGTAGATGACGATGAGGGCGATGCCGACGATGGAGAAGATGTTCCCCCAGTTCCTCTTGGTCTTGCGGACCGGTGCGGCGGTGGAGGTGCTCATGCCTGCTGACTCCTTTCAGTAGCCGTCCGAGGGGCAGGAGTAGAGGAGCCGGAGCGTTTGAAGAAGGCGCTGACCGGCAGCTTGCGCTCATTGCGCTTGCGTCGAGCCTCATCGTTGCCGCTGAGGTCGGTGTTGGTGATCTTCAGGAACGCGACGGCGAAGACGAAGACGTAGAGGAACAGGATGAGGGCGTAGGCCGCGGCACTGCCATACCTCAGGTTGGAGGCCTCATCCTGGACGAGCATGGAGAGGGTCTCCACGCTGTCCTTCCTGGGACCGATGAGGATGTAGGGCAGGTCGAACATGCGCAGGGCGTCCAGGGCGCGGAAGAGAACCGCCACCACGAGCACGGGCTTGACCAGCGGCAGGGTGATGGAGGTGAAACGCCTCCAGGCGCTCGCACCGTCGATCTTGGCCGCCTCGTAGACCTCGTCGGGGATGAGCTGAAGCCCGGCCAAAGTGAGCAGTCCGATGTAGGGAGCCGTCTTCCACACGTCAGCGATGATGATGGCCATCTTCGCGCTGAACCCGCCCGAGGCCCACATGATGTGTTGCCCCAGAATGGCATTGGCGACGCCTTTCTGGTTGAAGATCCAGCCCCACAGGATGGCGGAGACGGCTGTGGGGATCGCCCAGGGCACGAGGATGGAGGCGCGCACAATACCGCGGCCCTTCATCGCCCTGTGCATGATGAGCGCCATGGCCACACCGAGAATGGTCTCCAGGGCGACTGTTACCACTCCGAACAGTGTCGTGTTGTAGGCGGCAGTCCAGAAGCGGCCACCGGCCTCGGTGAAGATATCGGTGTAGTTCCTCATCCCGATGAACGGCTCGGTGTCGGAGACGAAGCCCGTCTCCGGGTCCACCCCCGCCTTGCCGAACATGGATTGCTGGAGTGACTGGAAAATAGGTATCAGGATGACAATCGTCAGGACCAGAACGGTCGGCGTGATGAGCAACCAGGCGAGCCGCGCCTGAGCCTTGGCGTTCTTGGACTGACGATTGACGGCCTTTGAGGAAGGGAGCGTCGTTGTACTCATGGGTTTCCTTGATTGGGTTGCCGAGACCGTGAGGGAAAGCGCAGCCGCCACGAGGACGACGGAAACAACACGGCGCCCGGTGGAGCGGCGCGCTTTTCCGCAAAAGAACCGCAGCGTATCGGCCCACAGAGGGTTGCTTCAGGACTCCAACTTCTTCAGCTCCTCCTCCAAGGAGACGATGGCGTCTTTCGGTGACTTGCTGCCCGGATTCTGGATCACCGGGTAGATGGCGTTCTGGATCGCCGCAGTCACATCCCCGTAGAGGACCGCATGCGGACGGCTCTTGGCATTCTTGAGACTCTCCCGGAGGATGGTCAGGTAGGGGAACTTCTGCAGCAGTTCGGCGTCCTCGTAGAGCGACCCGAAGATCGGGGCGAGGGCCTGAGTGTCCAGTTGATAGCGTTCGGAATCCTCACTGATCCACCACTTGACGAACTTCAGGGCGGTGGCCTTATTCTTCGAGCCCTGAGTGATGGCGCAGTTGTGCCCGCCCAGGGTGGGGACGAAGGGCTTGCCGTCAATGCTCGGCAGCGCGGCGACATCGAACTTGTCCGTCCCCAGTGCCTCAAGGTTGTTGGCGTACTGGTAGGGCCACTGACGATAGAAGAGAAGGTTGCCGGCCTCAAAGGCGTTACGGCCGTCCTCCTCCTTCCACTCCAAGGACTCCTTGGGAATGTATCCCTGGGAGAAGCCGTCGACGAGCCACTGGACACCCTTGATGGACTCCTGCGAGTTGACGACCACCTTACTGTCATCGCTGTAGAAGTCGCCACCAGCGGTATGGATGAACTCGGCGGCGTTGCAGGTGAGTCCCTCGTACTTGGCGAACTGGCCGCCGAATCCGCCGATGGACTCATGCCCCGGCAGGGCCCTGACCGCATCAATGGCGGCCTTCACCTCGTCCCAGGTCTTGGGGACCGCGACGCCGGCCTCCGCCAGGAAGTCCTTGCGGTAGAACATCACCGGGGCGTCCGTCTTGTACGGAACGGCGAAGAGCTTGTCCTTGTAGACTCCGGTCTGCCAGACGGGCTCGATGATGTCGTCATTCTTGAGCTCATCCTCGGGAAGCTCAACGATCCAGCGATTGGCGGCGAACTCGGAGACCCAGACATTGTCCACCGAGATGACGTCATAAGTGCTGGAGTTGGTCTTGGCGTTGTCGATGAGAGAAGTGCGCTGCTGGTCGGCCTCGGAGGAGAGCTCAATGAGCTTGACCTGCTCATCGGGGTTGGCCTTGTTCCACTCATCGATACGAGCCTGAACCTTGCCGGCAGAGTTGTCCTTGCCCTGGACCCAGGTGATCGGACCGGTGCCCTCAAAGGACACGGGTCCGCTGTCAGTGCCGCCGCCCTTCTTCGAGCAGGAGGCCGTGGCCGCCAGGGCGGCAGCCAGGATCGACCCCTGCATGAACTGGCGGCGGGGAAGGCGTGTCATGTGTGTTTCCTCCTTGAAACCATTGCTGGCCCCTCTTTCACATGAGACCAGGCTGTCGACGCGCGTCGACTCGAACATGTAACTCACGCTACACACCGGTAACCTAGCCGTCAATACATTTCGACTTCGTGACCCCTCGTCCTTTGAGAGGAACTCTCACCCCGACCACGTCCCACCCGACATCGCCTCCGCGCGGTCTCCACGAGATCGCCGCGCACCGCCTGTGAAAACCTCCACAGCCGTCCCCCGGATCTCTCACCTCAATGGAACGTCGCCTCTCCATCGGCCTGACACAATGAGATCGTGAGCTCTCACCCCTCCTCATCCCCAGGCACCGGCACCAGGTCGCCGCGCTACCCCGGCCACATGACCGGCGGAGTCTCCAGCACCGAGATCCCCTTCCAGCCCGAGGCGCACTGGTCGGTTCCGTGGCTGCTCGCCGACCGCATCGCCCGCAGCGGCGACAAGCCGCTCGTGGCCCGCAAGTCCTCCGTGTCAGGCGACTGGCAGGAGGTCTCGGCCCGTGCCTTCGGCGAGGAGGTCGCCCATGTGGCCGCGGGCCTCATCGGCATGGGTCTTGAGGCGGGCAACGCCGTCGGCATCATGGCGCACACCTCCTATGACTGGTTCCTGCTGGACATGGCCATCGCCCGTGCGGGCCTGATCTCCGTCCCCATCTACGAGACGAGCTCGGCTGAGCAGGTCGAGTGGATCGTCACCGACTCCGACGTGTGCCTGGTCATCACTGAGAGCGGCACGCTGGCCGAACTCGTACGTGGCGCCGTCGTTGACGTCGAGCACCCGGTGAAGGTTCTCGCACTGGACTCCGATGCCATTACGACGATCGTTCAGGCCGGTTCGGGAGTCAGTCCCTCGCAGGTCGATCAGCGCTCCAACGCCCTCAAGGTCGACGACATCTACTCCATCATCTACACCTCGGGCACCACCGGCCGTCCCAAGGGTGTCGAGCTCACCCACCGCAACGCCGTCGGCGTCCCCTACCACGGGGTACGCTACCTGTCCGGCGTCCTGTGGGGCAGCAATGTGCGACTGCTGCTGTTCCTGCCGCTGGCCCACGTCTACGCCCGCTGCCTCCAGCTGCTGTCCCTGGCCGGCGAGGGCGTACTGGGGCACACCCCCGACGTCAAGACGCTCCTGCCGGACCTGCAGTCCTTCGCTCCCTCCTACGTCTTGGCCGTGCCGCGTGTCCTGGAGAAGATCTACAACGCCGCCGACGCCAAGGCCGGAGGCGGTGCCAGGCTCAAGCTGTTCCGCTGGGCCGCCAAGGTCGCCATCACCTACTCCCGGGCCCTGGACACCCCGGCCGGCCCCTCCCGCTCCCTGCGGCGGGCGCACGTGGTCGCCGACCGCCTAGTGTTCCGTAGGATCCGGGCCCTCCTGGGATCCAACGCCCGATTCATCGTCTCCGGCGGCGGTCCCCTAGGTGAGCGCCTGGGCCACTTCTACCGAGGTCTGGGACTGGTTGTGCTGGAGGGCTACGGCCTGACCGAGACGATCGGTCCGATCAGTGTCAACGCCGACTGGCTCAACAAGATCGGCACCGTCGGCCCGCCCGTGTGCGGCAACGAGATCCGCATCGGAGAGGACGACGAGATTCAGGTCCGTGGCCTGGGCGTCTTCTCCACCTACCACAAGAACCCCAAGGCGACGCAGGAGTCCTTCACGGCGGACGGCTGGTTCCGCACCGGCGACATCGGTGCTCTCGACGACGACGGTTACCTGCGCATCACCGGGCGCAAGAAGGAGCTCATCGTCACCGCCGGCGGCAAGAACGTCGCCCCCACCCAGCTCGAGGACCGGCTGCGTGGGCACCCGCTCATCAGCCAGGTGCTCGTCGTCGGGGACGGGGAGCCCTTCATCGCCGCGCTCATCACGCTGGACAAGGAGATGCTCCCCCAGTGGCTGCGCAACCACGGGCTGCCGGCGATGGACGTCGTCGAGGCGTCCGCCCACCCACAGGTGCTCGCCGCTCTGGACCGGGCCGTGACACGCACGAACCGCGCGGTCTCCCGGGCCGAGTCGATCCGCACCTTCCGGGTACTGACCACTGATTTCACCGAGGCCAACGGCCTGCTCACGCCCTCGCTGAAGGTCAAACGCGGCCCGGTGATGGAGGCACATGCCGAGGTCATCGCGGACATCTACTCCTCCACGCGCAAGGGACCGCAGGAGTAAGAGGGCGCAGCCGCCATCGACCGTTCGAGGCGGGCATACTCTCTACCATGACCGACGTCTCCACATCCCCGGCCGATACCGTCTCCTCCGCCCCTTCCGGGGAGTACGCCACCGAGCCCCTGGTCCCGGTTCACGACGGCATGACGACGCCCTGGGCACTGGCAGAGCGCGCGCGCCGCAATCCCGACGGTGGACTCATCGCCCGCAAGTCCCCATTGGGGCGGCGTTGGCGGGAGATGAGCGCGAGCGCCTTCCGCACCCAGGTACGCGAGGTCGCCGCGGGACTCGTGGCTAAGGGGCTCGAGCCCGGCGACGCCATCGGCATCATGTCGCACACCTCGTATGAGTGGACACTACTGGACTTCGCCGCCTGGGAGGCGGGCCTGGTGGTGGTTCCCGTCTATGAGACCTCCTCAGCCGAACAGGCCCAGTGGATTCTCTCCGATGCCGGCGTGAGGCTCATCGTCGTGGAGAACGAGGCCATGGCCTCCATGGTCGGTGCGTTGACCTCCACCGTACCCGAGCTGGCGGACCTGCAGGTCCTGTGCGTGGAGCGCGAGGACGTCCTTGGGCTCATCGAGGCGGGCCGCGGCGTGGGCCCCGGAGAGCTCGACCGGCGCAGCGCGGCCCTGACCTCACAGTCCCCGGCCACGATCGTCTACACCTCCGGCACGACGGGCCGTCCTAAGGGCGTCGAGCTCAGCCACGGCAACCTCGTGCACCTGTGCGTCAACGTCTGCCCGCACGTGCCCGAGGTCTTGGGCGGGGCCGAGGTCCGCTTTCTGCTGTTCCTGCCGCTGGCCCATGTGCTCGGCCGGTTCGTGGAGATAGCGATCGTGTGCTCACGCTCGGGCGTACTGGGCCACGTGCCCGACGTGCGTAATCTCGTCAACGACCTGGGCTCCTTCCAGCCCAGCGCGGTCCTGGCCGTGCCTCGCGTCTTCGAGAAGATCTACAACGCCGCTGACGCCAAGGCGACCGGAGCCAGGCAGAAGGTCTTCCGTCTGGCGGCCAAGACCGCGATCGCCTACTCACGAGCCCTGGACACTCCCGAGGGCCCCTCTCGCAGACTGAGGGCCCAGCGCGCGGCCTTCGACCGATTCGTCTTCTCCACCTTGCGCTCCGTCCTGGGTGGACGGGTCACCCACGTGATCTCCGGGGGCGGACCACTGGGCGAGCGACTGGGGCACTTCTACCGCGGTGCCGGCGTGACCGTCCTGGAGGGTTACGGCCTGACCGAGACCATGGGTCCGTGCTCCGTGAACCTGCCCGGAGCCACCCGGATCGGCACCGTCGGCACACCGCTCCCGGGCTGTGCGGTCAGGCTGGGTGCGGATGGGGAGATCATGGTTCGGGGTATCGGCACCTTCACCGGGTACCACAACAACCCGGGTGCCACCGCCGAGGCCTTCACCGACGACGGGTGGCTGCGTACCGGAGATATCGGCTCCTTCGAGGGCGCCGAGGGGTTCTTGCGCATCACCGGGCGCAAGAAGGAGCTCATCGTGACCGCCGGCGGCAAGAACGTCGCCCCGGCGCCGCTGGAGGACCGGCTGCGGGGGCACCCGCTGGTCAGCCAGGTGCTCGTGGTGGGTGATAACCGGCCCTGCGTCGGGGCGCTCGTCACCCTGGATGCCGAGATGCTGCCACTGTGGCTGTCCTCCCACGGACTGGAGGAGATGAGCGTCGTCGACGCCTCCCGGGACCCGCGGGTGCGTGCGGCGCTGGAGCGGGCGGTGGCGCGCACCAATGAGGCGGTCTCCCGAGCAGAGTCGATCCGTACCTTCGAGGTGCTGTCCACGGACTTCACGGTGGCCAACGGCCTGCTCACGCCTTCGCTCAAGGTGCGCCGCGCCGAGGCGGAGAAGCGCTTTGCCGCCGAGATCGACGCGCTCTACATGCGCACACCGCTCGTACCCAGCGCCGCGACACCATTGCAGGACTGAAGACCGACGACGGGGCGCGCACTCCCGAGCAACGGGCTAGACGGTTGCATTCGCCGGCGTCGGCAATCCCGCCTTCCGGACGCGTTCGGCCTCATGTCCACCGCGGATCTCCTCGTGGTGCTGGATGACCTCGGCGACGATGAAGGCGAAGAACTTCTCGGCGAAGACCGGATCGAGGCCGGACTCCTCCGCCAGAGCCCGCAGGCGCGCCACCTGCTCACGCTCGCGCCCGGGATCGGCCGGCGGCAGATCCAACTCGGCCTTGAGGAGGCCCACCTGCTGGGTGCAGCGGAAACGCTCGGCCAGAAGATGGACGAGGGCGGCGTCAAGGTTGTCAATGGTGGCGCGATAGACGGCCAGCTGCGGAGGAACTCTGCTCCGGCCAGCGCTCATGCGGTCCGGCTCCGCTCCCCCACTTTGGTGGTCGAGCTGAGTGTTCCCGATCCTGCCTGGTAGCGGGGTCTTCCAGTACCTCTGACAGCATCGGCGTCAACGACGACGCGCCCGACCTCGGGAAGAGAGGGAACCTCGAACATGGCCTGTCCCAGAACCTCCTCCACAATGGAGGTCAGTCCGCGTGCGCCGGTCTTACGCTCAAGGGCGAGGGAAGCCACCGCCTCAATGGCGGCATCGGTCAGCTCGAGCTCGACACCGTCGAGGCTGAAGAGGTACTGGTACTGGGATACCAGGGCGTTCTTGGGCTCGGTCATGACGCGCACGAGCTCGCTCACCCCCAGGTCCTGAACGGTGGCGATGACGGGCAGACGACCGATGAACTCGGGGATGAGGCCGAACTTGTGAAGATCCTCGGGACGCACCGGCGAGGTGAAGACGTCCTTGGACCCCGTGCCACCGACCAGCTGGGCGCCGAAACCCACCATCTGGGCGCCGGACTCCTTGCGCTGTCGCTGGCGCACGATCTCCTCGATTCCGGCGAAGGCTCCGGCGGCGATGAAGAGGATGTTGGTGGTGTCGATCTCCAGGAATTCCTGGTGGGGGTGCTTGCGTCCACCGCCCGGAGGTACGGAGGCCGTGGTGCCCTCGATGATCTTGAGCAGCGCCTGCTGCACGCCCTCACCCGAGACGTCGCGGGTGATGGAGGGGTTCTCCGCCTTGCGACCGATTTTGTCGATCTCGTCGATGTAGATGATGCCCTTCTCGGCGCGCTTGACATCGCCGTCGGCGGCCTGGATGAGCTTGAGGAGGATGTTCTCCACGTCCTCGCCCACGTAGCCGGCCTCTGTCAGCGCGGTGGCGTCGACGATGGCGAAGGGGACGTCGAGGAGGCGGGCCAGGGTCCTCGCCAGGTGGGTCTTGCCGGTTCCGGTGGGCCCCAGCAGGAGGATGTTGGACTTGCCCAGCTCCAGGCCGTCGCCCTCGGCCACGGAGCGCTCCTTGACCTGGACGCGCTTGTAGTGGTTGTAGACCGCCACGCTCATGGCCCGTTTGGCGGCCTCCTGGCCGATGACGTACTGGTTGAGGAAGTCGAAGATCTCCCGAGGCTTGGGCAGCTCGAGGGGGACGCCGGCATTGGACTCGCCCAGCTCCTCGTCGACGATCTCGTTGCACAGCTCGATGCACTCGTCGCAGATGTAGACACCGGGCCCGGCGATGAGTTTCTTGACCTGCTTCTGGCTCTTGCCGCAGAAGGAGCACTTGAGCAGATCCACACTCTCAGCGTTACGTGCCACCGTTTCCTCCAGATTCGTCATCAGTCCCCGTGCCAGGGCGGGCCTCGCGCCAGCCTACGGGCTGGCAGGGCGGGCTCGCCGAGGACATGGGCGGCGTGTCCAGTCCGCAATATGCCATGTCGCACATCATGCTGCCAGCGTTTTGGCCACTCCTTTTCACCGTCCGCACGGTCAGCGCTCTCGCCGGAAACCGGCTGGAGCACCGACCGAGCGGGCAGCTCAGGAGGAGTGCGGAGAAGCAGGCGCCTTGCGGGAGGTGAGCACCTGGTCCACGATCCCGTAGTCCTTGGCGGCCGCGGCCGTGAGGATCTTGTCCCGTTCAAGATCGGTGTGGATCTTCTCGCGGTCCTGGCCGGTGTGCGCGGCCAGGGTGTCCTCGAGCCAGGAGCGCATGCGGTCGATCTCGTCGGCAACGATCTCGATGTCGCTTGCCTGGCCCTGCATCCCCTCCATGGCGGGCTGGTGGATGAGGACACGCGCGTTGGGCAGGGCAAGGCGCTTGCCCGGGCTTCCAGCGGCCAGCAGGACGGCGGCGGCGGAGGCGGCCTGCCCCAGGCAGACGGTCTGCACCTGCGGCTTGATGTACTGCATGGTGTCGTAGATGGCCGTCAGCGCCGTGAAGGAGCCGCCGGGACTGTTGATGTACATGGTGATGAGGCCGTCGGGGTCCTGGGACTCCAGGACCAGAAGCTGGGCCATGATGTCGTCGGCCGAGGCGTCGTCGACCTGGACCCCCATGAAGACGATGCGGTCCTCGAAGAGCTTGGCGTAGGGGTCCTGGCGCTTGAAGCCGTAGGCGGTGCGCTCCTCGAACTGGGGCAGCACGTAGCGGGCCTGCGGCATGGCGCCGGCCTGGCGGGCGACGGCCTCGAAGTAGGGACGGGTCGAGGACATGTCAGTTGTCTCCGTTCTGCTTGCCGATCTCCCGGCTGGAGCGCACGATGTGGTCGACGAAGCCGTACTCGAGGGCCTCCTGAGCCGAGAACCAGTGGTCCCGGTCGGAGTCGGCGATGATCTCCTCCACCGTGTGACCGGTGTTGGCCGCCGTGATCTCCGCGAGCTCCTGCTTCATCTTGATGATGAGATCGGCGTTGATGCGGATGTCCGTGGCCGAGCCCCCCGCGCCGCCGGAGGGCTGGTGCATGAGCACCCGGGCGTGCGGAGTGAGGTAGCGCTTGCCCTTGGCACCGGCCGACAGCAGGTGCTGCCCCATGGAGGCGGCCAGACCCGTGGCCACGGTGGCGACATCGGGCTGGACGTACTGCATGGTGTCGTAGATGGCCATGCCGGCGGTGACCGAGCCGCCGGGGCTGTTGATGTAGAGGTAGATGTCCCGCTCGGGATCCTCGGCGGCCAGCAGCAGCATCTGGGCGCAGATGGCGTTGGCGTTGTCGTCACGCACCTCGGAGCCGAGCCAGATGATGCGCTCCTTGAGGAGGCGGTTGTAGATGGAATCGGTCAACCCCAAGCCTGCACCGTTGGCGTCGGCTGCCTGGGGCGGGGCGACCGCAGCGGGTGAATAGAGCTCGCTCACGTCAGTCCTCTCATGTTCGGTATCGCCAACGCTAACGCGACGCCCCCGGCCACCATGCCCGCCATCGCACCCTTTTCGCCCACGGCGCAGGTACGAGCCCCGAAGGCGGCGCAGGCCACAGGAGGACCAGACGGATGTCTCACCCCCATGCCACCACCCCTCGTCGCCGGCCTCATCATCGCCCTCGCCACCAGCGCCACCACCGTCACACGCAGCAGCCGGGCGCCCAATACTCACGTGCGCCAAACCACAATCTTGTCACGACAAACAAATACGATATGGTTCTATCACCTATTTACGTCGATCTTCTCCGCCCACCCCGGCGGTGCGCGGTCCGAGGAGGAGTCCCTTGAGCACGAACCAGGCCCCGTCGCCCGACTCCACGCCCCCCTCCGAGCGGCCCGCCTCCGAACCGTCCTCCTCAACCTCCGCCTCTCAGCAGCGCGGGACCCGTCAGGGCCCCGAGGCCTCCCGCATGCAGGGCCACTGGCTGCTGGCCATGCTCGGCAAGAGAGTCCTGCGCCCGGGTGGCATCGGCCTGACCCGGCGCCTGCTGGAGGCCGCCGGGCCGACGTCGGCCGACCGCATCATCGAGCTGGGCCCCGGAGTCGGACGGACCGCTGAGATCCTCCTGGCCTCCCGGCCCGCCTCCTACAAGGGCGTGGACCCCAATCCCGAGGGGCGCGAGCAGGTCGCGGGCATCCTGGCCGCCCACTCCCGGCAGACCGACGCCGAGTACGTCGTGGCCGACGCCGCCCACACCGGCCTGCCCGACGGCAGTGCGGACCTCGTCGTGGGCGAGGCAATGCTGACGATCCAGTCCGACGACCACAAGCGGGAGATCATCGCGGAGGTGGCCCGACTCCTGGCTCCCGGCGGCCGCTACGCGATCCATGAGCTGGCCCTGCGCGCGGACCGCTCCCCCGAGGAACTCGAGAAGATCCGCAGGATCATCTCCCGCATGATCAAGGTCGGGGCACGCCCACTGACGGCGCCGGCCTGGAAGGAGCTGCTGCGCGAGGCCGGGCTCGAGGTGACCTGGACCGGCACCGCCTCCATGAGCCTGCTCGAGCCCTCCCGCATCGTCGAGGACGAGGGAGTCCTGGGCGCCCTGCGATTCTGGCGCAATATGCGCCGCACCTCCGGGGCGCGCGACCGGGTCAACGCCATGAGACAGAGCTTCCGGCTCCAGGGCGAGGCCCTTAGCGCGATCGGCATGGTGGCGCGCAAGCCCGAGTCCCCCGCTCCGGAGGAGACGACGGCGCAGGCGGCCAGCGCCACCGAGGGGGCCGCGGGCACCAAAGACACCGCGGACGCGAGAGACACCTCCGACCACGAGGCCCCGGCGTCATGACGGAGGCCGTAACGGACACCTCGGTCCGCGCGGGTGGGGCCGCGAGCCCGCAAAAGGACCGCAGCGAGCTCCGGCTGGAGCACGTGACGATGATCCGCCGGGGCCTGACCCTGGTGGAGGACCTGTCCGTGACAGTCGCTCCCGGACAGACCCTGGCAGTGACCGGCGCCTCCGGAACCGGAAAGACGACGCTGCTGCGGGCGATCTCGGGTCTGTCGGACACCGACGCCGGAAGCATCGCTCGCCCCGAGGGTCGCCTGTCCCAGGTGTTTCAGGAGCCGAGGCTCATGCCCTGGTACTCGGCCCACCGCAACATCTCCCTGGTGGTGGGTGGCCCGACGCCGGACCTGACGGCCGTCCAGTGGCTGGAGCGGGTGGGGCTCGCCTCGGCCGGTCACCTCCCGCCGGCCCGCCTCTCGGGAGGTATGCGGCAGCGGGTGTCCATCGCCCGGGCGCTGTCGACCGACCCAAGCCTGCTTCTGGTGGATGAGCCCTTCTCCGCTCTGGACCGCCCCCTGGCCAAGGCGCTGCGGGCCGATCTCATCGAGCTGCTTGCCGACCAGGACGTCGTCACCGTCTGGGTCACGCACGACCCGGACGAGGCCGAGGAGGTCTCTCACCTCCATCTCCATCTCGACGGGCCTCCGGGCACCTGGCGCCTGTCCGCCTGAGGACCGGATAGTCGACGGCCTCTACGTTTCACGGACCCCTCTCAGACCTCCGCACACCCCTGCACACCTCGACGACAAAGGACAACGAAGCACCATGAACAACCACATGAACTCGCGCGCGTCGCGCGCAAACACCGCACGCACGCTGAGAACCCCGATCAGGCGCCGTTCCCTCATGACCCTGGCCGGCCTTGGCCTCCTGTCACCGACGATCCTGTCGGCCTGCTCGTCGCGTTCGGGCAAGGCCTCACCCAGCGGGACGGGCGGGCACATCGACACCCTGCGCGTCCATGTCCCCACCACCCTGGCCTATATGGCGCCGATGACGCTGTTCGGCGGCAAGGGCAAGCTGGCCCCGACGATCGGCAAGGCCACGGTGGAGAACTGGTCGAGCGTCGACGCCATGAGGACGCTGCTCATGCAGAAGCAGACGGATCTGGCCGCCACCCCCTCCTATGCGGCCGCGAACCTGTTCAACAAGGGCGTGCCGCTGCGTCTGGTAGCGATACAGGTGTGGGGCATGCTCTACGTCGTCGGCCCCGAGGGATCCTCGGAGCAGGGCCTCGAGGCCCTGCGCGGGAAGACGGTGGCCGTCCCCATGCCGAACAACATGCCCGATCTCGTCTTCCGCTACCTGCTCGGCCAGAAGGGCTGGGACACGAGCAAGGACCTGATGATCCAGAACTACACCGACGGCCAGGAGGCCCTGTCCAACCTGCTGGCGGGCAACGCCGACTTCGCGGTCCTGCCCGAGCACGCGGCCAGCGCCGGCCTGGCCAAGGCCAAGCAGCAGGGCAAGATCCTGGAGCGGACGGCCGACCTCCAGCAGGTGTGGGCAGAGGTGACCGGCGGTGAGGCGACGTTCCCCATGGCCGGACTGGTCATGCCGCAGGAGATCACGGACTCCAACCCCCCAGCGGTCGGAGCGGTGCTCAATGAGGTGGAGGCCTGCATCGCGGCCACCAACGCGATGTCCGAGGAGACCGTCAACGCCATCTCCCAGAAGACCGAGGTCCCCGCACCGGTCGTCACCGAGGTGATCCCCCGCCTCCAGCTGAACCTGGTTCCGGCAGCCCAGGCCAAGGACCGGCTCGTTGACTTCTACACCCGCCTGTCCACTCTCAACCCGGACATCGTCGGCGGCAAGATGCCGGCCGACGACTTCTACCTGAAAGACCCCAGGTGAGTCGGGACAGGTCGTCAGCCGTCAGACGGTGGCGCGCCCACCTCCTGTGGTGGGCCGGTATCGGCCTGGCGATACTCATCTGGTACTGGGCCGCCCTGGACCAGCCCGACTACGCGCTTCCCAGCCCGGAGTCGACCTGGCACGCCTTCCTGGGCCTCGTCGACGACGGCGACCTGGGCTGGACGCTGTGGCTCACCCTCTCCAGAGCCGTCATCGGTCTGGGGCTGTCCTGCCTCATCGGCATCCCGATGGGCTGGGCGCTGGGAACCTGGACCTGGCTGCGCGAGCTGCTGGACTCCTGGATGCAGGTCCTCATGGCGGTGCCGCCGATCGTGCTCGTCGTGGTCGGGATGATCTGGCTCGGACCGACGGCGGGAGTCGTCATCCTGGTGGTCACCCTGGTCACGCTGCCTCTGCTGGTGGCCTCCATGCGCGACGCGGTCCTCAACGTCGACGGTGATCTTCTGGAGATGGCGACGGTCTTCTCCAAGTCCCGCCCGTGGACGATCCGCAGGGTCATTCTGCCCGCGGTGGCACCACCGGTACTGTCTGCCCTGACGGTCGCCGTCGGTCAGTCCGTGAGAGTCACGGTCATGGCCGAGTTCCTGAGCACTCCGACGGGGCTCGGGGCTGAGGTCCAGCAGGCGCGCACCAACCTGGAGACAGCCGATGTCTTCGCCCTGTCCGCCCTGATGGCCGCACTGACGCTGGCGCTCGAGCTGTGCCTCCTGCGGCCGCTGCGCCGGCGTCTCATGGCGTGGTCGTCATAGTCCTGACGGCGACGACAGTGCACTCAACAGTCCATAATCCAGTCCACAGATCACAGTTCTCACCATCCACTACCGAAGGAGCACACATGCCCGCCTCCCCGTCCACACCGGTCACCGAGTCCCTGTTCCGGATCGGGCTCAACGAGGTCCTGCCCATCTCCGAGGAGGCCACCACCTCGCGAGTCGTGGTCAACAACGACATCCTGCGCACCGTCGTCTTCACCTTCGACGCCGGTCAGGTCCTCACCGAGCACTCCTCTCCCCGGGCAGTGATCGTCACGCTCCTGGAGGGTGAGATGGACTTCTCCATCGGCGAGCGCACCGAGAGGATGGGGGCCGGGGACGTCATCTACCTGGCACCCGGTGACCGTCACGCTCTGACGGCCGTGACACCGTGCCGCATGCAGCTGGTGATGGTCGACGTCGACAAGGCCGCCACGGAGTAAGGCCTCATCCATGAACAAGACCACCCATCGATGAGTCGGCCCTCATCGCGAGGGGTGGGGATAGCGGAGCGCTGAATGTTCCGCCATCCCCACCCCTCGTCCTCGTGCGAGTCCTGACGATGTCAGCCAGGCCAAGGCTCTCAGTGCAGCGTTCTCCAGCATCAGAGCAGTGACTCCCGACCAGCGCACCCCACATAGTGACATGCCCCACCCAGGATGAAGGACAATGCCGGCACGGTAAGACATCTCACGTGAATCTCCTGGTTAATTAAACCAACCGAGGGTTAGATTATGTACGGTCGAGATCCTGGCACGCCTCGCCACTCATCACCATCAGCCCACCACATTCATTTTATCCTTCAACACTTTCCACTCCTCTCAACCGATACCCCCTCAGCCTGCCGACACCACCCAGTAAGGGGTTACTAGTGTTCAGCGAGCCCGCACAACTCCACGCACCAGAGAGGACCACCACATGATCATTATCACTCTTCTGGTGGGAATCCTGTTCTGGATCGGGATCGATATATGGGCCGGCATCACGTCGAAGTGGTATAGGGCAGTGGACGTGGACCCGAGCGCTGTCACAGACGACTTCAGCGTGCTCGTGCCGATCTACGGCAACGTCAAGTACCTTCAGAACGCGGACTATCTGCGCCCCTACGGAAACCGAGTGGTCCTATGCACGACCTCCGGCGAATCCGAGCAATTCTATCAAGATCTTGAAGATATCGCCGTTCGCTACGGATTCGTGATCTTCCGCAGCGAGTACATTCCTCGCAAGGTGGGACGCAAACGGAGCACCTCCGGCATTACTCGGGACACAGTTGTTCGAGACGCATTACTGGCCGCCCCGCTCAACTCCTATATTGTCTGCCTCGACGCCGACACGACGGCACAGGAGCCACTGACCCACATCGTCGGAGCGCTCGTGGCCAACAAGGCCGACTTCGCCTCGGTTACCATTGTCCCCCAGAAAAGGGGCCCCTTCATCGTCCAGATGCAGCGCCACGAGTACGTGGTCTCCATGCGCGCCCGTAGAATTATGCCATGGCTGCTCAGTGGCGCTCTTCATATCGGTAAGACCGATGTCATGCGCCAGATCATGGCCCGCCACTCGTTGTTCTTCCAAGGCAACGATATTGAGTCCGGCATTATCGGCGACGCCTTGGGCTACAAGGCCGTCCACGTTCTTGCCCATGTCAACACCAACGCTCCGGATACGTTGTACTCCTGGTGGCGCCAACGGATTGCATGGAGTGGCGGTTCCTTCCGACTCTTCATCATCAACTTCAGATTCGGCTTCCAGCACCCCTTCTTGTGGTTGTACAGCGGAATTGTGGTCATCAGTATGTTCGTCCTCAGGTGGATTGCGGTCGCTTCTCCTGGTTGGACGCTCCTGCTTGCGCTGTTCATCTACTACGCAGCTATCGTCTGGCTTCACTGGGACCACGGGAACAAGTGGCTCATCTTCCAGCCTTTCTACTGCCTCTTCGTGAGCCTCATCGTGGTTCCCATCGGGGTGGCCTACTACT
>ERZ773075.1035-NODE-1035-length-16531-cov-121.716_pt1 | contig 16531 bp, 10 predicted proteins | sample MGYA00580614_ERZ773075 | MGnify/ENA primary metagenome ERZ773075 (study PRJEB29015, sample SAMEA2738021) | human oral metagenome | biome: human oral; feature: human-associated habitat; material: dental | place: China | collected 2043 ... | reverse complement strand
TCCAGACCGCACCCGCCTCGCTCCCCCAGCCGGTCCACGCGTCCCAGACCCGCCCGGATACAGCACCCGGCGTCGTCTCCCCCAGCGTCGCACCCGCCCAGCCGGCTCCCCACTCTCAGGCGGCTGCCCCTCTCGCCGCGGCGGCCGACGACGCCGTCGTCCTCACCCAGGACCTCACCAAAACCTTCGGCCGGCGCACCGTTGTCGACGGCCTGAACCTCGTAGTGCCGCGAGGGAGCATCTACGGCTTCCTCGGACCCAACGGCTCGGGCAAGTCGACCACGATGAAGATGCTGCTGGGACTCCTGGCACCCACCCGCGGGCAGATCAGCGTGCTCGGGCGGCCCTTCACCCCGGCCACGCGCGCCGAAATCATGTCGCGCACCGGCTCCATGATTGAGCACCCGCCCGGCTACGGCCACCTCACGGGCGCCGAGAACATGCGGATCGCCGCGAAGATGCAGGGTCTGAGCGACCAGCAGGTCGACCGCGCCCTGGCCCTCGTGCGCCTGACCGAGCACAAGGACCGCCTGGTGCGCACCTATTCCATGGGCATGAAGCAGCGCCTCGGGATCGCCCTGGCGCTGGCCCGAGAGCCCGAGCTGCTCATCCTCGACGAACCCACCAACGGCCTGGACCCGGCCGGCATCGAGGAGGTGCGCCGTTTGCTGGTCGAGCTCTCCGGCGAGGGCATCACCGTCATGGTCTCCAGCCACCTGCTCGACGAGATTGACCGCATGGCCTCCACACTCGGCATCCTGTCGGCCGGTCGCCTCGTCTTCCAGGGCACACGCGCCGCGCTCATGGAGCGCTCGGTGCCGGACATCCTCGTCGTCACCCCGACGCCGCAGGCCCTCCTGGACCCGCAGATCCTGGCCGGGCTCGTACCGGCTCAGGCCCCCGGCGCAGCTGGCGCCCCCGATCAGCCGAACGGACCGGTACTGGTGCCGCAGGGCGTGCGCATTCCGGGGATGTCGAAGGGCGCCGTCGCCGAGCTCATCAACCGACTGGCCGCCGCCGGCGTCGAGATGCACGAGGTGCGCCGCGAGGCCCAGAGCCTGGAGGACATCTTCATGGACCTCACCGGACGGGGAGGTGTGCTGTGATGACCAGCGCCGCACTCTCATCAGCACCCATCCCCTCCCAGCCCCCCACCGCGACCGGGACCGCCGGCTCAGCGAGACCTGCGCCGTCGGCGCGCGGCTCCCGCAGCACCCGGACATCCGCAGCACCCGGCTTCTTCACGTCCGTGCGCGTCGAAATCCTCAAGATGCGCAGGCTGCGCGTGCTGCTGGTGACCGTTCTGCTCCTGGTGGCCTCCATAGCGATCAGCACAATGGAGCTGTTCTCCCTGGCCAGGCGAGGGACGCTGGACACCCCCTCCTCTCAGCCCTGGGCGGCTCTCCTGCTGAGCACGGCCCTGTTCAACGCCCTGACACAGCCGATCTTCGTCGCGATCCTCGCCAGCCGGCAGACCGACATCGAGCACAGCGGGGCCGGGTGGAACCTGGCGGCCACGTCGGGCCTGACGCCTGGAGCCCTGTGCCGGGTCAAGCTCGCCGCGCTGTCGCTCCTCATCGTTCCCGCGGCCATCGCCGAGAGCGCGGTCCTCATCGTCGTAGCGCGGGCGATAGGGGTGTCCCTCCCGCTCGACGTCGGCCCCTGGGTCACTTATACGGTTCTGCTCGCCCTGGTCAACACGGCGATGTGCGCCTACCACCTGTGGCTCGCGGCCGTGGTTGAGAACCAGCTGGTCGTCATGAGCGCGGGGCTTCTGGGCGGTTTCATCGGCGTCTACATGATGCTCGCCCCGCCAATGCTGGCGAGGCTGCTGCCCTGGGGATATTACGCCATCATCACGCCCGTGACGATGTCGATGGTGAACGGCCACGGCGCCTACGAGTATATCAGCGTGCCCGCGGGCTGGGTCGTGGGCTTCGCCGCCCTGACCGCCGTCATCTTCACTGCCGCTACCCGCCGGCTCGACCGGATCGAGAGGTGATCCCCATGAGCACGCCCGTCCACACTTCCACCATGCCCCGCGGCGCCGGCTTCGCCCGACCCGCCCCGGCCAACTCCAGTGCCCGACCCGCCCCGGCCGAGATCACAGCACCGGGCCGCAGCAGCGGTGGTAGCCGAAGCGGCTTCGCCTCCCTGCTGGCCGCCGAGGCCATCAAGCTCAAGAGGTCCTCGGCGTGGGTGGTGGTCATTCTGCTGCCGCTGCTGGCGGTGTTCGCCGGTACCTTCAACTTCTACGCGAACCGGGAGGTATTTTCCCAGACGTGGGAGTCCCTCACCTCCCAGATGACGGTCTTCTACTCGATGTTCTTCTGCTCTCTGGGGGTGGCACTGCTGACCTCAACCGTATGGCGGGTGGAGCACCGGGGCACGAGCTGGAACGCGATGCGCACCACTCCCCACTCTCCGATAGCCGTGGCGCTGGCCAAGACCCTGGTCATTTTCGTGCCCGTGCTGGCGATGCAGGTGGTCTTCATGGTCCTGGCATGGATCTCGGGAACGTTCATCATGGGCCTGGGGCCCGCGATGCCCCTGGTCTTCATCGTGGCGGACCTCCTCGCGATCGTGGGTGCGCTGCCACTGATCGCGGTGCAGTCGCTTCTGAGCATGCTCATGCGATCCTTCGCCGCGCCCGTGGCGGTAGCTTTCGTCGGCTGCGTCATCGCCACCGGCTTGGAGGCGAGTCAGAGCCCTCTGGCCTACGGCGTCCCGCAGGGCATTCTCAGCATGACTCTGCTCCTGGGATCATCAGCCATGTCGACGGCCGGGAAGCTGGACGCGGCGAGCATACTTCCTCTCCTGGCCGCCATTGTGGGCCTGGGGGCCGTCCTGTGGGGCCTGCTGGCCCTCGTCGCCCGCCGCACCGGGGGCGTGCGCTAGCAGATCGGCCCAGCGCACCCGCCCAGCGCCGTTGGGAACGTACATCTCCCGCGAAAACTGCGTTTTCCCGCAGATGACTGAGGGCAGATCTCAGTCATCTGCGGGAAAAGTACGTTCCCGACGAAAAACGCAGTCGCCAACCACACCGCCCGGGAGTCACCCAGTTCCGTGCATCTCCAGGCACTATCCAGTGCGTTTGCTCCACCTGGCAGGCGAATCGTGTCCAAACGGGACGACTTTGAGCTCTTCAGCAGTCACGCTCTTCAGAGCAACATGGCTCTGACCTGCATAGATGCACAACGCCTCGCATAAGCGCCGCGTCAATGTCGTCCCATTTGGACACTTTTACCTCAAGGCGGCCAAGACAAGGGGCTTATCCGGCACCGCCCCCTACGAACCCCTACGAAGAAGGCGGCGGCGAGCCCACCCACGCCCTCGAGCAGGGTGCGTCGGTCGATCCGGCGAGCGGCCTGCCGGTCGGATCGGAGGTTGTTATGCATGTTGGTCTGCGCGATCTTCGAGTTCTGAGACATGGCATGCCCTTGGGGTTGTCCACGGTGACGGAGACGGCAACGGGAAGGACGGGGCGGACATCCCGTCCGCCCCGCAGCCCGGTCGAACGGCAGGTACCGATCAACCCTTGCGACGACGTCTCATGAGGTACCACCATCGGCATCCACGCATGAGACTTGCTTCACACCTTACGCCGACCGCTCGGTTAATCACGCCCCTCGGCCGAGGCCGGCCGCCTCGACCCTCAGGCGTCGAGCAGAGAGCGCAGGTTGCGCACGTAGCGCTCGAAGGCCACCCTCCCCTCAGGAGTCAACGCCAGAAAGGTGGCTGGACTGCGTCCGGCATAGGTCTTGTTCTGCTGGACATACCCCGCCCCCTCCAACTTGGACAGATGGGTGGACAAGTTGCCAGCCGTCATGTCCAGCAGCTCGCGCAGCCGCGGGAAGTGCAGCTCGTCACCAACCGGCACGGCGGCCAGGGTCGCCATGATCCGCAGGCGGGCCTGGGCGTGAATGACGGGATCGATGTCGACCTCGGAGGCGGCGGAGGCGCCCATACCGGCCAGATCTGCCGGCTTCGCCGCCCAGGTCTCGGAGCCCGCACGCCCTTCCTCCTCCCCCGGTCCCTTCCGGGGCTTCTCGGCCATCTCACGCACCTCGCTTCGTTCTCGTTACGGCACTGATGATGGCGGCCACCAGCATGCCGCCTCCTCCGGCCACGGACATGATCCACCAGGCCCAGGGCATACCGACAATCGTGACCACGAGGGTGACCAGGAGGATCCAGCCACCCAGAATCCCCATGACCGTCTCATCCCACAGCGCGGCGCTCATGAGGAAGATGACGCCGACGACGAGGCAGGGCAGGGCGTTGGATACCAGGCTCGCGATCTCGTTGGCCCGAGCCGTGTTGACGCTGGCCAGGAAGGCGTTCGCCCGCCCCAGGATGATGGCGCACAGCGGCATCCCGAGAGCCCAGGCGAGGCTGTAGTAGGTGCCCTCGCGGCTGCTTCGGCCGCGGATGCCGCGCGCCTTGGGGATGATGTAGGCGAAGGTGAAGAGCAGCGCCGCCGCGAGACAGCCGCAGAAGAACAGGTACGGCACTCTCGGCATGTCATAGTCCGGCTCACGATAGAGGGCGAGCGCGGCATAACCGACCAGCCAGGCCAGCCCCCAGGCGGTCAGGAGCGGGGCCGCCTTGATCTCGTGGCGCTTGAGATAGGTGCTCCGCTGGGCGTCAACGACAGCGAGAGCCTCTTCAGGCCCCGCCGGAACCTCGTGATGCTGAGTCCCAGCACTCATGATGAACCCCCTTACTCAGAGTGGTTTGCGTTTCAAACCACCTCCAGGATAGCGCCCTTGAGTTTGCATCGCAAACTACTTTGAAGATAGGCGACTATCGTGGGGGTGGGCGGGATAAACACTCGAAGGCAGTCGTTGGCCACTGCGGGTCGACGGGAGCGCCGCAAGGAACGGTGAGGCGAATGGCCGCCGAGAGCACCCATACCGTCCGCCCTCTCCTACGCCGCGCGGGTCCTCCCGACGTAGGAGGGCCTGCACAGGGTCGCCTCCTAGAATCGGCTCCATGACTGATGCGGCACCAGGCTCACCCCCATCGGCAGGCGGCCTCACCGACACCCCGGCGCCGATCGATGCCACCGAGCCACCTGTCGCCGTCGCCGTATCACCCGCCCCTGCACCGTCGGCCGGATCGGCCTCCACCTCACCGGTCGGCATCCCGGTCATCGGCGTCGCCCCGGCACCCGAGCCCGCCCCCGCTCCCGGCCCCGCAGCCCCGTGCTCGACGACGCTCCTGGTGGACACCACCGCGCACCGTCTGCGCCGCACCGAAGACCTGCTCGACCTGACCCTGACCCTCCTGGGCATCGGCGCCGTTCTGATCCTGGCGATCTACGCCCGCCAGACCACGACCGGCGTCACCCAGGACGTCCAGAACGCCCTGGCGGTGGTGCTGCGTCGCATCCTGGTCTTCCCCCTGCAGGCCGTCGAGGGACTGACCACCTTCATCGTGCCGCTGGCCGTGCTGCTGGACCGCCTCCTGCGCCGCTCCTGGCGTTCCTGCGGCGAGGCCGTCATATCGGGGATCGCCGGGTACGCGGTCGCCGTCGCCGCGATGACCGGCCTGGTCACATGGGGGCCGACCGCCCTGGTCATGGGTCTGACGGTCACCGCCTCGGGCACCGCCCAGCTGGGCGTCTCCACCGTCTTCGCCTCGATGGCGGGCCTGCTCACGGGCGCCGGCGACCGCAACAGCTCGACGACGATGCGTTCGGGCTGGGCGGCTCTGTGGGTGATCCTCGGCCTGGCTGTCCTGCGCGGTGCCCTGACTCTGCCCGGAGCGGTCCTGTCGCTGCTGCTGGGCCGCACCGTCGGCCTGCTGGTCCGTTACGTGTTCGGAGTGGAGGACCGCCGCGCCCACGGGGTCACGCTCGTGCGCGCGCTGCGCCGGGCCGGGATCGACGCCGTGCGCGTCGTGCGCATGGACCGCGCCCCCGAGGCGCGCGCCTGGGTCGTCACCACCGATGCGCCCCTGGGCTACACCGAGCAGGTCCGTGAACAGGTGCGCGACAACCCGCTGACGTCGGACGCCCCGACGAACGGCGCCGGCCCGGCCGCGCCGTCGGCCTCCGATCATCCCGCCGACGAGATCCCTGTTCCCGCCGCAGCACCAGCCGCCAAGCCGGCTACCGGACCACAGGCCGAGCCGGTAGCCTCTCCGCTCGACCCGAGGCCGTCGGGCTCGGCGGGCGCCAACACGATCAGGCCGGCCACCGACGTCGACCTGGCCGCGGTCCTCGCCGAGGCCTCCAGCGACGCCCTGTCGCAGAAGCGGGCCTCGGTCCACCGGATGTACGCCGTATGGGACTCGGCCGGCGAGCGCCGCAATGTCACCCTCCTCGACGCCGACCGGCAGGTGGCCGGATTCCTGTCCAACATCTGGGACCAGATCCGCGTCAGGGGCCTGTCCCCCACCCGCGACCTGTCCCTGCGGCCGGCCGCCGAGCACGCCGCCCTCATGACGATGGAGGCGCGCCGCGCCCGCGTGCGCACCCCCGGCCTGCTGGGCATGGCCGAGGCCGCCGAGTCGGTGCTGCTCGTGACCGACCACGTCGTCGGCGCCCGCTCCATCCGCGATCTGGGGTCCGAGGTCGACGATGACGTTCTGGACCAGCTGTGGGGCCAGCTCCAGCGGGCACACACCGCGGGCCTGGCGCACGGCAGCATCGACGCCTCGAGCGTCGTCGTCGACGAGGCCGGAGGGCTGTGGCTCCTGGACTGGGCCTCGGGGGAGACGATCTCCTCCGAGCTGTCCCGTCGCGTGGACTTGGCTCAGGCCCTGGCGCTGACGGCTCTGAGCGTGGGGGCCGAGCGGGCCATCGACGCAGCCTCCCGGTCGCTGACCACAGCGCAGCTGGCCTCGATCGCCCCCATGCTCCAGCGTGTGGTGCTGCCGAGTCAGACCCGCGAGGTCATGGGCAGGCGCGGGACCAGCCGGCAGGTCCTGCAGGACCTGCGCGACGCCCTCGTGGCCCTCACGCCCACGGCCGACGCCGAACCCGCCCGCCTCAACCGCTTCTCTACGCGCACCGTCCTCATGGCCGTGGTGGCGCTGGTGGCGGTATGGACGCTGCTGGCGCAGCTGGACTTCCAGCAGGTCAGCGCTGCCGTCTCGCAGGCGAACATCTGGTGGATGCTGGCGGCCCTGGCCTTCTCGGTGGCGACCTACGTGGGCGCCGGGCTCACGCTGGTGGCCTTCAGCCCCGAGCGGCTGTCGCTGTGGCGCTCCACCGAGGTGCACCTGGCCAGCGCCGTCGTGTCATTGGTGGCTCCGGCCGGCGTGGGCGGGGCGGCCATCAACCTGCGCTTCCTCAACCGCAAAGGCGTGCCGACGGCGGTCGGCGTGGCCACGGTGGCCCTGGTGCAGGTGGTCCAGTTCATCGTGACGGTGGTGCTGCTCGTGGTGCTGGCGGCGATGACCGGCCAGTCGACGGGGCTGACGCTGCCGTCGGGCTGGGTTCTGGTCGCGGCCGGCGCCATCGTCGTGGTGGCGGCGGTCGTCCTGGTCATCCCTCAGGCGCGCACCTGGGCGTGGGCCAAGATCGAACCCACTTATCGCCAGGTGTGGCCACGGCTCGTATGGGTCATGTCCAACCCGATGCGGCTGGCCCTGGGGGTCGGCGGCGCGCTCATGCTGAGCCTGTCCTACATCCTGTCCTTCAGCGCGAGCCTGTGGGCCTTCGGCTACACGGTGCCCTTCGCGGTCCTGGCCATCACCTACCTGGCCTCCAACACCGTGGGCTCGATCGTGCCCTCCCCCGGTGGTATCGGGCCGGTCGAGCTGGCCCTGACCGCGGGGCTCGTCGCCGCCGGCGTCCCCTACGGGGTGGCACTGTCGACGGCGATCGTCTACCGCCTGGTCACCTTCTGGATCCCGATCCCCGTGGGCTGGCTCAGCCTCCAGCGCCTCCAGAAGGTCGGGGACCTGTAGGTCCGGCGACGCTGAGCCGGCTAGCGCCGGACGGCAACGGAGCGCCCGGGCCGTCTATGCAGCAGCTACTCGTTGCCGTGGCAGGTTAGGCCCTTCTTGGGCATGGTGCCGGTGAGCAGGTAGGTGTCGACGGCGTCGTTGATGCAAGGGGCGTCGCCGCCGTAGGCGGTGTGCCCGGTGCCCTCCCAGGTCAGCAGCTGGCCGGAGTCGAGCTGATCGGCGAGGGACTGAGCCCACGCGTACGGGGTGGCCGGGTCTCCGGTGGTTCCGACGACGAGGATCGGCGCGGCGCCGTGGGCGTGGATCTGCGTGGGCTTGCGGGTTCCGTTGTGCCCCCAGACACTGCACACCAGGTCCATGCCGGTTGAGGAGTCCCCGAAGATCGGGGCCACGCGCTTGGCCTCCTCGTACTGCGCGGCCCAGGTGGCCGTGTCGCCCTCCACCGGGTAGTCCAGGCAGGTGACGGTCTGGAAGGCGCCACCACTGTCATCCTTCGAGGCTGCGGCCTGGTCCTCCTGGGCCGCGAACAGTGAGCCGTCGCGGTAGTTGATGGCCTGATCCAGGGCGCTGGTCAGGGGTGCCCAGTTCTGCTCGGAGGAGTAGAGGTACTCGCTCAAGGCACTGACGATGTCCGAGCCGGCCACTGTTCGGTTCGGGTCACTGGTCACCAAGGGGCTGCTGTTGGCGGAGGTGACGAGGTCACGGACCTGCTGGACTCCGGCGTCGGTGCCGCCGCTCAGCGGGCAGCCGGTGGAGGCCTGGCAGTAGTCGACGTAGGTGCGCAGCGCCTGCTCGAAGCCCGTGGCCTGTCCCAGTCCCTGATCGGCGAGGGACAGGGAGGGGTCGATGGCGCCGTCGAGCACCATGCGCCCCGTGTTGCCGGGGAAGTTCTCGGCGTAGACGGATGCGAGGTAGGTGCCGTAGGAGAAGCCCAGGTAGTTCAGCTTCTCCTGACCGGCCAGCGCCCGCAGGATGTCGAGGTCCCGGGCCGCGGAGACGGTGTCGACGTGGTCGAGCAGCGCGGCGGGCTTGGTGTTGGCGGCGCACTGGTCGGCCAGATCCTGGAAAGACTGCCGGGTCGCCTCCGACCACTCCTCGAAGGAGCCGGTACCCGAGGCGGCGCCGGCGGATGCCGTTGGGGAGGGCTCAGCGGTATTGGCCGAGTCGTCGTCAGTGGTGCAGGTGATGGCCGTGGAGGAACTCACCCCGCGCGGGTCGAAGCCGATGACGTCGTAGGCGCTGAGTAGCTCGGGAGCGAAGGACGTGCCGGCCTGCTCGGCGAAGGCGACCCCGGAGTCGCCGGGGCCACCGGGGTTGATGAACAGGGCGCCCTGCGGGTGACCGCCGGTGGCCGCGCGCTTCTTCATGGCGATCGAGATGGTCTCGCCCTGCGGTTTGGCGTAGTCGAGAGGAACGGTGACGACGGCGCAGCTGAAGGTGGCATCGTCGGTTCCTTCGGAGGAGCCGGCCGTGCTGGTCGCACTGCCGGAGCCAGGGGTGGCCGTTGCCGCCGACGTCGTGGCGGCGGCGGCCGTCGTGGCGGTACTCGATTGGGCGGTCTTCTCCGAGACCTTCTCCATGCCGCCGGTGGCGCCGCAGGGGTACCAGTCGACGGCCTGATGGTAGAAGGATTCCAGGCCCGACGGAATCGGGCCTGCGACGGTGGCCGAGCCACCTGTTGCGGGGGCCAGTCCCGTCCCACAGGCACTCAGGCACCCTCCGACAAGGACCGCCAAGGCACCGACGCTCGTTCGACGAGGGCGTGCCGAATTTGCTGTCGCCGCGGATACAGCAGATGCCCACACCGAGACAGCGCTTCCTGGGTCGGCCGAGCACCGCCTCACTGTATTTCTCATGACCGACATCCTACAAACGCCGCCTATGTCTCTGCACGACGTTCCGTGGCCAGCTCTAACTGCACGACCAGCAGACCTCCCGACTACTGCACTCTCATCGATAACGATTACTTCCACCCCAGTACCGACAACCGCAAAGACACAGCCACAAATCATCAGCACCCAGAAAATCACACAGGACCAACCCGCCACTGCACACAGGTAGACAATTCGTACCCCGACAGCTAAAGAGAAGACAACTACAAAATTCAAAAATCGACAGAAACTATTGAGTTGACGCCTCAACTAGAGAGTCACATGCTGACATACCCAAGCGAGAAACCATGGGAAATCCTGTAAGTTCTGTGGGAATTTGTTGAAATTTACCGTATGTGAAGACCTGAAACTTCGAATCGTGTAACATCTCAAGTACCATGCAGGAGCCTCCTATTTTCCATCGAACCACAAGGGCGTGCCTTAACGAAACGGATCAAAGAAGGTGAAGCCGATCGAGTCAAAAAATACCCCCAACTCTATGAAACCTTAGAAGCGCTAGTCTGACTCTTTACGTTTTAGGGGAGACCAATGAACAACAAACGCATCACTACCCTATGTCTAGCTTCTTCACTTCTGCTTACATTTGGAGCAGCAATTACCCCTCCGGCCGCGGCGACCACCTCAAACTGCAAGTTCAACGAAAGCAAAGTATCCTCAACTATTGAAAGTTATGTGAAAAAAGTCGACTCAGAATGGCTAGAAAACTCGACTAGCAATACGAGCAATAGGGGACCAAATAGTTCGAACCCCTCGGCATTGACATCGACTGAGCAGATAAACCAGCGCGTACGTGACGCCATATCCACACAGGGAATAAGAGTCGCTTCAGCGAGCAGTGAACCTCAGATTGTCAATATTTCATGTCAGACTGATGGAAAAATTGCGGTAACGGCGGAAATTTCCACAACCTTTACGTTCAACTATGAGGGTTATGGCACATCAGAAACCCCCGGAATTAAGAGCGACCAGCATGTTTTGACACTCTCAGTAGACTCTTCTGACTATTCGGTTCTTGAGGATAAGATCACCAGCCATGAAGAAGTGGCGACACCAGGCGACACGCCCCCTGAATACGATCCCACTATATCAAACTCTGATTATCCCGAAGCGGGACAGGCCGTAGAAAGTTCCGGCACATCAGTAGGTGGCGGCACTGCCTCAGGAACTCCACTGATTCTCCCAGCGTATAACACCGTTTCTCCAGATGTCTCAGCAATGCAACAGTATGCGCTAAAATGGACCTCTCCTCCATATGAAGGAGACGAAAAAAAACATTTTAATCCAGAGTTCGGCTATTGGAACAACAACTGTGCCAACTTCGTCTCCCAGGTTCTTCACGCAGGAGGCTGGAGTTACGACGATTGGGGAGTTAATCCACATTCCACAAAATTCTGGGGCCCCGACTTGTTAGGACCGGCAGGCGCTTCACGTACTTGGACATACTCTGCATCCCAATACACGTATGTCAAAGAAGGAGCCTATACCCCTCTAGATAACATTTGGAACGCAAAGCCAGGCGACCTGCTGTACGTGGACTGGGACCCAGACGGGAAAGCTGATGGATTAATTGATCACGTAATGGTAGTGACAGGATCTGCCAGTAGGATTTCTGGGACACCGCTCGCTCTCTACAATGAACCACTCATCTCCCAAAAAACACCGAACAGAAGCAACTTGCCACTTAGTTTGTCCATTAAGTTTGCCACAGAACAACAGAAAACAGACATAAAGTGGTATGGACTCCAGCGCGAAAGTTAAGGAGCGGTAGTCAGTGTCTCCTGGAAGTTTGGGAGGCGTAGTCGTCAACGTCACGTTCAGCATATTGGTTGTCATTGCTGGCGCTCTACCTTGGTGGAGAAGGATCACTCGAGGCGCCAACCAGCAAGAAATCCGCCGACGTTGGCGAACGCTCATCAGTATGATATCAGTCGGCATTATGGTGTATCTATGGATGTACACACTAGTTGACGCGCACACCACGAACGCGAGCGGCGATGTCGTTCTCTGTGGCAACAGCTATTCTTTCATGCTTGATAGTAGCCTAGAGCACACTGAAGGCCTACCACATGCATGCATTGTGCACAGCCGGATCGCCATCACGCTACTAGTCCTGAGCGCATTCCTTGTCCTACTGATAGAGCAGTGGATTCTCCGTCTTGTGTTCGCGAGGTCGCACCCTCTGCCTCACAAACGCGAGACATGAGGCACGGCCGGAAGGGCGGGCCACACCCTGACCTGCCCTTCCGGCCTCAGTCGCCGACGGCACGATCACGAATGTCGACTGGTACATCCAGCACGCCGACGGCACCGAAGAGGTCCTCACCGGCGCCCAGGCCACCACCACCGTCCCCGCCGACCAGCAGGTCTCCATCACCGCCGTCGTCACCGACAACCAGGGCAAGGAAGACTTCACCACCCAAGTAGCCCCCGCCAGCTGACCACCCGCGCATTCGCAGGGTAAGGCGCGCGTTCGCACCCTCTACCCCTCGAACGCGCGCCCCAAGGCACGACCACGCGGACGGGCCGGGCGCACCCGGTCCGCCTGCTCACGCAGCGGCTACTCGTTGCCGTGGTAGGTCAGGCCCTTCTTCGGCATGGTGGCGGAGAGCAGGTAGGTGTCGACGGCGTCGTTGACGCAAGGGGCGTCGCCGCCGTAGGCGGTGTGCCCGGTGCCCTCCCAGGTCAGCAGCTGGCCGGAGTCGAGCTGATCGGCGAGGGACTGAGCCCACGCGTACGGGGTGGCCGGGTCTCCGGTGGTTCCGACGACGAGGATCGGCGCGGCGCCGTGGGCGTGGATCTGCGTGGGCTTGCGGGTTCCGTTGTGCCCCCAGACACTGCACACCAGGTCCATGCCGGTTGAGGAGTCCCCGAAGATCGGGGCCACGCGCTTGGCCTCCTCGTACTGCGCGGCCCAGGTGGCCGTGTCGCCCTCCACCGGGTAGTCCAGGCAGGTGACGGCCTGGAACAGGCCACGGCTCCGACGGCGGGGGCGGGGAGTGCGCGGTGATCGTGCTGCGGCCGGATAACGCGGGGTCGAACACCGCCGCCGACCGCGTCGAGATTATCCGCCGCGCGCTGGATCAGGGCGGACTCAGCCCCCGGCCGGCCGGGCGGGGGCTGGTGCGCGCCAGGCGGGGCTGGAGGAACGAAGAAGACGATTGAGTTCCTGACCCGTCGGCAGGTGTCCTACAGCGCAGGGTCCGCCCTGCCAGACAGCACGCCGCGGTTCTACGGCGCGCCATCCACACCGAGGCCTTGTCGCCCGCGTACAACTCTGACGGTGGGCCAGGTGAGGGTGCGGAGGTCGCTGAGACCCGCCGACCTGCTAAACCTGACCGCCTGGCCGGCCGGGATGCGGGCCAACCGCGTGCCGGGAGTTGCCTCGCCAGGGCACGCGGCTGCGCTTCGACGACATCGAGGGTTACCGACCCTTGGCCTTGGCCACCAACACCCGCGTCGGTCAGCTCACCGACCTCGAGACCCGCCGCCGGTTGCGAGAACGCTGCCAGAACCGCATCAGGTGCGCGAAAGCGCCTCCGCGTCTTCACTCAGGAGGTAGCCCTGTCGAGCTCGACCGCTTCGCGTTGCAGGGCTGCGCGGTCAGCCGCGTGGGTGCCTTCTCGCGGCCCCGACCCGCAGGCCTGCCGGCCTTCTACCAAATGCTCACCTTAGCCGGCACTCCGCCAGGCGCTGGGAACCCAAGACGGTACGCCTGCCACTGATGAGCGTCCCCGCCGTGATCGCCCGCCGCACCGTCCTGCGCTACAAGGCCGCCCCCGGGCCAGCCTCCAGCTGACCGGGCTCAGGCCCCAGAGCCTATCGCCCCATCGACATACATTTGCCCCTTGCCCACCACGACCACGCAGGACCCCCTTGGCCCCGGAAAAGCCCGGCCACCGCGAGACGACACGCGGCACACCGCCACACCCAACCAGCATCATTCCACCCACAGCACCGGCGACGCCGCCACCCACCCCCTACTCAGCCAGACAACGGAAGATAGAAGACAACGACAACTAACCGCTCCTATCAGTTTTCAAGGGGTGAACGGTCATCCGATCGGATGAGCCAATAGGAGGAGCGAGAGGCACGTGCGATAGTCGTACCGACCAACGTGCGTGTCAAGAGGCTGAACGCCCCATCTCCTACATTTTGCCGATCGGCCGATAGCGCCGTACGCTGAAACTGAAGCTCACCCACTACCGGACCTGCTTCATCCAGTGAGGACGGGAGAAAATGGTCGCAAGAACTGCTCACTCTCCCCTACTCTCTTTTTCGAAGTATTTAACCAACAAAACAACAATAAACACCCCCACGACTAAAATATATGTGGCCATCGGAACCACATATTGCGTCCTGAGCATCTTCTCAACTCTATTCGTCAGCAGGCCAGCCCCGGTTTCGGGACAACTTTTGACACTCGGCCTCTTGACGTCGCTGATTTCTATCACAATCCCCTTTTGGCAACCACTGGCAATCGCAACGTTCTCGGCATGCATGCTATCCTTCCTCGCCCTGCCTGGAGCCTATGCATCCGACATCGCAGGAAGCCTCTCACTATTCTACCTATACCTGGGTCGCTTTTTTAGGTTAAAGCAAGCCTTCCTTGTATTTCTGATCAACGACATAGCCTCCGCTGCGATCATATCAACATCCAATAACTTTCCAACAGCCATACCACCAGTCATCACACCTTCGGCGCGAACGAGTTTACTTGAAATAGCTGAAATCACAGTATATGGTTTTACCATACTTATAGGCGCTATTGCGCGGCAAGCTGAATGTTTCTGGTACAAGCAAGCCAACATGAAAGAACAGCACTTAAAGAGAATAAGGAGCGATATCGCAAAAGACATGCACGACCTCGTATCGTACTCGATGTCGCAGACCGTGCTTCGGGCGCGGGTGTCTTCAGAAGATCCCGCTTATTCACCGGAGACGAAGGCGGAGTTCGCCGCTATCGCCCGGACCGGAGCCGACACGCTTCATGAACTACGCATCCTTCTTTACGCACTACAGAAGGACTCCCACTATCTTTCCTCGTCCAACGACTCTCCGTCAATACATGCCGTCGATAATATCATCGTCTCCGCAAATCTCGTCACACACGATGTCACCGACGCAGGGTTTCACATGAGTTGCCATATCGCCGACCATATTCATTTGACTCGCGCGCAAACGTTAGTCCTTTCCCGTATACTTCGAGAGATCGGTGCCAACATTATACGGCATGGAGATCCTGCGACTCCTGCTACGCTTACAATATCTCAGAATCAAGACTGTATTCGAATCCTCTCCACCAACGCCGTCAGTGAAAATCTCAACGGGGCATTACCTTCGTCCGGCATGGGAATACTGAGCATGCGTGAACGACTGGAAACGCTCGGTGGCACTCTCACCACCTCAATCGAAGATGGAACGTGGATCATCAGCGCAGTCGTTCCGCAGACGACCTCCAAGGAGCGTGCTGAATGATATGCATTGGTATAGCGGATGATGACGCTCTTGTTCGCCACGTCCTCAGCACGCTTCTCGACACCCAAGAGGACATCAGTGTCGCATGGACGGCATGCGACGGGAGCGAAGCGCTCCAGCTCCTCAAATCACCCGACCATCCTGCCGTGCGAGCGATTCTTCTCGATATTCAGATGCCTCAAATGGACGGCGTCTCCCTCGCCACTATTGTTCACGAAGAGCTACCAGAAACAGCAATTCTGATTCTGACAACTTTCACTGAGAAAGATTTAGTTGAACGTGCTCTCGCGGCTGGTGTGAATGGTTTCATAGCCAAAGAAGATCCCGTCGAATCGATCGCCGGTGCCATTCGTCAGGCGGTCGAGGGGAATCTCGTGCTCTCCCCTTCCTCTAGCCGCCATTTGCGTGAAACCGAGAATATCCTTTCTGTCAAGCCCACGAAAACCGAACAGGCTGAGACTGTCCCGACACGCCATGTGTCCGGTTCTCCCGAATTCGATCATCTATCTCAACGTGAAATCGACGTGCTGGCACTCATGGCGGAGGCGCTTCCCAACAAACAGATTGCCCGTCGGCTGAACATCAGTGAAGCGACTGTAAAGACTCATGTGTCCGCCCTCATCGCAAAGCTAGGAGTTCATGACAGAGTGGGCGCCGTCGTCAAAGCAGTCCGAAGCGGAATCGTATAGTAGCTGACTTCTTTCGCCTCGAAAGTCTGCATGGGACGTTCACGGAAATAGCGATCGTTTCCCTTCACCCAGGTCAGCAGCTACTTGTCTCACTGGACGAATATACCTCCCGCCCTATCCGGATTAGGCATTCATGCCAGCGAAAGTTGTGAGTCGCGGGCACAGCTGTCTGCGACTCGGACCTGCTCTCAGGTGCATCCAGTAGCTGAGAGCTCTTCGCAGATATCGCGATCGTCTGCGTTCACCCAGGGCGCAGACTGATTCGCTTCATTTTGTGAGTACACCTCCCTATTTCCGATCAGGTGGGTGACGGGCTCGCAAGATGTCTTCAAACCTTTATCTCCTTCCATAGGTTGATTCGCTCATCATCCAGATAGCCGATCCGATTGGCCGATGTTTTCGGGCATCAGACCTGACTCATGACGTCTTCGTGGGTTATGGAAAATCGGTGTGAGTTTTCGTTGGTATTGCGGTGTTGGGGTCTGGTGGCGGGGCGCTAAGACCTGACTCGTGACACCTTGATGGGTTTTCGGTGACACGGCGTGAGTTTTCGTT
>ERZ773075.1034-NODE-1034-length-16535-cov-41.6047_pt1 | contig 16535 bp, 10 predicted proteins | sample MGYA00580614_ERZ773075 | MGnify/ENA primary metagenome ERZ773075 (study PRJEB29015, sample SAMEA2738021) | human oral metagenome | biome: human oral; feature: human-associated habitat; material: dental | place: China | collected 2043 ... | reverse complement strand
TCCCGGCCCTCCAGCTCTTCACCCCCTCGATCACCCTTCCCGAGGCCCAGGCCAGCGCCCCCATGCTCATCGCTCTGGCGCTGGGCATCGTCCCTCAGGGCATCTGGTTCGGGACCCAGCGAGTCATGCTGGCCTACTCGGACACCAAGCGGTTGCTCCTGGCCGACGTCGTCGTCGGAGTCGTCCCGGTCGTCCTGTGCGTCATGGCCTACTTCATGGCTCCGGCCAACCACTGGATGGCCTGGGCCGGCGCGGCCAACACGCTCAGCCAGATCGGAGGCTGCCTGGTCGTCATCCCCATGCTGCGCTCCCACCTGCCCAGCCTCGACGGACGCAAGATCATCACCACCCACCTGCGTCTGGTCATCGCGGTGGCACCCGCCGTCATCGCCGGGGTCGTCCTCAACCTGATCCTGGGCAACGTCGACGCCGACTCCTCCCTGACCAAGATGCTCGCGGCCTTCGGGCACATCTGCATCGTGGCGACGGTCATGTCACTGGTCTACCTGCTCATGGGGCGCGTCGTCAGAATCGAGGAGATCGCCGTCGCCTTCCGGCCCTTCTCACGGATCCTGTCCACCATCGGTCGTCGCCTGCCCGGCGGCCTCGGGAGAGTGGTTCTGGCGATCGCGAGCTGGCTGTCGCCGCCGGAGCCGACGACGACGGCAACCGCTCAGATGGATGCCGTTCAGACGCCAGCACCACCGCCACCGCCTCAATCGGCTTCCGTCCCGTCGGCCATGCCATCGGGACCGTCCGCTCATCAGGCCGCTCATGGTGCTGTTGGCTACACCGCCGGCGGCACTCATGCCTCCCCGTCCGCCCCACCCCCGCCCCCGCAGGCGCAGACCGACTCCTGGGATCAGCCGGGTCAAATGGGGCAGCGGAGTGCCGGAGGCCGGCCCGCGCAGGCGCCCACGGGCTACGCCCAGGACGGACAGCCCGTCTACCCACTCGCGCCCGCGCCCCCGGCGCCCTCGCAGGCAGTGGCACCACCACCCCCTACACGCGCCGACTACGCGGCTGACGCCTCTCATCGCTCCTGGACCACGGGGCACGTCCCAGCCAACACTCCCGGGAGTATCCCTCCCTCACTTCCCGCGAGCATCCCTCCCTCCCGGGTGGCCCCAGGGCAGTCCGCCCCCTACACGCCCCACGCCTCTGCCCACACGAGCCACATCACCCCGGTTTGGAGCCCTCAGACAGTTACGATGGGTTCAACTGGTTCAGATGGACAACCATCTCAAGGAAGGAGACGCATGTCGGAGGCGACGCCGATCGGCAGTGGTCGCTACGGGCTCCTGGGAACGCTGTCCACCACCCTGCCGCGCATTGTCAGGCACCGTGGCGTCGACACGATCCTGGATCGAGACGTCACGATCCTGGTTCTCACCGACGCGACGCTTCACCGTGACAACGTCCTGGAGTCCGCCAGCCGGGCTGTGCTGGTCGAGGACCAGCGCCTTCAGCAGGTCTACGACGTCGAGCGCGCCGAGCCCTCCGTCATCGTCACTGAGCCGCTGACCGGACGCACCTTCTCCTCCCTGGTCTCACGGGGCATGCCCCCGGCGCAGGCGCGCGCCATCATCGGCGAGACCGCGCAGGCGCTCGACGCCGGCGCCCGCAAGGGTCTGCACCATCTGAACCTGTCACCCGAGTCCATCCGCGTTCTTCCCGACGGCACGATCAAGGTCAGCGGCCTGGGTATCGAGGCGGCCGCACTGGACCTGGAGAGCCGGGTAGCCGGTCACGACCCCTCGGCCGCCGACCGCGCAGACGCCCGTGCTCTGGTGGAGATCCTCTACTACGGCCTGACCGGGCGGTGGCCCGGAAAGCGCCCCGGCATCCCCTCCGCACCACGACTGGGCGGCGTTCCGGTCAAGCCCTCCACGCTTGTGCCGGGCGTCGACCCGGTTCTGGACGAGCTGTGCGAACGCACCTGGAGCAGCCAGCCCCCCGTCTCCGCGGCCGAGGTGGCGCGCTCACTGGGAAGCTGGGACCAGGTGGTCGGCTACCGCGAGTCCAGCTCGACGCCGATGCCGACGTCGCAGCGTCCGTCGTCGGCCGCCGGCAGCGCCGGAAGCGGGTCCGCAGGGGCCAATGCGGGCGCGACGGTCGCCGCCGTCAGCGCTGCCGGAGCCGGCGTCGCCAACGCAGCCCGAGGGGTCCTGGACCGGCTGCGGCGCAGTGGTGCCGGCAAGGGCGCGACGGTCGCCCCGTCAGCGGTGCAGTCGGCGCCCCCATCGACACCGCCGACTCAGCCCGGTCAGGCACCGGCAGCCCCCGCGCCTGCGGAGCAGAGCTCCACCACCGAGGAAGCAGCCGCACCGCCTGCGGCTCCGCGCGAGTCCGCACCAGTTCCGGAGCCTGCCGCCGAGGAGACCTACGTCCAGGTCACCGGGCCGACGAACCCGATCCCGAACGTCCTGTCGACCGCCTCCGAGACCGTCCCCGGGCCCGCGCCGGTTCCGGCCGAGCCCTTCACCGGCAGCTTCCCGGCCTTCGAGGACGATGACGAGGAGGAGGAGATCGATCCCGCGGTCGCTCGTCAGGAGAAGCGCACCACCAGCTCCATCCTGGTGACGCTCGTCCTCATCGTCATCGTCTCCCTGGCGGCGGCGAGTTACATCGTGTACCAGACGATCGGTATCCCCTTCGCGGACAAGGATCAAGCGGCCGCGGACACGGTTCCCTCAGCCACCGCGCACAACGCCGGTGGCGGGGGTGGACAGCAGCAGGCTCCCGCCACTGAGGCGCCTGCGGCCAAGCCCGAGATCGCCGGCGTGAGCGTTGCCAACAACCTGAGCACTCAGGCGGACAACAACCAGAAGTACCTCAGTGACGGCGACACCAGCCGCCCCTGGTTCTCTCACAACACCGGCAGTCCGGAGCTGAGCCAACCGATCGACATCGAGATCAAGCTCAAGAGCCGCGCCAAGGTCTCGGAGATCGACATGCAGGGCACCAACGAGGGCGGGCAGGTTGAGGTCCGTGCCACGGACATCAACAACGCGGCAGGCGGCACGGTTCTCGCCCAAGGCCCCTTCGCCGCGGGGAGCACCACCCTCAAGGTCGACAATCCCCAAGAGGTCGACACCATCGTCATCAGGGTGATGCAGCTTCCCAAGAACAGTGAACCCGGCGAGTACCCCTACAAGGCCACCATGACAGAGGTCACAGTCAAATAAGCTGTGGCAAGGGAACATAGTTCATTGATCACTAGTTGCACTGGGTGGTCGCGCACCGCGTCCATCGCTCATTCGTCAGGAGAGTCATGATTCACGACGTCGTCATCGTCGGCTCCGGCCCCGCCGGCTACACGGCCGCCATCTACGCGGCCCGCGCCCAGCTTAACCCGGTCATCCTGGCCGGCTCGGTGACCGCGGGCGGCGCCCTGATGAACACGACCGAGGTGGAGAACTACCCCGGTTTCATCGAGGGGATCATGGGCCCCGAGCTCATGAACCAGATGCAGGAGCAGGCTGAGCGCTTCGGCGCGGAGATCCGCTACGAGGACGTCACCGCCCTTGAGCTGGAGGGCAACGTCAAGCGCATCACCACCTCCGACGACGTCTACGAGGCCCGTACGGTCATCATCTCCACCGGCTCGGAGTACCGGCATCTGGGCATCGATGGGGAGGAGCGCCTCTCCGGGCACGGCGTGTCCTACTGCGCCACCTGCGACGGGTTCTTCTTCAAGGACCAGGACATCATCGTCGTCGGCGGTGGGGACTCGGCCATGGAGGAGGCCACCTTCCTGACCCGTTTCGCCCGCTCCGTCACGGTAGTGCACCGCCGCGACGAGCTGCGCGCCTCGGCTGTCATGGCCAAGCGCGCCCAGCAGGACCCGAAGATCTCCTTCGCCTGGAACTCGCGCGTCGTTGAGCTTCACGGCGAGGACTCCCTGACCGGCGTCACCCTGGAGGACACCGTCACCGGGGAGCGCCGCCAGATCGAGGCCACGGGTCTGTTCGTCGCCATCGGCCAGGTGCCGCGCAGCGAGCTCGTCGCCGACGTCCTCGAGCTCGACGAGGCCGGCTACATCAAGGTCGAGGTCCCCTCGCAGCGCACCCGCATCCCCGGGGTCTTCGCCTGCGGTGACGTCGCCGATCCCACCTACCAGCAGGCCATTACGGCGGCCGGTTCGGGTTGCCGCGCCGCTCTGGACGCCGAGCACTACCTGACCACGCTGCAGGCCTGACCCGGCCTCTCAGCTCAGCGAAAGGCGGGCTCCGACGTCGTCGGAGGACCTGCGTCCCGACTCACCCACCCACAACGTTCGAGGAGAAAACCATGTCCGAGGCACTCGCCGTCACCGACGCCACCTTCGAGGCGGAGGTCCTCAAGTCCGAGGTTCCCGTCGTCATCGACTTCTGGGCCGAGTGGTGCGGCCCCTGCCGCCAGATGGCACCGATCGTGGACGAGGTCGCCGCCGACTTCGGTGACAAGGTCAAGTTCGTCAAGGTGGATGTGGACGCCAACCCGGCCACGGCCCGTTCCTACGGTGTGCGCTCCATCCCGACCTTCGCGGTCGTGCGCGACGGCGAGGTCTTCCACCAGTTCAGCGGCTCCCGTCCGAAGGCGTCCTTCAAGGCAGAGGTGGAGAAGGTCCTGGCCTGAGCCCGGACTTCCGCCAACTGATACCAGCTGCTACGACGCCGGCCCCATTCACCGTCTCTCACAGAGTGGTGGATGGGGCCGGCGTCGTCCACGAGTTGTCTGACGACTTGCCGCACCCGGTTGGGCTCGTCTGTCACCACGGGCCACGGCCCCGTAGAATCGCTCAGGAATCGCAGTGGCATCATGGCATGCGACACGGCAAGAAGGCGGCACATGCAGCACACTCAGTACATCTCCACCCGCGGACAGATGGCACCCGCCGGGTTCATGGACGTTCTCCTGGCGGGTCTGGCACCCGACGGCGGCTTGGCGGTACCGGAGCGGCTGCCCGCTCTCACCCCGGAGCAGCTCGAGACCTGGAGATCCCTCAACTACGCGGAACTGGCCACCGAGGTCATCGGCCTGTTCGCCACTGACATTCCCCGTGAGGACCTGGCGGCTCTGACCCGGGCGGCCTACGGCGAGTCCCGCTTCCCGCAGCCGGTCGTTCCGGTGACCGGGCTTGACGACGTCGCCGACGGCCTGGTCCTCGTGGGCCTGTCCGAGGGGCCGACCATGGCTTTCAAGGACCTGGCCATGCAGTTCCTGGGGCAGGCGATTCCCTACGTGCTGGCCAAGCAGGGCAAGGTCCTCAACATCCTGGGGGCCACCTCGGGCGACACTGGTTCGGCGGCCGAGCACGCCTTCCGGGGGCAGGAAGGCGTCAGCGTCTTCATGCTCTCGCCGGCCGGTCGCATGAGCCCGGTGCAGCGGGCGCAGATGTACACCCTCCAGGACGCCAATATCCACAACATCGCGGTGCGCGGTGTCTTCGACGACTGCCAGGCACTGGTCAAGGCCCTGAGCAATGACGCGGACTTCAAGGCGGCCCACCACCTGGGTGCCGTCAACTCCATCAACATCGGCCGGATCGCCGCGCAGGCCGTCTACTACGTGTGGTCCTGGCTGCGGGTCACCGACGCGGTGGAGGAGGGGGCACGAGCCGGCTACCGCCTCGACGTGTGCGTCCCCTCGGGCAACTTCGGCAACATCTACGCCGGCTTCCTGGTCCGGTCCATGGGGGTGCCGATCCGCCGTCTCATCCTGGCCACCAACGAGAACAACGTCCTCGAGGAGTTCTTCACCACGGGCATCTACCATCCTCGCTCGGCAGCTGACACCTTGGCTACCTCCAGCCCATCGATGGACATCTCGAAGGCCTCGAACCTGGAGCGCTTCATCTGGGCCCTGCTGGGGCCGGAGGCCTTCGTGCAGCGCTGGGCGGAGCTGGAGTCCACCGGCACTCTCGATCTGCGCGATCAGCTCCCGCGCCTGGGAGAGGACTTCGGCTTCGTGGCCGGGACGTCGTCGCACGCCGACCGCCTGGAGGCCATTCGCTCCGTCAAGGAGCGCTCTGGCCGGCTCATCGACCCTCATACCGCCGACGGCGTCACGGTGGCCCTACGCACCATGGAGCCAGGATTCCCAACCCTCGTCATGGAGACGGCCAAGGCCGCGAAGTTCCCGCAGACCGTGGCCGAGGCGCTCGGGACGGAGCCGGAGACACCCGCTGTCATCGCCGATCTGCTCGCCCAACCCCAGAAGGTGGAGACGATCGACAATGAGGAGGCCCCTTTGCGCCACCTCATCGAGGAACGAGCCCTGACCTCCTGATCGACGCCCATCCGGAGTCGGATGAGCGTCTCTCGCCGCGCCGCGCATCGTGCCCATGATGCGCGGCGCGTCTGCATCTGCTGGTACCGCCCCGTCTCGTTCCGCTCCGAAAGCACTTTCGTGTTTCACGTGAAACACCGCGGATTACTCCTGACCTCACCATGTCCTTCCCACCGGTGCGGCGTGGCAGACTTGGATCCACGGACGCAGCAGCGGCGACCAAGGAAGGACCGAAGGTGAGTCAGAGCAGTAACCAGGTGAAGGGCAACCGACTCGATCCGTGGCTGGACAGCTACGCTGCACGAGCTCACGGTCTGCGCGCCTCAGAGACTCGCTCACTGTTCGCCGTCGCCTCACGACCGGAAGTGGTCTCGCTGGCGGGCGGAATGCCCAATCTCAAGGACCTCCCGCTGGAGCGGCTGGCGGAGGCCACGGCGCAGATGATCCGCAAGGACGGCGGCAAGGCGCTGCAGTACGGAAACGGCCAGGGACTGCCGCGACTGCGGGAGCAGATCACCGAGGTCATGGCCCTCGAAGGCATCGAGGCGGACCCGGAGGACGTCATCGTCACCACGGGGTCCCAGCAGGCCGTCGACATCGTCACAGAACTCTTCGTCGATCCCGGCGACGTCGTCCTGACCGAGGCGCCCACGTACGTCGGATCCCTGTCGATCTTCGCGACGTACCAGGCCGATGTGCAGCAGGTGCCCATTGACGCCGATGGAGTGGTCCCTGGGGCCCTGGAGGAGATGATCGTCCGCCTCGAGCGCGAGGGGCGCCGCATCAAGTTCTTCTACTGCCTGCCCAACTTCCACAACCCTGCCGGGGTGACGCTCACGGAGGAGCGCCGTCCACAGGTCATCGAGATCTGCCGGCGCCACCACATCCTTATCGTGGAGGACAACCCCTACGGGCTGCTGGGCTTCGAGGGACAGACCTACACGGCCCTCAAGACTCTCGCACCTGACGACGTCGTCTACCTCGGCTCCTTCTCCAAGATCTTCGCGCCCGGGTACCGCGTGGGCTGGGCGGTGGCCCCACCGGCCGTTCGGGAGAAGATGAAGCTGGCCTCAGAGGCGGCCATTCTGTGCCCGTCGTCGGTCGGCCAGTTCTCGATCTCCATGTACCTGGACCAGTTCGACTGGAAACAGCAGATCGTGGACTTCCAAGCCATGTACCGGGGACGGCGCGACACCATGGTGGCAGCGCTGGAGGAGTTCCTGCCGATGTGCCACTGGAACATCCCCGAGGGCGGTTTCTACGTGTGGGTGCACCTGCCCGAGGGACTCGATGCGAAGGACATGCTTCCGCGCGCGGTCACCAACCTGGTCGCCTACGTATCCGGGACTGCCTTCTACGCCGGTGGAAGGGCCGGACAGGACCATCTGCGGCTGTCCTTCTGCTACCCCGAACCTCCTGAGATCCGCGAAGGCGTGCGACGACTCTCCGGCGTTGTCACCCGCGATCTCGAACTGCTGGATCTATTCGGTCCCACCCATAGTCCCCGTCCGTCCGAAGGCGTCCACGCGCCCGCACCCGACCAGATCTGAGGTTGACGATGAACCAGTCTCCACTCCGTATCGCTGTCCTCGCCGGCGGTCTGAGCCACGAACGCGACATCTCGCTGCGCTCCGGGCATCGCGTCGCCCAGGTCCTTAAGCACCTCGGGCACACCGTCCTGGTCCTGGACATCGACGCACGCACCATCGGATCGCTCAAGACCTTCGGCCCCGACGTCGTATGGCCACTGGTCCACGGTGGCCCAGGAGAGGACGGAGGGTTGCAGAACATGCTCATTGCGCTGGACCTGCCATATGTGGGGACCCATTCCGACGGCTGTCAGCGAGCCTCTTTCAAACCCACCGCTAAAGCGAGCGTTCGCACCGGAGGAGTGATTACTCCTGATTCGTTGACGCTTCCACATTCCTACTTCAGTCAACTCGGGGCGCAGGATGTCCTGACCGTCGTCGCCGGTCATCTGGGTCTTCCCGTTGTGGTGAAGCCTCATCAGGGCGGCTCCGGACTCGGCGTGTCCTACGCTTCGACGGCGGACGAGTTACGGTCGGCGATGGTAGCCTGTTTTGCCTACGACGAGCGGGCCCTCATTGAACGTTACGTTCCCGGGACAGAGCTTGCTGTGTCCGTCGTCGATACAGGAGAGGGGCCACGTGCACTCCCTCCCGTCGAGGTGGTGACCGAAGGACAGTACGACTTCGATGCCCGGTACAACCCAGGCCGCTCAGAGTACTTCGTACCCGCGCGATTGGATGACTCGGTCATCGACATGGTCAAGACCACCGCCATCACCGTCCACACGACGCTCGGGCTCGGGAATCTCTCTCGAACCGACCTCATCCTCGACAAGGAGGGGACGCCCTGGTTCATCGACGTGAACGTCATTCCAGGAATGACTGAGACGTCCCTACTACCAATTGCGGCCAAGGCAGAGGACTCTTTGGAGGAGCTGTACGACGCTCTCGTGCGAAATCCACTTGTGCACCCGTAGGTCCTGGTTTCACGTGAAACGGTGGCTCCACTCTGATTGAGTGGAGCCACCGTCATACGTGGGAGGTACGCCGTCAGACATGACACCACGATCAAGGAGCGCACCCCGAACGGTTCGTGCGACTCATCGTTGTGAATCGGTCACTAACTTGAGGACGGAACTGAGATCGCTCACCGAGCGATCACTGAAACGGTCCTGCCTCTCCGTGTTTCACGTGAAACAGCGTCAAGACAACGAATCCCACGCGGCTCCGCATGGAAGCGTCCGTGACCATCCCCCTACCCAGGGGAGCGGACAGTAAGTCGCCTGCAGGATGAACACCACCGGGCACTGGTTCACCTCGGAGAAGCCTTCACTGCTGATCTCGGACCCATTCCCTTGTTTCACGTGAAACCGAGTCACTCATCGAATTCGGGTAGCGGAGTATGAACGGAACCTATGCGGTACGTGAGGCGAAGAGGACGTACCTGCCTCCACTTGTATCCGCTCCAGCGCACCAACGAAGGCCCTCATAATCTTCCTACAGAATCCAGCCATCGTGCCTGGGCCCCGCTCCGCGGGGACGAAACCAGTTCTCGGGCGATCAACGGACGAGGCATGGTTGCCAAGAAACGGATAGCTCCACCACGGAGTAAAAGACTCATTCACGCAACGATACCGGTGCGAACTATCGACGGAACTGCAGATCTGGTTTCACGTGAAACCGCGCGAATGCGGGCTTGCCCATCGGGGGGAAACAGGGCGTTCCACGAACGATGCGAAGCCAGGTTGTATCGCCCAGTGCATCACAAACTACGCTGATATCCAACTCGTCACCCACCCAGCTGTACTCACACTAGGGGACGTCCTCTATGTGTTTCTTCGTCACTGAACGATCGACCGTCATGGAATCGCACCTGGACGAGGCCTGTTTCAGGATCATCGTCCCCATGCTCAGTTCGATACCGAGCCGACAGTCGGAGTCGCAGTAGCCGTTCCGCCACGCAGCCCAACCACAGTTTCGGGATCAGTTTCACGTGAAACAGTGCTGTTCCCCGCTTCGATCGGCAGAGCAATGTCAGTCCCGTGCCCGAGCCAGATGACGGATCCAACAGCGAACTGCTGCGCTGGCTCCTCACCACCAACGACGCCCGTTGTCTCCGACGCTACCGAGGCCATTTCAGTCTCAGGCTCCATAGCTCTTAGAAACGCAGGAGCCTCAAATACCGGATCAGTCCCGACAGTAGTTTGCACCGCCTCGACACGGGGTAGTAGGTTCCTCAACCACGACTGACAGCATCCCGTTCGCGAGACACCCGATCAGGTTTCACGTGAAACCTCCCAAATACCATGCGCAGGCCAACGTACGGACGAGTCTAAGGCAACACCATGTCATGCGATTCCTTCGGGTAGCCCGAAGAGCAAGTATAAGTGTCCACAGTTTCTTCGCGGTTTGAATCCTCGTTCCGAGGAGGCCTTGTCGAACGATGCAGTCGACATACGCGGAGTTCACGCACTCCTTCCCCATTTCGTCTTCTCGTGCTCGCAGACGCACTCGGTTGGCGAAGCGTTTTCACGTGAAACCGAAGCTCTCATCTCGTTCGATCGGACTCACGTCGTTGCCGCGGCACCGAGCCTGAGCACGCTTCGAGCACCGATACTGCGGTGGTGCACCCGCGAGACTGAAGCCCGAAGAGCAAGAGATTCCTCGATCCCGTCTCAGTTTCTCTCCCTACTCTCGAGGAGAGGGGCGCGTCAAGCGCGCAACCGCTGCATCGGCCCCAGCCGTATGCCCAGATCGGGTCAGCGCATGCAAGAGTCTCCCCGCCAGCACAACCACCGGAACCATGTACAACGAGCCTGTTCTCGTTTCACGTGAAACCGACATTCAATGAACAAAGCGCAAGACAAACAAATCCCAGGTTCGTGCTCCGCCATTGTCAGGCACACGTTTCACGTGAAACCGCAATTGAACCGCTAATGCCATCAAACGACAGGCGAAGTTTGGCGAAGCCTCAACGTGCGTGGGGTGTCCTCATGTAGCCAGCCATCATCGTGGAGACCCGTATGTCAACCACAGACGCCGGTTTGGGCTGAGGCTATGACTTCGATACGTCGACGCCCGACAGGCGGCCTTCTTCTGAGAACTATCCGCTTCGACGAACGCGGCATCCTCGTTCCTCGCAGTATGAACGCATTCGGCGCCCCACTGACGATGAAAGGAGTAGAGGCCACGACCTTGGAGTGCTGCCTCACGACTCAGCCACTGTTTCACGTGAAACCGATCCACTCTCCACATTCAGTTCAAGGGATGTTGCTATAGCGCTACGAACGCAGCACCATACCGGATGCCAGCAGACAGCATACGATCCCAGCGAGACAGGCTTGCGTAGGAGGCTTGGCTGGCTCTGTCATTCAGTCATGTCAGCCCGCCCCTCGGGAGAGGACCTTCCAGCAAACGCTCGTCGCTGCGTCGTTCCCGGCACTCGACCGCACTACTCCGCATATGTGCACGGACTCCTCCAGTCAGAGGTGCAGATACGATTCGATCGCCACTTTTCTTTCTCGGTTTCACGTGAAACCGGGTCACCGATGGCCCTCCCGTGGCCGGCGGAGCAACAAGTAATGCTGCATCTCGACGAACTGAGCGGGCTACGTTCCAAGACCGTTACCCGAAAGGCCATGCCTCACACTGTTTCACGTGAAACCGTCCCAAGGTGAATGCATCGCTCGATATAAGTAGGCCCTGGGCACGCGCATATACTACGAGGATCTCAACGCTTCCGCGATAGCGCACCCCCTCCACTCGTCACTCACCGAGTCAACCAAGTCGACGCTCCCCATCATCGTTTCATTCACCGTTCCTACAGGACGCACAGGCAGCGAACTCACCGAATGCAGCGAGCGCCTTCTCTCCTCCGTAAGGTCTACTCAGGTTTCAACGTGGGAAGGATTCTTGCGGGTTCCTTACAGCCGAAGCTCCTGCGCCTCGCACATCCACTTCCCAAGGAGTCTTCTCCGGAACGGCAGGAGCCCACGCTTCGCATGGCGGAGCGGTTTCATGTGAAACCGTGCCATCTTCTTTCCGCCGCACCGTACACCATACGGAACAGGACGGATGCCACAGCCATTATCCGTCGGCACTCCCCCAGGGGAGGGGTTCTGCGACGCGCGGCCTACGAACCTACTTGTTCACGTCCAGAGCACCGGCCATGTGTCGCCTGCCGCCGTCCTTCACAGGTGTGCTGGTTCCGCAAAGCCCCCTCCCATGTTTCACGTGAAACTAAGGCTCATCCTTTCCACACCAGATTGGACGGCAGATCGGCATCGTATGTCTTAGTGGATATAGAAGTGGGGCCGAGGCATATTCAGCCTCGGCCCCACCGCCGTACTCACCTCCGACGAGGTCTACTCCTCATCGAGGGACGTACCTGGTGCCAACGCGCCGACGATACGCGCGAGATCCTCGTCCCCTGCGAACTCGATAGTGATACGCCCCTTCTTCGCTCCACGTGTCACCTTGACGCGCGTATCGAAGGCGTCGGAAAGACGCGTCGAAAGCGCCGGGAGAGGCGTACTGCGGGCCCGCAGCACCTTCGGCTGATCCGATCCCGAGTCCGCTTCCTCGTGAAGAGCAACGAGCTCTTCCGTTGCCCGAACTGACAGCCCCTCGGCCACAACCCGCTGGGCGAGCCGTTCCATCTCAGCAGCATTCGGGAGGCCTAGCAGTGCGCGGGCGTGACCCGCCGAAATGACATTAGCGGCCAGTCTCCGCTGCACCAGCGGAGGAAGCTTCATGAGACGCAGCGTATTCGAGATCTGCGAGCGTGACCGAGCGATCCGTTCGGACAGCTCCGCGTGCGTGCACTGGAAGTCCTCCAGCAACTGCTGGTACGCCGCAGCCTCTTCGAGTGGATTCAGCTGTACTCGGTGCAGGTTCTCCAGCAGGGCGTCACGCAACAGGTCGACGTCGTCGGTATCCCGAACGACAGCCGGAATCGTCTCCAGGCCGGCTTCCTTGGAAGCACGCAGACGACGCTCACCCATGATGAGCTCATAACGCGGCTCCTCTCCCTGCATGGTCGGCACCTGCCGCACCACGATGGGCTGCAGCAGTCCCACTTCCGCGATCGAAGCCGCCAACTCCGAGATGTCCTCTTCGTCGAAGACCTGGCGAGGTTGGCGAGGATTGGGATGGATCAAGTTCACCGGAATCTCAGCAAAACGAGCTCCAGGAACAGGAACTAGATCAGAAGCATCGGCGTCCGCTGGGTCATCGCCAGCATCGGACTCACCATCAGTCTCAAGCCCGACCGATACTTCGTGGTCGGTCTCAGAGGAAGACGGCTGATCAACAACCTCTGATAACTGCTCGTCCTCCGTTTCACGTGAAACAGCTGACTTCTCTGAAACTGAGACCATCTCCGGAGCCGGCTCTACAGCAGCATGATTGACCGCGGTCTCATCGTCCTGCGTCGAAGCCTCAACCGCACTGGATGTTACTTCCTCGGTCTTCTTCTGTGCACGCTTCCGAGTTGTCTGACCGGCCGCGTGAGCTCGCTTGGTCGAGGCGGTCGTCGAAGCCTTCTCAGTCTTTTTGACGGCCTTCTTGCCAGTCTTCTTCTCGGTCGTCCGCGTCGTCGTAGCCGAAGCCGGCGTGGTTTCACGTGAAACCGGCGTTTCCTGAGCGTCCTTCTCCGCCGTTCTGCGGGATGTCGTCGAACGCGTTGAACGGCTCTTTGATCCCCGCTTCCGCTGAGAGGGGGCTAAGAGGGTGGCGGTCAGATCTCGGGTACTCCGCGATTCCGTTGTCGGCTCGGGCTCCGGGTCAGCATGCTCGGCCTCGGCGTGGGAAGGGGTATTTTCCTCATGTGCATTGTCCTTCCTCGACTCAGGAAAGAAAACATCGGAGGGACGAGATGCAGATACCTTCTCCTTCTGCGCCTCGGGAATCAGCGCCTGCAGACCCCGACCAAGTCCGCGCCGTTTCTGAGCCATTAGGCTTCCTCGCCTTCATTTCGGGGAGCGCCCCGCAGAGCGACCTCACGAGCCAGTTTCTTATACGCAATTGCGCCGGTGGACCGGGGGTCCCAGAACACCACAGGAGCGCCGAAGGAGGGGGCTTCAGCAACACGGATTGAACGCGGGACCTTGGTGTCCAACGTTGCATCAGGGAAATAGGAACGAACTTCGGACTCCACCTCGCGCGCCAAGGTGGTACGCCCGTCGAACATGGTCAGCACGATCATGGATACGCCCAGCCCTGGATTGTGAATGCGGGCGATTCGATCGATAGAGCGTGTCAGAAGTGCCAAGCCCTCAAGAGCGTAGTACTCCGCCTGCATCGGAATGAGGACCTCATCCGCCGCAACGAAGGCGTTGATCGTCATAATGCCAAGGCTCGGTGGGCAGTCGATGATGACGTAGTCGAGGGCCGGTTGCCCGTCGGTTTCACGTGAAACCAGGTAGTCCACCAACGCACGCCGCAGCCGCGATTCCCGCTCGGCCGTTGAGATGAGCTCAATCTCGACCGCGGCCACATCGATCGTCGCCGGCACACACCACAAGGTCTCACAGAAACGAGTTTTGGCGACCACATCCTTGATGGACATACCGTCAACAAGGACGTCGTAGATGGAGGCACTGTCCTCGTCGTGCTCCACTCCCAACGCTGTCGAGGCGTTGCCCTGCGAGTCGGCGTCGATGAGTAGCACGTGCAACCCGCCTTCAGCCAGTGCTGCGGCAAGATTGACTGCGGTCGATGTCTTTCCGACGCCGCCCTTCTGGTTGGCGACCGCGATGACACGAGTTCGCTCGGGACGTGGAAACTCTCCACCCGCTACCTCGTCTAGAGCGAGGTGCTCGGCCTGGAGCTGATCGAAGATAGACGATCCGGACAAACCTGCTTCTCCTCGGACGGCAACCCAACGGCCCGAGCCAGTCGGGCAGTTACGAGTCTACGCGAGCAGGCCGATCCTCACGCGTTACACCGAACGCGCGCCGTATCTCACCGGTTCTTCGGGCGGCGAATCTCAACGACGGCCGTCGTTTCGTCACCGGGAGTAACAACCTCGTGAACTACAGCAACTGATAACTTTGCCTTTTTAATCACGTACTTGGCGTCATCGACCTCGTCCTGCGCCCGCATGCCCTTGAGTGCGAGCAGAGCACCCCCCGGTCGGAGCAACGGCGCGGTCAGCCGTACGAGCTTGGACAGGTTCGCTACCGCGCGAGCCGTGACCACGTCATAGCGGTCCTTGATCTCCTCGGCCCGAGCCCTCCTGATGGTGATGTTGTCCAGATCCAGTTCCTCAACGACGTCGGAGAGCCACTGGGTACGGCGCTCCATTGTCTCAATGAGCGTGACATCAAGATCAGGACGCAGCAGGGCGACGACGATGCCGGGAAAACCGGCCCCGGAGCCGACATCGGCCACACTTCCCCGAGCCGGCAGGAAGGGGACCACGGCGGCCGAGTTGACAATGTGCCGGCTCCACAGACGGGGAAGCTCACGCGGCCCCACCAGGCCGCGCAGCTCACCCTCCTCAGCGAGCATCTGCGCGAAGTGCTCCGCGGCGGAGAAGGAGACCCCGAAGATCTCCCGCATCTCCGGCGTCGGCTCCTCCACCTGGGCCCGCTGTTCCTCGCTCATACTCAAGCCTGCTCGTCGACAGGCTCGGCATCGATATCTTCGGTGTCATCGACGTCGTCGACTTCCTCGTCCTCCACCTCGTCGGCTGGCAGGACCACGACGTAGCGGTGCGGCTCGGCACCCTCTGACTCCGAGATCAGACCGGCCGAGGCGACGACGTCGTGGCACACCTTGCGCTCGAAGGGGTTCATCGGCTCCAGGCTGACGGACTCGCCGGTGGTGAGCACCTTGGTGACGGCCTCCTGGGCGACCTTGGTCAGTTCGGTCCGACGATCCGCGCGGTAGCCGTTGATGTCCAGCATGAGCCGCGAACGGTTGCCTGTGCGCGCCTGAACCGCGAGACGGGTCAGCTCCTGAACCGCCTCGAGGACCTCCCCGTTGCGTCCGACGAGGTCGTCGAGCTCGCGCTCGTCACCCTCCTCGGAGGCGAGCACGGCAATCGAGGCGCGCCCGTGGTCAATGTCGATGTCAATGTCGCCGCCCAGGTCGGCGATGTCGAGAAGCTCCTCGAGGTAGTCGGCACCGATCTCGCCCTCCTCCTCGAGGCGCGAGACGGTGTTGCTCACAGGCTGACCTGCGGGCTGGCGGGAGGAGTCGTTGCTGTGCTGCTCACTCATCATGTCATCCGTATCTGTCATGGGAACCGGGTTGTCTCACCGCTGAACACGTTTCAGCGGTTGCGCTTCTTCTTGGCCTGAGCCTTGCGTCGGGCCGCCGCCTCACGGCGCTGACGGGCTCGGCGCTCGTAACGACGTCGAGCGATCTCCTCATCACTGAGGCCACCACTCTTGGAGGATGCAGATCCGCCGGAGTCACTCGCGTCCTCGCCGGCATCCTGGTCGGCGTCGGAGGAACCACCGACGCCACTGCGGGACTCGTCCTGTCCGCCGGACTTCTTCTGCCGGTTCTTACGCACCGGCTGCACCCGCTGACCACCGGTGCGCCCCTCGGCCTCGGCCTTGGCGACCGCCTCGGCTCGCTCCTCCTCCTCCAAGGAGGGCAGGCCCTTGCGGGCGCGCTTGGCATTGATCCGGGCGCGGTACTTCTTCTCCGCCTCACTTCCAGGCGCCGGCATGTTGCGGATGGTGAAGAACTGCTGGCCCATGGTCCACAGGTTGGAGACGA
>ERZ773075.1013-NODE-1013-length-16773-cov-89.0215_pt1 | contig 16773 bp, 17 predicted proteins | sample MGYA00580614_ERZ773075 | MGnify/ENA primary metagenome ERZ773075 (study PRJEB29015, sample SAMEA2738021) | human oral metagenome | biome: human oral; feature: human-associated habitat; material: dental | place: China | collected 2043 ... | reverse complement strand
GCACCGGATCGTGAGCGGCACCTGGCCAGACCGGGCCGCCACCACGCTCGACGCCATCGGATCCGCCACCCTCGGATCCGCCGCAGTGCTCATCATCGCCGGGATCGTCGCCGTATGCGGCCTGGTCATGATCCTCATGGCCCTATGGCCGGGGATCCCCGAGCGCGTCGAGATCCTCCCCGACGCCGTCCCCGGCCAGACCGCGGTGACGCGCCGGGACCTGACCGGCCTGGTGAGGACCCAGGTCGAGCAGGTCGACGGCGTCCACTCCGTCGCCGTCACCGCCCGTCGCTCACGAGTCGACGTCGTCGTCCTCAGCGTCCTGGACGACCTCGCCCCGGTGCGTGAAGCCGCCCGTAAGAAGGCCGATGAGGCCCTGGACGCGCTCAAGCCCGTGGGCATCACACGCAGCCGCGTGCGGATCCGGCACACGAGCTGAAAGGGAAAACACTATGCGTTCAGTTTCCGGTGTCCTCAACAGGACCGTCCTGGCCGGCTGCGGACTTCTCATCGCGGCGGCGTCATCCTGGCTCCTGGCCTCCGGTCTCGACGCCGGTCAGTCCTGGCCCGACACCGCCCCGTACCTGGCCACTGCGCAGGACCGAGTGGACAGCCTCATCACACCCCAGGCGCACTGGCTCCTGCCGACAGCCGCACTGGTGTCCGTGCTCGCCGTCATCGCCGGGCTGGTCCTGCTCGCCATGCAGGTCCCCCGCAAGGCGGCCGCCTCACCCCTGAGGCTCAGCGACTCCGAGGGCGTCCTGCTGGCCACCGTCACCCCCGACGTCCTGTCACAGGCCCTGTCTGAGCGGGCTCAGGACGTCCCCGGGGTGGAGCGGTGCGCCGTGTGGGTCACCGGCTCCTCGAGCAGTCTGTGGATCCAGGCGGACACCACCGTGTCCCAGGACTGCGAGGTCGAGTGGACCGTGGCCGAGCTCAGGAGCCGGCTCGAGGATGATGTGACCACGTCCCTGGGCACGCGCCCCAGGCAAATCGACACCCTGGTGCGACTGGAGCGCTCCTCGACCTCGCGCAACGTCTCACAGACCGTCACAGGGCGACACGCACCCGAGAGCACCGGGGATGGCGATGATGCATGAGAAGCAGGACGAGGCAGTGCCGGCGCCTCGCCCGCGTCCACATCAAGCCGCACAACCGAGCGCTCCGCCCGCTCCGTCCCATGACAGGGACCGCTATCTGGTCCTGCGCGCCCAGGACGGGGACATCAACGCCTTCGAACAGCTCGTCGAGCGCTATCAGGGGCGCCTGTTCCGCACCGCCTACATGATCGTGCGGAACCGTCACGACAGTGAGGACATCGTCCAGGAGACCCTCATCCAGGCCTGGCGCAGTCTTCACCTGGTCAGGGAGCCCGCCGCCTTTCGGGGCTGGCTCATGCGGATCTGCACCAACAAGGCCACCAGCATGACGCGCAAGCGTCAGCGTCGGGCCACCGACCCCTACGACGCCGAGAGCCTCGAGACCGCGAGCGCCATGGCGGAGACGACGTCGAGCAGCACCACTGACCCGGCCGAGTCCAGCGAGGTCAACGCCCAGATCGAGGCACTGGCCGACCTATTGGCCTCCGTGCGGCCCGAGCTGCGCATCGTCTGGGTGCTCCGAGAGGTCGACGACATGTCCTACGAGGAGATCGCCCAGGCCCTGAACCTCACCGAGTCCACCGTCCGCGGGAGACTGGCACGCGCCCGCTCTCTCGTCATGAGCCAGATGAAGGAGTGGGCATGAGCACTGCCAACCAGCTCTCACGCAGCGCCCGACGCTTGACGACGTCGGCCAGGTCATTCGCCCGGTCTCATGAGCAGGATGACGCGGACACGCGGGAGTACCTGCGCCTGATCGCCTCCCTCCACAAGGAGTGGGACCAGCTGGAGTCTCAGGCAAGCGCCTCGGTCATGCCGCAGCGCCACTTGATGGACGCCGTCATCGCCGAGACACGTCACGGTGCCCAGGTGCAGATGCCCGCCACCGACCTGGGGCCCTACAGCATGTCCGAGTTCTCGCTGCGGGCACTCATCCGACGAACCGTGGACTCCGTGCCCGGTGCACGTGCCCTGCGGTCCTCATTCGAACATGCGCCCTCGGATGAGGACCACCGCGGGCTGGGGGTTCCGGAGACCATCTTCTGCCGGATCTCCGCCCATGTCACCACGGACAGCCTGCCGCAGCTCGCCAAGCGGGTCCGCGACGCCGTTCGAGGAGCCTGCCATGAGAACCTAGGGGTGTCCCCGACCGTCAACGTCCACATCGAGGATCTCCACGATGACGACTAGCCTCTCAGCAGCCGAGCTGGCCAACCTGGTCACTGCTGTCCCCGGCGTACGAGGAATCGAGCCGGGGATCGGCAGCACGTTGAGGGCGATCGGCAGCCACCTCCGCCAGCAGGACCCTCGTGAGGTCCGCTTCGGAGTCGTTGTCGAGGCGGGTTCGCACAGAGCCGTCATCGAGATCGGTATCGACGGATCGCGACCCGTCAAGGAGATCGTGCGCGACGTCCAGGAGGCCATCATCCGGGCCCTGTCGGAGGCGGGCGAGCACGACAACGCCTCCGAGGCGCACGAGGAATCCGGCGCCTCCGGCGTCGGGGGCAGGAACGCGCCTCAGGTCACGGTGCGGGTGCAGTCACTGCTGTAGACACCCGATCCGAAGCGGTTCCCCGCCCTCGTGCAGGTTCCAGCACGAGCCGACGTCGGGCCACCGGCAGCCGACCGGTGGCCCGACGTCCGATAAGGGGTGGGAGGACGCGACTCAGCGGCGCTCGTGGACGACGACGCCGGAGACGTCGGCGTCCTCCAGGCGCACCACGCGCGAGCCGGACACCAATCGGTGCCCCAACCAGATGGCCCCGAAGACCGGCAAGCCGATATAGGAGGAGAGCACCTCCAGCAGCTGTCCCTTGAAGACCGCCTCGTAGTTCTGCCCCAGGATCACCAGGGCGCACAGGATGAAGGCCAGGATCGGCCCCAGCGGGAACCAGGGGGCCCGGTAAGGCAGGTCGACCGGGTCGTTGCCCTGGAGGACGTAGGCGCGCCGGAAGCGGAAGTGGCACACGGCGATCCCCAGCCACACGATGAACCCGCACAGAGCGGAGACGTTGAGCAGCCAGGTGTAGGCGGTGTCCTGGCCCACCACGGCGGTGAGGAAGCCTGCGGCGCCCACCAGCGCCGTCGCCCCCAGGGCACGCACCGGCACCCCGTGCCGGTTGACGTAGGCGAACCAGGCCGGCGCCTGGCCCTGCAGGGCCATCGAGTGCAGCATGCGGGTCGAGGCGTACAGGCCCGAGTTCCCGGCACTGAGCACGGCGGTGAGGATGACCGCGTTCATGATGGCGGCCGCGATCCCGATCCCGGCCCGCTCGAAGACCAGGGTGAAGGGCGAGTAGGAGATGTCAGAGGTCTCCGAGCGCAGCAGGTTGGGGTCGGTGTAGGGAACCAGGAAGCCGACCACCGTGATCGCCCCGATGTAGAAGATCATGATCCGCCAGAACACCGTGTGGATCGCCTTGGGCACATCACGGCGCGGGTTGCGGGCCTCACCGGCCGCCACGCCCACCAGCTCGGTGCCCTGGAAGGAGAACCCGGCCACCATGAACACCGACACGATCGCCAGCATCCCGCCGTGGAAGGGGGCGTCGCCGGTGGTCCAGTTGCCGAAGCCCGCCGGCCTGCCGCCGACGATGCCGGCGATCATCGCCACGCCCGCGATCAGGAAGACGATGACGGTGACCACCTTGATGGCCGACAGCCAGAACTCGCCCTCCCCGAAGGCTCGGGCGGACAGGGCGTTGAGCGTCGTCAACAGGGCCAGGAACAACGCCGCCCATATCCATGAGGGCACCCCCGGCAGCCAGTAGGCCATGACGATCCCCGCCGCCACCAGCTCGGCCGCCACCGTGATCGCCCAGTTGAACCAGTAGTTCCAGCCCATGGCGAAGCCGAAGGAGGGACTGACGAACCGGGTGGCGTAGGTCTGGAAGGAGCCGGCCACCGGCATGTGCGCCGTCATCTCCCCCAGGGACTGCATGAGGAGCAGCACCATGAGGCCGATCGCCGCGTAGGCCACCAGGGCGCCGCCCGGCCCGGCCGTGGAGACTGTGGCGCCCGAGGCCACGAACAGCCCCGTGCCGATCGCACCACCGATGGCGATCATCTGCATGTGCCGGCTGGTCAGGCTCCGCTGCAGCCCGCTCTCCTCCTCCAGGGCCTCGTTGGAGACCTGGCCGGAGGCGTCAGAAACCAGAGCATCGACGGCGTCGGGCCGGTCGATCGGCTCGGCGGGAGAGTGACCGCTGGGGGCCGACTCGTCATGCTCGTCATGAGAGTGTGTCACCCAACCGAGGGTAATCGCCGAGCACGCAACCCGTCGTTCACGTTCGGTCTGTCTCACACACCCGGGCTGTGCTGACGATCACGGCCGACGGCGGTACAAAAGGCCGCTACAGCCTCAGCAGGTGTGGCCGGCGGCCGGCTCGCGGCGCTTGTGGGTGGCCGGGGACTCCTGGGCCGCCATGAGGTCGGCGCGCAGGTTCTTGGGCAGGGAGAAGGAGATCTTCTCCGTGGTGGTGCGCACCTCCTCGACGTCGTCGAACCCGAGCTCGGCCAGGCGCTCGATCACCTCTTGCACCAGGATCTCCGGCACCGAGGCACCCGAGGTCAGGCCGATCGTCTCGACGCCGTCGAGCCAGGACGGGTCGATCTCGCTGGCGAAGTCCACCCGGTGGGAGGCTCCCGCACCGGCCTCCAGGGCCACCTCCTTGAGGCGCACCGAGTTCGAGGAGTTGCCCGAGCCGACGACGATCATGAGGTCGACCTGCGGGGCGATCTGCTTGACCGCGGCCTGACGGTTCTGGGTGGCGTAGCAGATGTCCTCGCCGGGCGGGTCGATCATCTCCGGGAAGCGCTCGCGCAGCAGGCGCACCGTCTCCAGGGTCTCGTCGACGCTCAGGGTGGTCTGGCTGATCCACACGACCTTGGAGGGGTCGCGCACCTCGACCTGGTCCACCTCGTGGGGGCCGTTGACCACCTGAATGTGCTCGGGCGCCTCGCCCTGGGTGCCCTCGACCTCCTCGTGGCCGGTGTGGCCCACGAGGATGATGTCGTAGTCCTTGGCCGCGAAGCGCACCGCCTGCTTGTGCACCTTGGTCACCAGCGGGCAGGTCGCGTCGATCGTGGCCAGCTGGCGCTCGGCGGCCTCGGCGTGGACGGCCGGGGAGACGCCGTGGGCGGAGAAGACGACGCGGGCGCCCACCGGCACCTCGTCGGTCTCGGAGACGAAGACGGCTCCGCGCTTCGAGAGGGCGTCCACGACGAACTTGTTGTGGACGATCTCCTTGCGCACGTAGATCGGCGCCCCGTAGTGGGCCAGGGCCTGCTCGACGGCGTCGACGGCCCGGTCCACGCCGGCGCAGTAGCCGCGCGGGGCGGCCATGAGGACTCGCTTGCCGCGCTTGGAGGAGGGCGAGGAGGGCACGGCGGCGTCGGTCTGCTCGGTGGCGAGCTCGGTCATCGTCACGGCAACCACTGTGCCACAGTAGGACCCGGGTCCCCAGTGGCGGACGTGGCACAGTGGTGCATGTGACAGGCCAGAGCCCCACCCAGCCCAGCCCGCAGTCCTCCCCCGACGGCGGCGCGGTACCCGCCTCCGCCACGGACGGCGCCCCGCAGGAGCTGGCGCCGCGCGCAAATCTCACTACTGCGGAGAACCCGTGGCCGCTGCGGCTGCTGTCCTCCAAGATCGACCAGTACGTCGCCCGCATGAGCCAGGTGTGGGTGGAGGGCCAGATCATCCAGCTCAACCGCCGTCCCGGCGCCGGGATGGCCTTCCTCACCCTGCGGGACACGGACGCCGACGTCTCCATGTCGGTGGCCATCTACGCGCGCGTCCTCGACGCCGTCCTGGCCCGCACCGGTGCCGAGCTGAGCGAGGGCGCCCGCGTGGTGGTCCGCGCCAAGCCCACCTTCTGGACCAAGCGGGGCTCGCTCCAGCTGCAGGCCGACGACATCCGGCCCGTTGGCGTCGGCGACCTGCTGGCCCGTATCGAGCAGCTGCGCCGCATCCTGGCCGCCGAGGGCCTGTTCGACGCCGAGCGCAAGCGTCCCCTGCCCTTCCTGCCGCGCAAGGTGGGTCTCGTGTGCGGTCGCCAGGCCAAGGCCAAGGACGACGTGCTGGTCAACGCCCGCCTGCGCTGGCCCGGCCTGCCCTTCGAGGTCCGGGAGGTCGCCGTCCAGGGGGCGCGCGCCGTCGGTGAGGTCACCCGCGCCATCCAGGAGCTCGACGCCGATGCGCAGATCGACGTCATCGTCGTGGCCCGCGGGGGCGGCGCCGTCGAGGACCTGCTGCCCTTCTCCGACGAGGGGCTCGTGCGCGCCGCGGCCGCCTGCCGCACGCCGCTGGTCTCCGCGATCGGCCACGAGACCGACTGCCCCCTGCTGGACCTGGTGGCCGACTACCGGGCCTCCACCCCCACCGACGCCGCCCGTCGGATCGTCCCCGACCTCGCCCAGGAGACCGTGGGCCTGGACTCGGCCCGTGAGCGCCTGCGCAGCGTGCTCACCTCGCGGCTGGACGCCGAGCAGGCGGCCCTGGACCAGCTGCGGGCCCGGCCGGTCATGGCCGACCCCACCTCGATCGTGCGCGACCGGGTCATCGAGCTGGGCCAGGCCCGCGACCGGATGCGCCGGGCCGTGGGCCACCGTCTGTCGCTGGCGGCCGCGGACCTGCGCGCCGACCACGCCCGCCTGACGGCCCTGTCGCCGCAAGGGGTCCTCGACCGCGGCTACACGATCCTGCGCACCCCCGGCGGGAAGGTCATCACCAGCGCCGAGGACGTCAAGAAGGGCGACCTCATCGAGGGGGTTCTGGCTCACGGCCGGCTCGTCGCCCAGGTCGTCGGCGCCACCAGGCCCCGGCCCGCCAACATCGACTGAACGCCGGCGAGGTCCCGGGGCGGCGCACGCTGATGGCCTCGCAGGACTCCCGCGGACGTACCCGAGAGCTCGCGGGCGGCACCGTGGCGTCAGTCGTCGAGACCTATGGTGCGTCCACGCGCTCCGGGCGACCGGCTGCCCTGAGGACGACGACGGCGACGGGGATCGCGGCCACAGCGAAAACGGCCGACGCCCCGACGACCGCCCGGTGGAAGCCGGTCAGGAAGTCGCCTGAAGCGATCAGGCTGCCAAGGACGGCCACACCGACGACGCTGCCGGTCTGCCGGGCAGCGTTGATGACGCTGCCGGCGACGCCGGTGTACCCCGCCGGCGCGGAGGCGACGGCGGCCGAGGTTGCGGCGGGCATGGTCAGTGCCGTGCCGAAACCGCCCAGGAAGGTCAGGGCCGCCACCAGCGGGTACGGCGTCGAGGCCGTGGCGACAGCGAGCCCCGCGAACCCGGCCGCCCCGGTGAGCAGCCCGGTCAGCATCGTGGGGAACGCCCCGATCCTGGCGGTCATCCTGCCTCCCATCGGGGAGGCGACGACGGCGCTGCACGCCTGCGGCGCCAGGGCCAGGCCGGCGAGCCAGGGTGAGTAGCCCAGGTAGCGCTGGAGGAACAGGGCCAGGACGAAGAGCTGGCCGAAGAAGCCGGTGTTGAGCGCGAGCCCGACCACAGCGGCCACGGCGAAACGCGGTCGGGAGAAGACCGCCGTCGGCAGCATCGGCCTGCTCGCGGTCCGTTCAACCAGGACGAAGGCCGCCAACAGGCTCAGTCCGGCGAGGGTCGAGGCGACAACGGGCGGGCTCCACCCGTGCTCGCCCGTGGTGATGATCCCGTAGGTGGCGGCCGCGAGCCCTGCGACGGAAAGAACCTGCCCGGGCAGGTCGCCGCCTTCGCGTCGTCGCAGCGACCGCGTCTCCGGCGCGGGCAGGCAGCGGGCGGTGAGCCACAGGGCGGCTGCGACGAGGGGAAGGTTCACCCAGAACACGAGCCTCCAGCCGGTGAAGGTCACGAGCAGTCCCCCGGCCACCGGACCGACGGCCGCGGCGACACCACCGGCTCCTCCCCACAGGCCGATGGCTCGGGCCCGGTTGGTGGGGCGATCATGGATGAGGGAGAGCATTGCCAGGGAAGCCGGGACGATCGCGGCGGCACCGACACCCTGCAACGCGCGGAAGGCGATGAGCGCGCCGCCGGCAGGGGCCAGGGCACAGGCCGCCGAGAGCAGGCCGAAGACCGCCAGGCCGAGCAGGTGGACGCTTCTTGCGCCCATCCGGTCACAGGCCGCCCCTGCCGACAGCTGCAGGGCTGCGAAGGTGAGGGCGTAGGCGTCGACGACCCACTGCAGGGAGGCGACCGGGACGCCCAGGTCCCCGCCGATCCGCGCCAGCGCCACGTTGACGACCGTCGTGTCGAGCATGACGATGAAGAATCCGAGCAGCGCCGCGATGAGGGCGCCGCACCGTCGGTATCCGTTCATGAGTGGTCTCCTTGCTCCTCTGGCCCCGTCTGCCGGTTGCTGCCGGCCATCGGCAGGCTAGAGCCGCAATCGTTCGGCGCAGACCGAACCGGCGCGGGCGCATACTGGCCGCATGTCACGGCTTCCCGATCGTCTCTTCCCCGAGGCGGTTCCCGACGTCGCCGGAACGGCTGCGGCGCTGGCCGACCCGTCACGGGCCGCCATGTGCGCGGCGCTCATGGACGGTCGCGCCTGGACGGTGGGCGAGCTCGGCTCATACGCCGGGATCGCGCGGTCGACGGCCAGCGAGCATGTCGACGTACTGGCGGCGCGCGGTCTCATCACGAGGGTCCGGCAGGGGCGGCACTGCTACATCACGCTCTCAGGGCCCGAGGCGGCTCGGGTCATCGAGGCCCTGGGGGTGATGGCAGCCTCGACGCTGCCCACGGCTCGTAGCCTCAACGCGTGGACGGCGAACAGGCGGGTGCTGGCAGCCCGTACCTGCTACCGCCACCTGGCCGGGCGACTCGGTGTGGGGCTGGTCGAGCAGCTTCAGGAGCGCGGCCACCTGGATCCCTCGTGGGGACTGACCGGTTCCGGCGAGGACCTCCTGGCTACCTGGGGGATGGAGAAGCCGCTTCATACCCGTGGGGAGGCGTGCATGGACTCCACTGAGCGGCGGTTCCACCTCGGCGGTCCGCTGGGGACCGCACTGACGCAGGCGCTGTTCGATCACGCCTGGATCGCGCGCATCGGGCGGACCCGGGCGGTGAAGCTCACGGAAGCCGGCCGCGAGGCACTGGCGCAGGCAGGTTTGGAGGGAGTGCTGACACGCCTCGATGAGAGGACCCCCAACGGCGCAGCAGGATAGAAGTGTTCTGACGCATCGGTGCTCTTCGGCCGGAACCAGCAGGAGTCAAGGAGAGATTCAGGTCAGGATTTTGTCCATATGGGACGATTTTGGAGCCTCCACAACCAGTCGACACCGCACCAAAACGCTCTGGCCAGCACAGATGCGAACGCCACTGAGACGGGGCACCGTCAAAGCCGTCCCTTGTGGACACTTTTACCCTGCGGGCACCCCTCAGACCGTCCAGCCCGCTCTGCTCGTGGCCCGGCCCGTGCGAGAATCGGCATGTGAGCTCCGAGATGAACCCCGGCCCATACTCCGACCAGTACCCAGACGAGTACTCACCCCAGAACAGCGCCTACTCGGCATCGTCAGGGTCTTCACCGTCGTCGGCATCCTCCGGTGATGGTGCTTCCAGCGCCAACGAGGACGTGGCCTCGCTCAGTTATGAGCGGGCGCGCGAGGAGCTGGTGGCCGTCGTGCAGCGCCTGGAGGCGGGTTCCGTCCCGCTGGAGGACTCCCTGGCCCTGTGGGAGCGCGGCGAGGCCCTGGCCCAGCGCTGCCAGACCTGGCTCGATGAGGCTCGCGCCCGCCTGGCCGCGGTCGCACAGGACGACTCCGAGGACTGACGGTCCGGCTCCCACTTGTGTCCACGATCCACGAGGTCGTGGACACGAGGTGGGGAAGTGAGGCGGCGAGGTCGAGCGGTACTGACCTGCTCGCCGCGCGGCACGGGTCGGGGACGTGCTTTCCGCACGAGGACTGCGTTTTGCCCTAGATGACTGGGGTCAGGTCGTCACCATCCTGGATAAAAGTACGTCCTCATTCTTATTCGCCGCGAAGGCTTCGCCGCCGCCTTTGCTGCAGATGTGGACATCATTGAGTGAGACGCGCCCTGAGGACGGCGCCGGATCGGTAGTCTGTGAGCGTTCACTCTCCGGCCCCACTCATCGACCAGCCGCCGGCCGACCACGGGGAGCTTCGCGCCGCCGCGTCCCTCCCGCCCGGCTCACCGCCCTTGCCATCCCGCTCCGTCTCACCTCAGCCCACATCCTCCGGACCCCGGTCCCGCACAAAGGAGTCACCCATGACCGCACCTGGCCGCCAAGGATCCGCCCTCGTCATCGGCGAGGCCCTGGTCGATGTCGTCATCCACCCCGGGCAGGAGCCCGTGGACATCCCCGGCGGCTCGCCCGCCAACGTCGCCCTGGGGCTGGCGCGCCTGGGCCGCGACGCCGAGCTGCACTGCTGGATCGGCACCGATGAGCGCGGCAAGGCCGTGCGCGCCCACCTGGAGGCCTCCGGGGTTCGCCTGGCTCCGGGCGCCGACGGCGCCGAGCGTACCTCCACGGCGCAGGCCACGATCGGCGAGGACCGCGCCGCCACCTACCTCTTCGACCTGGACTGGAACCCGCCGCGCCCCGTCCTGGCCGACGGGGAGGCGCCGCTGCTGGTGCACACCGGCTCGATCGCAGCGATCCTGGCCCCCGGCGCCGCCACCGTGGAGCAGGTGCTGCGCGAGACCCGCGCCACCTCCACCATCGCCTACGACCCCAACGCCCGCCCCCAGCTCATGGGTGAGCCCGAAAACGCCCGCCAGATCGTCGAGCGCCTGGTGGGCCTGTCCGACCTGGTCAAGTGCTCGGACGAGGACATCGCCTGGCTCTACGGCGAGGACGCGGACCTGGAGACGGTGCTGCGCTCCTGGCTGGAGGCGGGCGCAGCCGTCGTGGTCGTCACGCGCGGCAAGGACGGGGCGCTGGCCCTGTCCGCCTCCGGGGTGCGCCTGGAGGTGCCCGCCGACCCGAGCGTCGTCGTGGCAGACACAGTGGGCGCAGGCGACTCCTTCATGGGCGGCCTGGAGGACGCCCTGTGGAGCGAGGACCTCGTGGGCGCGGACCGGCGCGAGGCGCTGCGCGCGGTGGACGCCGAGACCCTGGAACGGATCGTGCGTCACGCCGCAGCCATCGCCGACATCACGGTCTCGCGGGCCGGGGCCAACCCGCCCACCCGCGACGAGCTGCCCTGAGCCATCCTGCTGGCTGCCGCGGTCAGCGCAGGATCGCGGCGGCGAGCAGGACCACGGGCACGAATCCGGCGGTGGTCAGCAGGACCGCGTCGCGAGCCAGGTCCTTGCCCACTCCGTAGCGCGAGGCGTACATGAAGACGTTCTGCGCCGTGGGCAGGGAGGCGGCGACGACCGGGGTCAGCAGCTGCTCCCCGCTGAGTCCCGCAGTCAGCCCGACGACGGCGGCCAGCCCCGGCATGACGGCGAGCTTCCAGCCCACGGCCAGCCACAGGCCACTGCGCCGGCCGGCGCCCCGAAGCGATGACAACGCCGCATCAGGGGTGTGCGGTTCGCTTGCCTGAGAAGGCTGGTCCACCGCCTGCTCAGCCGCACGGACACCTTGGTCCGAGCCGGTGGTGAGAGGTTCCTGAACAGCGTGAACCGGGTGGGCCGGCGAGCTCGGCTGAGACGCCTGGGCGGGCTCGTCCGCTGCGGTGTTCCGCAGGGGCCTAGGTGCCCCGGCCAGGCTCATGCCCAGGGCCAGCATCATGAGCGGCACCGCGACGCGCCCGAGCATCTCCAGACCCTGGGCCGGGTAGCCCCCGCACCATTCCTCCAGGTTCACCCCGCCCAGGTTCGCCGCGGTCCCGGCCACAACTCCCCACAGCAGCGGGTTGCGCAGCGGGACGGTCAGGGTCACCAGACGAGACGGGTTGCCGCGCCGAGTGACGGCGTCGAGCACGGTGAAGGTGACGGGCGTGAGCACCAGGAGCTGGAGCAGGAGGATCGGGGCGATGGTGGCCGCGTCCCCCAGGACGAGGACGGCCACCGGGATCCCCAGGTTCGCGGCGTTGACGTAGCCGGAGGCGAGTGCACCGATCGTGGCCTCGGCGGTGGAGCGTCGCAGCACGAGGCGGTGCAGGCACCAGGCGGAGACGATGGCGGCGAGCTCGGCGGCCACGGCCACGGCGGTGGACCGGGAGACGACGGCCGTCAGATCCGCTCGGCTCAGGGTGGTGACGAGCAGCGCCGGAGTGGCGGCGAAGAAGCAGACGCGGGTGAGGACCCCGTCTGCGTCAGCGGGCACGGCCCGGGCGCGCACCAGCAGCCAGCCGACGGCGATGACGGTACCGAAGACGGCCAGCCCCGCCACGACATCGGCCATCACCGCCCCCCTCTCATCGACCGGACGGGTCGCAGGCCCGGTCTCGCGTTCGTAGGGTAGTCCCCCGCGGTCGTACCCTCTCCCCCTCGAACGCGCGGCATCAGGTACCACTGTGTGAGGGCGGGGACCGCGACGGAGCCAAGCGCGTCAGGTGGACGACCTCGCGGACGACGAGCGGCCGCTAGCCGACCGGTTCGAGGTCCACCCAGGTGCCGACGTGGTCGGAGATGATGAAGGAGGCGGTCCCCCAGTCCACGGCGCGCAGCAGCGGGCTCCCGGCACCGTCCGCCCCGGCTGTGCCCGCCGCGGCCACCGCCGCCTCGTCGGCCAGTGGCAGGCCGTCGGGGCCGGTGGGCCACAGGTCGGTCAGGACGTGGTCGATGCGCCGATGAGGGTTGGCAGCGGGGAAGGTGTGCCCCTCCCCCACGGTCCGCCCCAGTCCCAGGGCGGCGACCTGCTCGGCGCTGAGGTTGTAGTCGCCCACGAGCAGGTGCGGGCCGGGCAGTCCGGCGAGTGCCCCCCAGGCGGCGGCGAGCTGGCGGGCCGCCATCGATCCGCGGGTGGCCAGGTGCGTGGAGGCGACGGACAGCTGGCGGGCCGGGCCACCGACGTCCTCCGGCAGGTCAAGGGTGGCAGCCACCATGACGCGCTGGGAGGCGGTGGACACGTGGTAGGAACGCGGGTCCCAGGCGCGCTCGCCGCGCTTCTCCACACTGGAGGCCCCTCGCCCCAGGCGCTTGATGTGCCAGCCGGCCACCGGGAAGCGGGAGATGAGCGCGTTGCCGTAGCCGATCGGCCCGGCACCGACGGCGGCGCGCAGGAGCCCGAGGACGTCGTCGGTCGGTGAGCTGAGCGCGCTGCGCAGGGGCCGACGGCGCAGCCCCACGACCGGACCGGCGTAGCTGGCGGCGAAGCGGCAGGTGGGCATGCCCAGCTCCTCGGCCAGGAAGGCCGCCTGGTGAAGGCGCCCAGAACGAGCCTGGCCCAGGTCCACCTCCTGGAGGGCGACGACATCGGGGGCCAGCTCGGCGATCTGCTCGGCGGTGGCCCGCATGACGGCGCGGGCGGTGGCCGGGTCGGAGATGTCGGCCCCGGCCAGTGAGCCGGTGGCGGCGCTGCCGTCCCCGGCCCCAGCGCCGGGCAGGCCGTGCTGGAGGTTGAGGCTCAGGACCCGGATCATGCTCATTCCCCCTCGAAGGTCAGGCTCACGGAGTTCATGCAGTAGCGCTGGCCGGTTGGGGTCTGGGGGGCGTCGTCGAAGACGTGACCCAGGTGGCTGGCGCAGGTGGCGCAGCGGACCTCGGTGCGCACCATGCCGTGGGAGGTGTCGGTACTCAGGGTGACCGCCTCGGAGTCGGAGGGGTCGTAGAAGGAGGGCCAGCCGCAGTGGGAGTCGAACTTGGTGGTGGAGCGGAACAGCTCGGCGCCGCAGCCGCGGCAGCGGTAGACGCCCTCGCGGTGCTCGTCGAGCAAGGCGCCGGTGAAGGGCCGCTCGGTGCCGGCCTCGCGCAGCACGTGGTACTCCATGGGGCTCAGGGCGGCGCGCCACTGGGCGTCGGTGCGCGCCGCGGCCTCCAAGTCGACGACTGGGCCGGAGGGGCCAGCGCTCTTGTCGGTACTCATGGGCTCATCGTGGCCCGCTCGACGGCGCCGGGCGACCTGCGTTCACGCAGCGAAAACGGACCCGTCCGACGGGGCGCCGGCCACGTAGCGGCTGCCCGGCTCACCTAGGCCCCAGGCCCCCGCGCCGGGCGCGGTGCAGCAAGGAGCGGCCCATGGCGCGCCCCAGGGTGACGGCGCGCCGGGCACCCAGGCCGTGAGCGGCGCTCTCGCCCGCGGCCTCGGTGGTCGCAGGGGCCTCAGCGGTGGCGCTGCCACCAGCCGCAACCGTGGCGGCGCCATCGGCCTCAGCCTTCTGCTTGGCAACGATCTCCTCGGCGGTGCGGGCCACCTGCTCGGGGCTGAGGTCCTGGGTGACCTCGACCTGCTCGACCTCCACCCGCGTGCGCGGCAGGGCGTAGGGGGCCTCGCGCTGCAGCCAGGCGACCAGCTCCTCGCGCACGTAGGACTTGAGGGCGCCAACGTCGCCGGGATCGGCCCCGGTGAGCACCACGCGCACGGTGACGTAACCGCTGACGGCGTCGGAGACCTCGAGGGAGGCCTGGCGCCCGTCCCAGGCGGTGGAGGCGGCCACGAGCCGGGCCAGCTCGGCACGTAGCGAGGCAATGGGAACACGCCAGTCCAGGTCGAGGGTGAAGGTGCCGGTGCTCTGGGAGCCGCCGCGCGTCCAGTTGGCGAAGGGGTTCTCGGTGAAGTGGGTCGAGGGCAGGATGAGACGCCGGTCATCCCAGGTACGCATGACCACGTAGGTCAGGGTGATCTCCTCGATGGTGCCCTGCTCGTCGCCAACGACGACGACGTCGTCCACGCGGATCGCGTCGGTAGTGGCCAGCTGGAGCCCGGCGAAGACGTTGCCGAGCATGGATCGGGCGGCCATACCGGCGATGACGGAGGCCAGACCGGCCGAGGCGAGCAGCGAGCCCATGGCGAGCTGGACGCTGGGGAAGGTCATGATGGCGCTGACGAGCCCGGCGATGATGATGACCACCTGGGTGACGCGCCGGATGATCTGGCTCTGGGTGGTCACCCGGTTGGCGCGCCCCTGGTTCTCACTGGCCTGCACCCCTTTGACGACGGTGGACTCGACGGCCTTGGCGAAGGCGACGACGAGCCAGGTCACCGCGAAGATGAGAGCGATGGTGACCCCGCGCTCGATGACAACCATCGTCGTCGAGTCACTCTTGGTGTGCCGCAGACCGGTCAGGGCGACCTGGGTGCCCAGGAAGGCCCCGGTCATGGCGCCGACGGCGAAGGCGGGCCTGCGTCCGAACTCCACAATCTCGCGGTACAGGAGACGGCGCCTGCCCATGAACCTGAGGATGGCCACCGCCACGAAGGCGACGACGATGCCGATGGCGGCCCCCAGGCCGGCCTGCCAGGCGATGGTGGCCAGGTCGCTCGTCGTCTTGGTGACCACCTTGACGGTCTCATCCACATCGACCGACGGCACGCCCGTAGGGCCGGAGGGGGTGGGAGTCGGGGAGACGGAGGGATTCGCGCTGGGATCCGCGCCGGGAGTCGCGGGAGGGGTGGTGGCTGCGAGGAGCATGGGGCCAACCCTAGGCGGCGGGCCTGTGCCCGGGCTGTGACCAACGGCCGAGAGCGAAGACGCCGAATCACACAACTTCCACTAGACGTACTACGCGTGACGTAGTACGTTAGATGCACACACGGAGCTCGGCACCGCCCCGCACCTCACACATGACACCTCACGGAAGGAGGGTTCACATGATCAGCGCAGACGCCATCCGCGGCTACATCGACCTCATCGTCCTGTCACTGCTCAAGCGACAGCCGTCCTACGCCTACGAGCTCGCCAAGACCATTACTGAGATCGCCGACGGCGAGTACACCATCAAGCAGACCACCCTCTACACGGCCCTCAAACGCCTGGAGTCCGCCGGACTGGCAGCCTCCTACTCAGGAGTGTCCGACTCCGGCAAGTCCCGCACCTACTACCGCCTCACCTCCGAAGGCACTGCCCACCTGACCACCAAGGTCTCCGAGTGGGAGGACACCAAGACCCTCGTCGACCGCTTCGCGAAAGGATCCCGCTGATGGACACCATTGAGACCTTCCTGGACAACATGTTCGCCCCCTATCCGGCCACACCGCGCCTGACCGAGGCCCGCGGCGAGCTGCGCGCCATGATGGAGGACGCCTACAACGACGCGATCGCACAGGGCAAGACCCACAACGAGGCGGTCGGCCAGGTCATCACCGACTTCGGCAACCTTCAGGAGCTGGCCCCGGTGCTGGGCATCGCTCAGGACATCCAGCCCGGCGGCACCCCGCAGGCAGCCCCCACTGCCGCCCCGTCCGAGCCCGGCCGACCCACCACCCCCGCACCCACCGGCTCCGGCGACTACAGCACCTGGCAGCACAACGAACAGAACGAGACCAAGGACGACCCCTTCATCAGCTTCGTGGCCAGCATCTACTGGCCGGCCACGGTGGTCATCTATCTGCTGTGGAGCTTCATCTTCGACGCCTGGGGCATCTCCTGGATCATCTGGCCCGTCGCCGCCATCGCCTTCGGGATCTTCACCACCGGCTACACCTACCGGCGCAGTCGCCAATGAGAGCCATCCTCTACCCCGGCCCAGGTCCCGCCCGGGTCGGGGGCGGAGGATGAGCGAAGGCCCGGAACCTTGTGAGTTCCGGGCCTCTCGCAGTGGCTCCGACCGGCGTCGATCCGGTGACCTTTCGATTTTCAGTCGAACG
>ERZ773075.1009-NODE-1009-length-16804-cov-110.785_pt1 | contig 16804 bp, 14 predicted proteins | sample MGYA00580614_ERZ773075 | MGnify/ENA primary metagenome ERZ773075 (study PRJEB29015, sample SAMEA2738021) | human oral metagenome | biome: human oral; feature: human-associated habitat; material: dental | place: China | collected 2043 ... | reverse complement strand
GTCGTCGAGGCCTGCGAGCGCCTCGGCTCCGTCGGCTCCGCCCGCAAGTGAGCCCCCGCCCCGCACAGGGGTGAGCGGCGAGCACAGGCCGTCGCTGGATGTGACCCCGGCACCACCATGGTGCCGGGGTCACATCGTGCCTGCGTCATGAGTAGTCGTTCGAGAGGGGCCGCCCACTGTCCGACCGAGTGGTTACATTCTTGCAGGACATCTCGGTGTGACGTCGCTCCGTGAGAGGAGGTTGTGAAATCGCGGGAGATCGCGGGAAATAGGGGTGAATCAACATCATCGACGTGAGTCGCAGATCACTTATTGCAAATCTTGCAGCAATATGGGCCGAAATATGCCATGATTGGTCGTCGCCGTTGAACCGACGGATCAGCCGCCGGCCACGCGGCAGTCGCTCCTCGCGGACGCCCCTGTCCGCTCCTGTCCCATGCGTCCAAAGGAGGACCCCAATGCGACTCATCTCCCGCCGCTCCATGCTGGGTGGAACCGCTGCGATCGCCGTCGCCGCGACCCTGGCGGCCTGCTCGAAGGGCTCGTCCGGTTCCGATGGCGACGGAGGCGTCTACTTCCTCAACTTCAAGCCCGAGTCGGAGCAGGCCTTCAAGGACATCGCGGCCGCCTACACCAAGAAGACCGGTGTGAACGTCAAGGTCGTCACCGCCGCTTCCGGCACCTACGAGCAGACCCTGAAGTCCGAGGTCGCCAAGTCCAACCCGCCCACGCTGTTCAACCTCAACGGCCCCGTGGGCTACGGCAACTGGAAGGAGTACGCCTCCGACCTGTCCGACGCCGACTTCACCAAGCAGATGACGGATGAATCCCTGGCCCTCAAGGGCGACGAGGGCAAGGTCGTGGGGGTGCCGCTGGCCATCGAGGGCTACGGCATCATCTACAACGCCGCCATCCTCAACAAGTACTTCGCCATGGAGGGCGCCAAGGCCACCGCCGTCGACCAGATCAAGGGCTTCGACAAGCTCAAGGAGGTCGTCGAGGACATGCAGGCCAAGAAGGCCGACCTCGGTATCGAGGGCGTCTTCGCCGCGACCTCGCTGTCCCCCGGTGAGGACTGGCGCTGGCAGACCCACCTGGCCAACTACCCCGTCTACTACGAGTACCGCGACGCCAAGGTCGACGACCTCGACGAGCTCAAGCTGACCTACTCGGACAACTACAAGCAGATCTTCGACCTCTACCTCAACAACTCCACGATCGCCCCCACCGAGGCCAGCGCCAAGACGGTCACCGACTCCATGGCCGACTTCGCCCTGGGCAAGGCCGCCATGGTCCAGAACGGCAACTGGGGCTGGTCGCAGATCTCCGAGGTCTCCGGCAACACGGTCAAGGCCGAGGACGTCCACTTCCTGCCGATCTATGTCGGCGTGTCCGGCGAGGACAAGAGCAACATCGCCATCGGCACCGAGAACTACCTGACGATCAACTCCCAGGCCTCCGACGACGCTCAGAAGGCCACCAAGGAGTTCCTCACCTGGCTGTTCACCGACGCCGAGGGCACCAAGCTCGCCGCCGAGAAGCTCAGCATCATCGCGCCGTACAAGGCCTACGCCGACCTGGCCCCCTCCGACCCGCTGGGCAAGGAGGTCGCCGCGGCCATCACCAACAAGGACCTCACTCCCGTCAAGTGGGTCTTCCCGACCTTCCCGAGCCAGGACTTCAAGGACCAGCTCGGCCAGCACCTGGCTCAGTACGCCTCCGGCAGCTCGGACTGGGTGAAGGTCAAGGAGTTCTTCGTGACCACCTGGGCCTCCGAGAAGAAGTCGGCCAAGGAGGGCTGACGCCGTCGAGTCGCCCGAGCCCGCTCAGTCCCTCCTGGTCCTCCGGCAACGGCGCGACGGCGACTCATCTCCCCATCCCCTCTCCACCCGGGGCGGCGTGCCCGGAGCCGATCGGCTCCCGCGCCGCCGCCCCGGTAGGAGCCCTCCGCTACCCGGCCGCTTCGGCGGGTAACGGTCGCACCTCGAGGTAGATATGACCAAGGCACTGAAAAAGTTCTTCCCAGTATTCGCGGGGCCGACCCTGTTGGCCTTCATGATCGCTTTCATCGTCCCCTTCTTCATGGGGCTCTATCTCTCCTTCACCAAGTTCAATAGCCTGACCAACGCGCGGTTCGTGGGCACCGACAACTACGCCAGGGCACTGGGGGAGCGCAGCGACTTCCCGCAGGCTCTCCTCTTCACCGCCGTCGTCTCCGTCATCTCCATCATCACGGTCAACCTGGGCGCCTTCGCCCTGGCCTACTTCCTGACCCGCAAGCTGCGCGGCACCAACTTCTTCCGCGCCGTCTTCTTCATGCCCAACCTCATCGGCGGCATCGTCCTGGGCTACACCTGGCAGGTCATGCTCAACGCGATCCTGCAGCGCTGGGGCCAGACCATCGTCAACGACTGGCGCCTGGGCCTGGCCGGCCTGGTCATGCTCGTCAACTGGCAGCTCATGGGCTACATGATGGTCATCTACATCGCCGGTCTGCAGAACGTGCCGCCCGAGCTCATCGAGGCCTCCCAGATCGACGGCGCCGGCCGCTGGCAGACGCTGCGCAACGTGACGCTGCCGATGATCATGCCCTCGATCACCATCTGCCTGTTCCTCACTCTGGCCAACACCTTCAAGATGTACGACCAGAACCTCGCTCTGACCAACGGGGCACCGGCCAAGCAGACCCAGATGGCCGCGCTCAGCATTGTCAACACGATGTACAAGAAGATCGGCCAGGAGGGCGTCGCCCAGGCCGAGGCCGTCATCTTCTTCCTCATCGTCGCCGCCATCGCGCTCATCCAGCTGCGCGCCACTCGTTCCAAGGAGGTCGACGCGTGAGCACCGCCGTCCAGACTCAAGTCCCCGGATCCGCAGCCCCGGCCCGCAAGGCGGGCCGGAAGACCGCCCGGCACACGCCCGGCCAGAACGCGCTTGTGGGAGTGCTGGGGATCCTAGCCCTCGTGTGGGTCATCCCCCTGGCCTTCATCCTCATCAACTCCTTCAAGGGCAAGTTCTACATCTCCGACAGCCCCTTCGCCCTGCCGACCCCCAAGACCTTCGCCGGCCTGGACAACTACGCCACCGGCCTGGCCCTGTCCGGGTTCGCCAGCGCCATGGGATGGTCACTGTTCATCACGGTGGGCTCCGTCGTCGTCATCGTCTTCCTGACAGCGATGACCGCCTACTACATCACCCGCATCAAGACGTGGTGGACCTCGGCGATCTACTACGCCTTCGCCTTCTCCATGATCGCTCCCTTCCAGATGGTCATGTTCCCCACCGTCAAGGTGGCCGACATGCTCGGCCTGGCCACGCCGTGGGGCATGATCGTCCTCTACCTCGGCTTCGGCGGCGGACTGTCGGTCTTCCTGTTCGCCGGCTTCATCAAGTCGATCCCCATGGAGATCGAGGAGGCCGCCTACATGGACGGCTGCTCCCCGCTGCAGACCTACTTCAAGGTGGTCATGCCGCTGCTCAAGCCGACGGCGGTCACGGTGGCGATCCTCAACGCCATGTGGGTGTGGAACGACTTCCTCCTGCCCAACCTCGTCATCGGCCAGGACGAGCGCTACAAGACCATCCCGATCGTCATCCAGTCGCTCGTCGGGTCCAACGGAAACCGCGACCTGGGTGCCCAGATGGCCATGCTCGTCTTCGCCATCGTCCCGATCGTGGCCTTCTACCTCTTCGGTCAGAAGCACATCATCGAGGGCGTGGCCGCGGGCGCGGTCAAGGGCTGATGCCCGCGCATGAGTCCTGAACCGGGCGGTTCCCGATGCCCCACGGCGGGTGTCGGGAACCGCCCGTATCATTCCCACCTGTCACTGCCCGAGTCCCGCATGAAGGAGATCCCGTGGCGCTGTTCCCCGCCCTCGACAGCCCGGCCTACCGGGCCTGGTCCGCAGCGGCCGACGTCGTCATCCTCAACGCCCTCACCCTGGCCGGCTGCCTGCCGGTGGTGACGGCCGGCGCCTCCCTGACGGCCTGCGCCCGCGTGGCCGGCGAGATGGCGGCCGACGACGACCCGGCGGTCGCCGCCACCTGGTGGCGCTCCTTCCGCCTCAACCTGCGTCAGTCGCTGGCCTGGTGGCTGCCGGTACTTGTGCTGCTGGCCCTGGGGGTATGGGAGTACCTGCTCCTGGCCGACGGTGCCGCCATGGGGCACCAGACCGGTGGTCAGCACGGTGTCGGTGGCAGGATGAGTGGCGCGGTGTCCGGGCTGGTGCTGGCCGGAGGAGTGCTCCTGGTCTCGACCCTCATCTGGCTGCTCCCGCTGGCGGCCTTCTTCGATGCGCCGCTCACACGTCACCTGTCCAACGCGGCCCGGCTCGCCGTGGGGCGCTTGGGGATCACGGCGCTCGCACTGGTGATCGCGACGGCACCGGTGGCGGTCCTCTGGACGGTGCCCGCCATGAGGACGGCCGCCCTCTGGTTCCTGGTTCTCATCGGGCCGGCCTTCCAGACCTATCTCATCGCCCTGCTCCAGCGCTCCACCGTCGCCGGTCTCACTGCCGCCGCTCCGGCCCCCTCCTGACCCGAGCCACCCCCCCCGTGCGGCCAGTTGGCGGTCACGGCGTGAAGCGGCGGGTCCGGCTCCGGTAGGCTAGAGAACGGTGTGTCCACCGGCACGCCGTCACTGAAGCCAGGGAGCAGCCATGCCAGCCGTTGTCGTCGTCGGGACCCAGTGGGGGGACGAGGGAAAGGGCAAGGCGACTGACCAGCTCGGTCAGGACGTCGACTACGTCGTCAAGTTCAACGGAGGTAACAACGCCGGCCACACCGTGGTCATCGACGGCGAGAAGTTCGCCTTCCACCTCCTGCCGGCCGGTGTGCTCACTCCCGGGGTCACCCCCATCATCGGCAACGGCGTCGTCGTCGACCTGGAGGTCCTCTTCAGCGAGATCGCCGAGATCGCCTCCCGCGGCAAGGACGCCTCCAGCCTCCGCATCAGCGCCAATGCCCACATCATTCCCTCCTACAACCGGATCCTGGACCGCACCACCGAACGCTTCCTCGGCTCGCGCCAGCTGGGCACCACCGGCCGCGGGATCGGTCCCACCTACGCGGACAAGATGAACCGCGTGGGCATCCGCGTCCAGGACCTCTTCGACGAGTCGATCCTGCGCCAGAAGGTCCACTCCGCCCTGGACCAGAAGAACAGCCTCTTCCTCAAGGTCTTCAACCGGGCGGCCATCGACGCCGACGCCGTCGCCGACGAGCTGCTCTCCTACGCCGAGCGGGTCCGGCCCATGGTCGTGGACTGCTCCCTGGTGCTCAACGGCGCCCTCGACAAGGGCAAGACCGTCCTGTTCGAGGCCGGCCAGGCCACGATGCTCGACATCGACCACGGCACCTACCCGTTCGTCACCTCCTCCAACCCCACCTCCGGTGGCGCCTGCACCGGCACCGGCGTGGGGCCCACCCGCATCGACTCGGTGGTCGGTGTTGTCAAGGCCTACACGACCCGCGTGGGGGAGGGGCCCTTCCCCACCGAGCTGCACGACGAGATGGGTGAGCGCCTGCGCACCGAGGGCGGAGAGTTCGGTGTCACCACCGGCCGGCCGCGCCGCTGCGGCTGGCACGACGCCGTCGTCACCCGCTACGCGGCCCGCGTCAACGGGCTCACCGACCTGGTGATGACCAAGCTCGACGTCCTCACCGGGCATGAGACCATCCCCGTGTGCGTCGCCTACGACATCGACGGCACCACCACCCAGGAGATGCCGTTGACCCAGTCCGACTTCCACCACGCCGTCCCCGTCTACGAGGAGCTGCCCGGCTGGAGCGAGGACATCAGCGAGGTCCGCAGCTTCTCCGACCTGCCCCAAGCGGCCCAGGACTACGTGCTGCGCATCGAGGAGCTGGCCCGCTGCCGCGTCTCCGCGATCGGTGTCGGACCGGGCCGCGAGGCCACGATCTCGCGTCACTCGCTCATCGGGTGACGGCGACGGGCACCGGACGGCTGGCCGCGCCCCTCACCCGATGAGGCCTGCCGGAGGCGGCCTGCGGGCTCAGGGCGAGATGTGCCGATCGTCCGCAGGCCTCATGCCCTTTGCGGGGCGTTGATGTCAGTAGCCGCCGTAGCCACCCTGGCCCGGAGGAGGATAGGGGCCGCCGGCGCCAGGTGGAACGGCGCCAGGTGGCTGCTGGTACGGGGCGGGGCCACCCCAGTATCCGGCCTGGTTGACCGGTGGTGCCTGCGGCGGAGGGTAGCTGCCCTGTTGAGGACCTGGTGGGTAGTAGGCCTGCGGATGCGTCGCAGCACCCGGCGCGCCTGAGCCCGGTGAGGTGTAGGGGAAGGCCTGGTATGGCGGTGCGGCCGCCGCTGCATTGAGAGACTGCTGCTCCAACGCAGCCAGGTACCTTTGCTCCCGACGTTTCTTGTTGGAGTTGCTGAAGAAGGCGATCATCCCGCCGCCGACGGTGATGAAAACGATCAGAACGACAGCGATCAGGAATCCGGTTCTTGTGTCTGATCGGGAGTCGGACTGAGACTCGGAGGTGACTTCAGCGCTGTCCTTGCCCCGGGTCTTGTTGTCATAAAAATCAGTGAACGAGACCTTGTTCTGCTTGTCCCCCTCGATTCTCCCTCCTCCGGAATCCGTGACCTTCCCGGGGAAGACGACCGACAGCTTCAGTGAGCTGTTCTTGTCCTCCTCGGACGCGGAGTCCACATGGGTGTCGACGACGTACTCGTCTCCGTCATGACTCACGTACTCGTTACCTGACACCGGTGTGGTGACTACTGCCTTGCAGGTTGGAGTTCCGTGATCGGACGAGAACGTGACCTCGGGTTTCACTGAGTCGTCTGAGAAGTTCTCATCGACGCAGAAGTCCTTGAGGGACTGCTCGTCGTCGGACGGCGTCGTGGCCAGGAAGGTCATGGTCACTTCATCGTCCGACTTGATGACGATCTCGATACTGACGTCCTCCGTGCCGGATCCGTCAGTGGCGGCGCTCGCGGGTGACGCCACTGTCGGGAGCAGGGAGATCGTGAGACTGAGGATGCCGGTCAGGCCGACTGCTCGTCTGTTCCTGGAGGAGAGGTAGTGCATATGCTGCCTTGTTACGCCGTGGCCCCGGATCCTGCGAATCCGGGGCCACATCGTCTGAAGAGGAGGAAGATGACGAATCAGTAGGCGCTCGGTCCGGGCTGGCCGGGCTGGCCACCGCCGTAAGGGGGCTGAGTGGGCTGCTGACCCTGAGGAGGAAGACCGGGCTGTGCCTGAGGAGCGCCATAAGCCTGCTGGCCCGGCTGGGCCGGGAAGGCCTGGTTCGGGTCGTAGCCCTGAACGGGAGCGCCGTAGGCAGGCTGCGGCTGGTTCTTCTTGCTGCGGATGATGAAGAAGGCGGCGCCTCCACCGATCACTGCCAGAGCGACCACGCCGATGACGATCCAGACCCACATGGGGATGGAGCCGTCCCCGCCCTTCACAGTGTGGGCGTCGATGTCGGTGAAGGTGACCTTGTTGCCCTCCACCTTGCCGCCGTCGGCCTCAGTGACCTTGCCGGGGAAGGTAATGGTCTGGGTGACGTCCACCTCGCTCATCGCGGCGGAGGTGCTTTCGCTTCCAGTCTTGACAATGTACTCATTGCCCTCGTGCTTCACCTGGCCCTTGCTGTCCTTGATGCTCTGTGAGCCTTCAATGGTGCAGGTGCGGGAGTCGCCGTTGTCCTTGAAGGTGGCCTTGGCGTTCTTACCGAGGTCCTGACCCGCGAACATATCGTCAGAGCAGTTGTCCTCAGACATGAAGCCGATATCCGTGTTGTCAACGATGACCATCTTCGCCGAGTAGGTGTCGTCCTTGTTGATGACGATGTCGGCAGTGATCTTGAACTGGGTGTCGGAGTCATCAGCCAGCGGTGCGGCGTGCCCGGGAGCGCCGACCAGGGCGAGAGGAGCGGACAGGGCGAGTGCGGCAAGAGCTGTCAGCACGGAGAAGGGCGCGGGGATCCGGCGAGCGGTTGCAGGTGTCATGGCCCCACAGTAACGGTTCCGATGCTGGGGTGTAACTGGACCTTCATGGGGACCGTTCCCCGGCGGGTCTGTTACTGGAACTGCTGTGGCGGCGGCCAGGTGCCGTGCTGCTGGGGCGCCTGCGTGGGGGAGGGCGGGGAGGAGCCGTTGGCGGTGCTGGAGGGGGAGCAGAGCGGTGACGGCTGTCCCGGGTGCTGCTGGTTCGGTTGAGGTGCAACCGGTTGCCCGGGGTACTGCTGAGGAACCGGCTGACCGAGGTGGGATGACTGCGGTTCAGGACCCGGGACGGGGACGGCCTGCACGGCGGCACCCGGAGCGCCCTGCCCGCTTCGCTGACGACGTCGCACAACGACCGCCATCGCGATGAGCCCGATGACCACGAGCGAGCCGACGCCTCCGATGATCCACGGCAGCACCTTGCTGGTCGTCGTCTCCGAGGCGGGACGGTCCTTGCCCTTGACGACCCGGCCCTTGAAGTCCGTGAAGGAGACGGTGCTCTTCTCGTCCCCCTCGACCTTTCCGCCTTGGCTCTGGGTCACCTCTCCGGGGAACGTGGCGGCATAGAACAGCTGCAGCTTCGGGGACGGCGTCTTGCGTCTGTCCATGCTGCTGGTGTCGATGGCGTACTCGTCGTTCTCGTGCCTGATCGTGCCGTTGGTCTCAGAGATCTTCCCCTTCCTCGTGATGGTGCAGACTCGTTTGTCCTTCCCGTCATCGAATTTCGTCTCAGCGCTGGCGAAGATGTTCGGTTCCACGAGGAAGTAGTTCAGCGTGCAGCTGTCCTTGGTGATGGGCGGAGCCAGGCTGTAGTTCGTCTGATCGGTGATGACGAAGGACGCCTCAAAGGTGTCATCGCTCTTGACGGTGACTTTCATGTCGATGGTGACGTTGAGCTCATTGTCCTCTCCAGCGAGCGGCACCGCGTGGCCAGGAGGGGAGGCCACGGCCATAGCGGCGATGAAGGCGAGAACGGCCAACGCAGCCAGTACGGCGTGGACTCTCCTGATAACAACGGCGCGGCTCATGGCGTCACCCTAGTCGTTGCCTCGGTTCCCCGGCGGCTGTTCGAACGGCAGTACTACCCACCCTGATACGGCGGGTAGTACTGCCCGTTCTGACCTCCGCCGCCGGTGCGCTCCTGCGGCGGCCGGAAGTCGGCCTGACTGTGCCCCTGCTGGTAGGGCATCTGCGTGTACCCGGGGCCGGGGGCGTAGGTCCCGTTGCCGTCCTGGGCTCCGTAGATGCCGGGGCCGGCTGACTGTCCCGCGTACCCGGCGTCCTGGGGTGGGAAGGCGCCGGCACCCGCACCCGGATCGACGTACGGGGAGTAGCCGTCCTGGAGATTGGCGACGGGATAGGTCTGAGTCGGCCCCGGCGTCGGCTGCTGGGCGCCGGGAAGGGGCGACTGGTACGGGCCGCTGATGTAGACGTCCGATGGGTGCGTGCCGGCCATCCCGGGATCCTGAGGAACCTCGCCGTACGGGGACACTGGACTCATCCGCTGGGCGCGCCGGACTCTCAGAAGGTAGAGCACGACGCCGGCGACGATGAGGAGGACGATGCCGCTGGCGATGGCCACCATCCACCACTGCAGGTGGAACTTCCCGTCCTCCCCTTCGGCGTGAAGGCCGTCGGAGCTCTCCAGGGCATCGTCCCAGGTGACCTTGTTGCCGTCGCTTCTCCCATTGGACTTGGTCACCTCGCCGGGGAAGGTGACGGACACTGAGACCTTGGTGTTGCCTCCGACGTTCTGCGAGGAGAGCTGGGGGTTCTTCGCGCTGAGCTTGTTCAGTGAACCGGGGGACAGGTCGAAGATGTACTGCCCGTCCTTGTGCTTGATCGTCCACGTGTCGGTCTGAAGCTTGTTGAGCGGGACCGCCTTGGCGGTGACCTGGCATGCCGGATTGCCGTTGTGGGACGTGTAGGTGTAGTTCGCCTCGACGCCCTCGGGGAGCGGGGTCGACTTCCCCAGCTCCTTCTCGGTGCAGTTCTCCTTGCTGATGAGCCGCAGGTTGGATGAGTCCCACATGATGTAGGTCATGTCGGCGGTCTCGTTGTCGTGGATGACGAAGTCGTAGCGGACTCCGCAGCCGGCCAGGATCAGCGTGAGGGCGACCAGTACCGCCGCGACCACAGGCCGTGGGACGTTGCGGGAGGCTTCATTCATGCGTCGAGTCTAAGTCGGTGTCGTTGCTGCTTGTGAATGTCTGTCGGATTGACCCGGTTCCGTCAGCCTGCCTGCGTCCGTGCGCGGAATGGTGAGGCCGGATGCGGATGATCGCGCAGTGCCGCCCTGATGGTCGGCCGGTGGCCGTCCCTCTATTCCTACTCCTCGTTCGCGTGTCCTTTCGATGTGGAGGGCCCTCTTGCGCGCCGTCGCAGGACGGCCACCGTCAGGACTCCGCCGAGCGCTGCCAGGCCGGCGATCAGCCAGATGCGGGAGCGGCTCCACCAGGACACGCCCCGGGAGTCCTGGGCATAGCCCGAGGCGCTGACGCCCTTGGCCACGGTGTCGGGATCGTCCCAAGTGACCGTGGTGCCTGAGACCTTCCCCCCGCCGGACTGCGTCACCGCGCCGGGAAAGGTGACTGCGACCTTGGTGTCGACCACGCCCTTGAAGGAGGTGCTCTCCGGCTGAGGCCCGTCCTGGCCGCCCGACGGTGGGGCAGAGGCCTGCGGGGCCACACCTGCTGCGCCGTCGGCCCCGCCGGAGTCCTGCGACGGATCGGGTGAGAGCGGCTGGATCGTCACCTTGTAGACGTCGCCGTCGCGCACGACGATGGTGTTCGGCTCGGCCGCCGAGGCCTGGGGGACCTTGACCCCCTTGATGCTCACCGAGCAGCCGAGGCCGTCGTCGCCGGTGATCGGCTCGGCCTTGACCGTGGTGCCGGCGGGCACGCCCAGAGCGGTCGGGTCGGAGTAGGCCGAGCAGTCGGGGGTCTTGTCCTTGGGGAAGACGGTTCCGGTCGTGTCCCGCATCTCCAGGGCGACGTCGTAGCTACCGTGGGAGCTGATGGTCATATCCATGTGGGCGGTGCAGGCGCTCAGTGTCAGGCAGGAGGCGGCCACCAGAATCGGGCGCATCAGCGGACGCGGCCGAGGACGCACGAAGGAGCGCGTGGGAAGGGACGCGGAAGACGGCGCGACGGACATGCCGGGCACGCTACACGCTCGCACTGGACCTTCACTGAGGGCGGAACGACGCCGTTTCAAAGGGTGTAAAAGCCGTCATCCTCCTGAATGTGGCCGATCGCATGCTGGTGTGACCAGGAAGAGCGACCCAGTTGGGACCTTCGGCGATGTGACCTCAGGCGCCTGGTGGGGGAGTATTGCCCTCGACCGAGCGAGTCGGCAACGGCGCGCTCACCGGATCAACACATACCCAAGGAAGGGACTCGCATGACTGTGTCTGAGAAGGACGTCCGCGCCGCCGCGCCGGCTAACGCCCCTGAGGATGTCATCGAATTCGTCACGCGTATCGCCGAGCTGGCCAAGCCCGAGAACGTCTACTTCACGGACGGTTCACAGGAGGAGTGGGACCGTCTGACCACCGAGATGGTCGAGTCCGGCGTGTTCACCCGCCTCAACCCCGACAAGCGCCCCAACTCCTTCCTCGCGCGCTCCCTGCCCAGCGACGTCGCCCGTGTGGAGTCCAGGACCTTCATCTGCTCCGAGAAGGAGGAGGACGCCGGCCCGACCAACAACTGGTACGACCCGGCCGAGATGAAGAAGATCCTCCACGAGAAGTTCGACGGCGCCATGCGCGGCCGGACCCTCTACGTCATCCCCTTCTCCATGGGCCCCCTGGGCGGCCCCATCTCCCAGCTCGGCATCGAGCTGACCGACTCCCCCTACGTGGTGGTCAACATGCGGATCATGACCCGCATGGGCTCGGCCGCCATGGACCTCATCGCCGAGGGACGCCCGTGGGTCCCCGCCGTGCACTCCGTCGGCGCACCGCTGGCCGAGCACGAGAAGGACACCGCCTGGCCCTGCAACGACGAGAAGTACATCACCCACTTCCCGGAGACCAACGAGATCTGGTCCTTCGGCTCCGGCTACGGCGGCAACGCCCTGCTGGGCAAGAAGTGCTACGCGCTGCGCATCGCCTCGACCATGGCCCGCCGCGACGGCTGGATGGCCGAGCACATGCTCATCCTGCGCCTGACCCAGGAGAGCACCGGCAAGCAGTACCACGTCACCGCCGCCTTCCCGTCCGCCTGCGGCAAGACCAACCTCGCCATGCTCCAGCCCACGATCCCCGGCTACAAGGTCGAGACCGTCGGCGACGACATCGCCTGGATGCGCCCCGGCCCCGACGGCCGCCTGCGCGCCATCAACCCCGAGGCCGGCTTCTTCGGCGTCGCCCCCGGCACCTCCTACGACACCAACCCCATGGCCATGGACACCATGAAGGCCAACACCATCTTCACCAACGTCGCGCTGACCGACGACGGTGACGTGTGGTGGGAGGGCATCGACGCCCCGATGCCGGAGCACCTCATCGACTGGCAGGGCAACGACTTCACCCCGGCCGACGCCGCCGAGGGCAAGAAGGCCGCTCACCCCAACAGCCGCTTCACCACCCCGGCCTCGCAGTGCCCGATCATCTGCCCCGACTGGGAGGCTCCCGAGGGCGTGGCCATCGACGCCATCCTCTTCGGCGGTCGCCGCGCCACCAACGTGCCGCTGGTCGCCGAGCAGTACGAGAACGCCCACGGCGTGTTCATCGGCTCCTCCGTCGCCTCGGAGGTCACCGCTGCCGCCCTGGACGCCAAGGTCGGCTCGCTGCGCCACGACCCCATGGCCATGCTGCCCTTCTGCGGCTACCACATGGCCGACTACTGGTCCCACTGGCTGGAGATGCAGGAGAAGCTGGGCGACAAGTTCCCCAAGGTCTACCAGGTCAACTGGTTCCGCAAGGACGAGAACGGCAAGTTCATCTGGCCCGGCTACGGCGACAACTCCCGCGTGCTCGACTGGATTGTGCGCCGCGCCTCCGGCGAGGTCGAGGCGATCGACGGCGTCACCGGCCGCTACCCCAAGTTCGAGGACTTCAACCTCGAGGGCCTCGACCTGGGCGAGGAGGAGTGGGCCAAGATGTACGACATCGACCCCGAGGCCTGGTCCGCCGAGATGGACGATACCGAGGAGTACTACAAGCAGTTCGGTGACAAGCTGCCGGAGGCCATCAAGGAGCAGCTCGCCAAGTTCCGTGAGCGCATCGCCGAGGCCAAGAAGGCCTGACCGCGCCTGAGGTCCTTCCCCACGAAGGACTCTGACGGGGGTTCCCACCGGTTCGCCGGTGGGAACCCCCGTTCATTGCTGCCGTTGCCGACCAATCGGCGTCTGTTGTGCGCCGTGTCGGTGCTGCGGACGCTCCGTACTCGTCCACTACTCCGCGGTGGTGGTGCTGGTGGTGGGGACTCCCTGTATGATCCACAAGAGCCTGCCGCTGACGAGCCCCTACATCGGCGACTATGAGGCCAAAGACACGATGATCATGGTGTTGACGACGACGCCATCAGGCTTCCCGGATGCGTCATCGGGATGACCTGGGGCAGCTCTGAGGATCGGGCTTCTGCCGCTGTTGGTACATCTTCGAGCGAGGATGGGACATCTCGGAGGACGTCGTCCTGGGGGAGCTTTCAGCGACGGCAGGAGCCGCTGGTCGCCAGATGCGAGGCGATCTGGCTCTGTTGCGCACGGTGCCGCCCGAGAGACCGGCAGATACGTCGCCGTACAGGATGAGGGCATGCAGAAAGAGCGCGAGATCCTCGAACGAGGCATCGGCTTGGCGGTTCCGCGTCGGGGTCAGCCCGCTTGAGCCTGCGCGGCCAGAGCGCGATGACGTCGAACGAGGAGGACGACGGCGATGATCCAGCAGAGCGCTCCAACGCACAGGCCAGCCACGAGCGGCCACAGGAACGGGCCGAACTTGATTGGAGGGGCGACAAGGACAGAATCGGAGTCGCTCAGGCCACTGCACGAGACGCGGTACTCTCCCGACTTCGTTGCCTTGAACTTCACCGCGGAGTCATAGCTGTCGTCGTTGATGGTGAGATGAGATCCGATACTGAAAGAAGTGGGGACGGTCTCGCCGTCGGAGGTGGTGACTGAGCATACTCCGGCACTGCGATCCTCCGGGACGTACACGGTGCGCTCGTCGCCGCTGCTCGCGGTGACCTGTTGCCCGTTGGTGATGGTGTCGCCGCTGGTGGCGATGTTGACGACGACGACGAGGGAGCCGATCCCGGCGATGAGCAGGCCCAGGAACACGCCGGCGATGAACAGGATGATCGCTCCAACCAGCTTCCCGGTGTGCGTGGGGCGGGGTCGGGAGTACCCGTACGGAGGCGCAGCCTGATACTGAGGCTGGTAGGGCGGCTGATACGGGGGCTGATTCTGAGGGGTCGACATCGATCCGTCTCCTGGGAGTGCTTCAGTTCTCATGACAGCGTAGCAAGGCGGGTATCCCGAGGAGGGGGCCCATCAGCGTATAGGTCGGCGGTGCCTTCAACGTAGGAGACCTCCAGTTCCTCCGCCGCCCGGTACAGCCGCTTATCCCGTGTCCGCAGCCGAGCCCCGGGAACCAGAAGCACGGAGCCGACCAGGTGCGCGTCGACTGGGCTGAGGTCCCAGCCCCACAGCGCATGGGCTGCGACGTCCTGAGCGGGTTGTGGTCACGTCCCATTCCCAGGGACGTGACCACTCGTCCTGGAGGTCACCGCTGTGTAACGTGCCGTCATGCGCGAGTACTCACCTGACGGGCTCATGTCGCCGGGCCCCGCCCAGGCTGTTCCGGGCGCTGACGGGGCGCAGACGGGCCAGGTGCTCGATACCGCTGCCGCCGACCTGGCGCTGCGAGCCACCCGATACCTGCGCGCCCACTTCCGCGATCATGTCACCGTCGGTGACCTCGCGACGCACCTCGCCTACAGCCCCTCCCACCTCACCCGGGTCTTCACTGCCGCGGTCGGCACCTCGCCCATGGACTACCTGGCCGCCTGGCGACTTCATGAGGCCAAGCACCTTCTCGTCGCCCACCGGCTGGGCGTGGCCGAGACCTGTCACGAGGTCGGTTACACCTCGGTGGGCACCTTCAGTCGCCGCTTCCTGCGCGACGTCGGAACTCCGCCCGGCGCCCTGCGTCGCATCGCCGACCGGATCGCCGAGCGAACCCTGCCGGCCGTGAGCCTCCTGGTGCCGGCGGCGGGGAGGATCCGCGTCCGTCCGCAGGTCCCCGAGGAGATGCGCCGCGCGCTCGGACCCGCCCCTTATCAATGGGTCGGTACCTTTCCCCGCCCCGTCCCCAGTGGGCTGCCGGCCACCGGGACGCTGCGTCGCGGTATTGACGAGGTGGAGCTGCCCGTGGTTCCGGGCGCCCCCTGGATCCTCGCCACCATCCTTCCCGACGGCGCCAGCGTCCATGAGCACCTGGCCCCCACGAGCCCGCTCGTCGCACGGCTGCGTGTCCCCGAGGCTCTCGTCGTCGGCCCCGTCACCCTTCCGGTGCGCGCCGCTCTGCCCTGGGACCCCACGGTCCTCGTTGCCCTGGCGGCGATGGTGGTCTGATGGCCGTCTGAGGTGGCTAGAGGGGAACCGCTCAAGAGAGCAGGATCGGAGTCGTTCGCGGAGTACCGGCCGGTCTAGCGTCGTGGAGCGTCACAACGTCCCTCGACATGCACATGTAAGGAGCCTCTGATGACCCACACGACCGCCAGTGCCCAGCCCGCCGAGCGCCCTACCGGCTTCCCCTGCTGGATCGAGCTGTACACCCCGGACATCGATGCCTCGGCCGCGTTCTACCGGGACCTCCTCGGATGGGAGGTCTCCCGTACCGAACCGGGCGAGCCGCTGACCACCGAGGTCCGTCACGGCGGCCGGCTCATCGGCTCCTTCGAGCCCGCCGAGGAGGTGCACGGGGACCCCGGGTGGCGGGTGAGCTTCATGGTCGACGACGTCCGCACCGCAGCCGGCGCCGCTGAGAGGACCGGAGGGGGTGTTGTTGTGGAGCCCACTCATGTCACCGAGACCATGGCCTACGCCCTCGCCTCCGACCCCGACGGCAACATCGTCGGGCTCCTGGAAGATGCGGACTGCGAGGGTCCCTACCCCTACCAGGCCGGGATGCCGGTGTGGTTCGACGTCCTGTCCAGCGACCTGGCGCTGGCCGAGCGCTTCTATCGGGAGGCCGCCGGGTGGTCCACCCGTCGGCTGACCATCGCCGACCAGGAGCAGCCCTTCTACACGAGCGTCGTCGGGGGCAGGTCCGTCAGCGGCGTCGGACGGGCCGGCTACTTCGGGGGCGAGGAGGCTCCCTCACGCTGGCGCATCTACTTCGGGGTCGAGGACGCCGACGCCGCCACCCAGCGGGTGCGCGAGCTCGGCGGGAGCGTCGTCGTTGAGCCCATCGACTTCACGTTCGGGCGCATGGTGGAGGTCGCTGACCCGCACGGCGCACGCTTCCTGCTCACTACTTTTTGATTCTCTGTATATTCTCTGTATTACGCCTTCTGAGGGGCACGGCCGCCGCGATCCGTCTCAGATCGCCGCCTGGCGCCACGCCGGCCCGGAACCCGCCTGAGCGGACCTGGTGTTGAGGGCGGTGAGAATGGTTTTCCCGAGAAACTGGTTGGACTGGATTGGTGCCAAGACGCCCGGTGCCCGCGATTCCGGGCATGATTCGGCCTCCATCATCTAGGCTGACGCCGTGAAGATCCTGCTCCTCGGCTCCGGCGCGCGCGAGCACGCCTTGGCCCGTGCCCTCGCCCGTGACCCGCAGACCACCGAGCTCGTCGTCGCCCCCGGCAACCCCGGGAC
>ERZ773075.1004-NODE-1004-length-16847-cov-6.2497_pt1 | contig 16847 bp, 14 predicted proteins | sample MGYA00580614_ERZ773075 | MGnify/ENA primary metagenome ERZ773075 (study PRJEB29015, sample SAMEA2738021) | human oral metagenome | biome: human oral; feature: human-associated habitat; material: dental | place: China | collected 2043 ... | reverse complement strand
GTCATCGTCAGCTGGACGCTGGAGGCGGAGACGCCCAGGTCGTCGGCCATCTGGCCGAAGGCCGGCAGGTAGGCATCGGTGGCCAGAGGCGCGACAGCGGCGAGCGCGGCGAGGGCCAGGAGGAGCGTCGCCGGGAAAGCGGTTCTCAGCCCGCCGTCGGACGGCGCGGCCGGATCAGGGTTGTTCATGCGCCTAGCCCACCACAGTCACGAGCGCGTGGACCACGAGCACGCTCAGCAGGGCCGCGCACATGTGAGGTCGGGGCAGCGGCAGCCAGACCCTCACCAGACAGAGCACCATTCTGGTAGTGTCGCTCATCCGGACAATTAGAGCTGCCCGCTCCGCATTGAGGCAGCCTCCGCATCGGGGCAGCGGCGCAGCCCATATCAGGCCGATACCGACTACGCAGGCAAACGTGCTGACGAGCCTGTGGGAGCCACATATGAGACCTCATCTCCGGCGAACCGCCTCCGTACTCCTTCCCCTATCACTGGCCCTGGCCGGGACCACCGGCCCCGAAATGGCCCATGGCGTCGAGCCCCGTGGCGCAGCGACAGCCATCGCCGCAGCCGCCCAGGATGCCGCCTCACCGGTCCCGGAGCACCAGGGGCTGGAGGCCTCCCTGGAGGCCCAGGGCCTGGGCCAGGCCTATCGGGACGGCCAGGTCACCGTCGTCGGATCCCTGAGCGAGGCCCGCTCCTCCAAGGCGAGCACCACCTACATCGTCGTCTCCGACGGCGTCTCCCACGTGGCCTTCACCCGCGGCTCCACGGCTCAGGACGGCGCCCACGCCACCGTCGAAGTGGACGGCACCACGTACGGGGTCACCTTCACCGACTCCACCGACGCGGTGCCGCTCATCGCCTACGACGTCGGCGACGACGCCACCCGGGCCCTGACCAGCGCGATAGATCAGGCCGCGGCCCTGGGCAAGGGGGTGCGCCTGGGCGCTGGGCAGCACTACGCCACCACCGGCTCCCTCACCATCCCCGACGCCGTGCCCTTCCTGGACGGGGCGGGTGCAGTCCTGAACGCCTCGATCCCCGGGGGCACCGAGGATGCCCCGGCCAACGTCCTGGTCCTGGCCACCAGCTCCTCCGGCACCACCGTGACCGACCTGACCCTGGACCTGAAGAACCAGGAATGGACTCGGGGCATCCAGGGCAACGCCATCAGCAACACCACCATCTCGGACGTCCAGATGCTGAACGTGGCCTTCGTCGGCATCAACATGGTGGCGGACTCCGGCCCGCTGCGGGGACTGACCATCCGGGACAACCGGATCAAGAACGTCCTGGGCGACAAGAACACCGAGGGCAAGCCCTCCATCCAGCTCAACTCGGCGCGCCAGACCGATGCCGCTTTCAAGAAGAGCAATGAACCCGTATGGGACCAATACACCACTGACGGAACCACCGCCGCCAACCTTCATGAGAACAGCGGGCACACCATCACCGGCAACGTCATCGACGGCGGATACTACGGAATCGGCCTGTCCGGGGTCAGCAGCAGCACGATCAGCCGGAACACGCTCGGCAACAACATGCGCAACATCTCGATGCAGAGCCGCTCCAACGGCAACACCGTGGAGGGCAACTACCTCAGCGACTCCAGGTCGTCCGCGGTGCACGTGGCCTATGAGAGCAACGACAACACGGTGCGCGGCAACACGGTGGTCACCCACCGCGCCACCGCCCAGGGCCTCCTGCAGGCCTACCAGGGCAGCAAGTCCAACATCTTCTCCGACAACCGCGTGAGCGTCGTGGGCGCCACCAGGCCCTCCTGGGTGCTGTACGCGGGCACCGACTCCACATCCACCACCTTCACCGGGAACATCGTGTCGGGCTCGGCCAATCATGCCTTCGTCGCCGTAGAGTCCATCTGGGATGAGGACTCCGCGGCCTCCAACCTGCCTGACGGTATGAACCCATGGACTTTCATGCAGAAAGGCAAGGTGACGAGCCCCAAGGATGGGACACCCGCCCCGTTCTACGGCGGGCGCGGGGACCTGGACGGCATCACGGTCCAGGGCAACATCCTGATGGACTCCTGGCACTCGCCGGCCCTGGTCTACGCCGGGGCCGAGTCCTCCGACGGCCGCGACCACAACAAAACCCTGGTCGGGAACATCACCGGTCTGAAGGTGAGCGGCAACGACGTCATCGGCAACAGCGAGCGGCAGGTGGTCACCCATGAGGGGAGCACGAAGGGCATCGGGCCGGCGCGCGTCAGTGGCGACACGAGCCTGGGCACCACTCACAAGGGGGCGAACGCGCAGTCCGGCGGGAAGGGCGATGACGTTTTCATCCTGGATTCGCCCCAGGACACGGTCACCGATGAGGCGGGCACGGACACCGCCTACGCCACCGTCACCACCACCGCCCCCGAGGGCGTGGAGGCCCTGACCCTGCTGGGCGGCGACGCCCTGGAGGCGACCGGCAACGCGGCGGGCAACACCCTGACGGGCAACCCGGCCGACAATCGGCTCGCGGGCGAGGGCGGCGACGACGTACTGCGCGGCGGTGAGGGCTCGGACACCTTGACCGGCGGCGAGGGGGCCGACACCTTCACCTTCGATACGATCGTGGACCACGGCACCGACACGATCACCGACTTCACGCCGGGCCAGGACAAGATCGCCCTGAGCAGCACGGTCTTCGGCAAGCTGGAGGGCCAGTGGTTCGCCCAGGCCGGGCAGACCACATCCGCCACCCGCGTGATCCAGGACGGGGACACCCTCTACTTCGACGCCGACGGCTCGGGAACGAGCTACGAGGCCGTCGCCTTCGCCCGGCTGCCCCAAGGGGTGCAGCTCAGCGCCGGCGACCTGACCGTCATCCCCTGAGCTGGTCCACCGAGGCCGATCCGGGACAAGACCGCAGACAGGCCCGGCTACGCGTGGGCTCTCCCGCACCCGCCGGCTTCACAGACGATTCACAAGGCCGCCCCACGCCCGCCACACGCCGGTTCGGCACGGTGAAGCCATGTCGAAACACCACCGGGCACCGGCCCCGCGCTCCACCGGCGGCCCCGCCAACAGCTCCACCAGTACTGCCGACACCCCCGGCTCTGCAGCACCCCTGACGCACGAACCTCCAGTCCAGGCTCAACAGTCCCGCCGTCATACGCGCCGCAACTTCCTGCTGGGAGGCGCCGCCGTCCTGGGCCTGACCGCCACCGGCACCAGCGCCTGGGCGCTCAACCGCTTCGTCATCGACCACACCGAGATCACCGACGTGGCCGCCTACGAGGCCGAGAACGCCGCCGCGGCCTCGGCGGCGACCGCCGACGCGGCCAGCGTCGCCATCACCGACTCCTCCTACACCTCCTCACTCACCTCGATCGCGATCAACACGGTCGCCACCGGCTCCGGAGCCGACTCCGTCACCTACTACACGGCCGATGTCACCGTCTCCGACGCCGCCGCCGTCCGCAGCGCCTTCGCCAACAACGAGTACGGCACCAACATCACCGCCAAGCCGAGCCTGATCGCCTCCGAGCACGACGCCGTCCTGGCCATCAACGGCGACTACTACGGCTTCCGCTCCGACGGCATCCTCATCCGCAACGGCGCTGTCTATCGCGATGACGGCGTGCGCGACGGACTCGCCTTCTACACCGATGGCCGTTGCGAGATCTACGACGAGACCTCCACCGATGCCCAGGCCCTTCTCGACGCCGGGGTGTGGAACACGCTGTCCTTCGGCCCCGCTCTGGTCAACGCCGGGCAGATCCCCGCCGGGATCGACGAGGTGGAGGTCGATACGAACTTCGGCAACCACTCCATCCAGGGGAACCAGCCGCGCACCGCTCTCGGCTGGGTGGACACCAACCACTACATGTTCGTCGTCGTCGATGGCCGCAGTGAGGGCCACTCACGCGGCACCACCATGACCGAGATGGCTCAGATCATGGCCGACCTCGGCTGCCAGGTCGCCTACAACCTCGATGGCGGCGGGTCCTCGGCCATGTATTTCAACGGCCGGATCATCAATCAGCCCTCCAACGGTGGCGAGCGCGCCACCTCCGACATCCTCTACATCGCCCAGGGAGCCTGACATGAGCGTGCAGACAGGACCCGTGCCGGTCCGCCGTCGAATCGACCCCGGCCGCCACGACGACATGACGAGCCCGACCGGCGGGACAACCGCGATGCCGCGACAGAGCCGACAGAGCGCCGGCGACGCGTCCGAGGCCAGGAGCTTCCGGCCCGCCTGGCTGGTGGTGCTCGTGCCCGCCTACCAGCCGGACGCCCGCCTGGCCGCGCTGGTGACCGACATCCGGCGGCGGCTGCCCGGCGCGCAGGTGCTCGTCGTCGACGACGGCTCGGGCCCGGCCTACGAGGAGGTGTTCGCCGCGGCCGGCGACGCCGGGGCCGTGATCACCGGCTATTCGGTCAACGCGGGCAAGGGGGCGGCTCTGCGCACCGGCCTGGCGCGGGCCGCGGACCTGTGGCCGCACGCCGACGTCGTATGCGCCGACGCCGATGGCCAGCACACGCCCGCCGACATCGCCGCGGTGGCCCACCGGGTCCGCGAGACCGGCCATATGACGCTGGGGGTGCGGGCCTTCACCGGGCCGGTGCCCCTGCGCAGTCGGCTCGGGAACAGCGCCACCGCACTGCTGTTCCGCGGGGCCACCGGGTGGCGGCTGCGCGATACCCAGACCGGTCTGCGCGGCTACCCGGCCGGCGGACTGGACTGGCTGCTGGGGGTCCCCGGCAACCGCTACGAGTACGAGCTGTCTGCTCTGCTGCGGGCCCGCGAGCTGGGGATGGCGGTCGAGGAGGTCGAGATCGCCACGGTCTACGAGCCTGGGAACACCTCCTCCCACTTCCGCCCGCTGCAGGACTCGGCGCGGATCTACGCTCCACTGCTGCGCTTCACGGGGGCGTCCCTGGCGAGCTTCGCCATCGACTGGGTCGGGGTCATGGTCCTGCACCTGCTGACCGGGAATCTGCTGACGAGCGTCGTGGGCGCACGAGTGATCAGCGGCGCAGCCAACTTCTTCATGAATCGGCGAATCTTCCGGGCGGCGCCCGGCACGGTGGGCCGCACGGCGGTGCGCTACACGGCGCTCGCCCTCGCCCTGGTCGCGGCGAGCTACCTGGCCCTGGCGGCACTGACCGGGATCGGCGTCCCGCTGGGCATCGCCAAGATTCTGGGCGACAGCACGATCTACATGGCCAGCTACCTGATCCAGCGCCGGGTCGTGTTCCGCGAGAAGGCCTGAGCGCCCCACTGCTACCGGAAACGGCTACCGGAAGCCGCCCGCCGGCTGGATTCTCTGGGGTTCTAGTCCTCAGATTCTCAGAAGGGCGGGATGGCATCGAGCAGCGGAGTCAGGCCGAGCGCGTGAAGAGCCCGGGGGTAGGGAGTGGTCTCGTAGTCTCCGGGGTTCTCGCCGGGGCGCGGGCCGCGAGTGGTGATCACGGGGGCCGACTCCCCGCCGCCAGTAGCGGCGACGTCGGCCGCGACGCAGCCGGGCGCGGCGACGGAACCAGCAGCGCCGTCGGCGATGTGAGGATCTGCGAGCCCCTTGTCGAGGCGGTCCAGGACGGCGGGAGTGACGGCGCGAGCGAGAGCGTCGGGCACTCGAACCGCGGAAGCAACTGCCTGGCGGGGGCCAGTGCGGCGGGGCAGGAGAGCGATGGCGCCGTCCGGCTCACGGCGATAGCGAGCACCGGTGGGCGTACGCCAGATCAGGGCGCCGTCACCGGTACGGGTCAGCGCCCACCCGGGGGTGTGCTTGAGACGATGATGGGCCCGGCACAAGCAAGTCAGGTTCTCCAGACTGGTGGTGCCGCCACTGGCCCAGGGAGTGATGTGATCGAGATCGCAGCCGCGTGCCGGGACTTCACATCCCGGATGGGTGCAGCCCCGATCGCGGGCGCGCACCAGATCAGCCAGCCCTGCCGGCGGCCGGTAGCGGGTGCGCCCCACATCGACCACAGTCCCCACGATGGGGTCGGTGATCAGGCGCCGCCAGGTCCCGCCCGCAGCCAGAGCCCTGGCGACCGCGGCCGGCACGGGCATGCTCCTGCCGCCGGCGCCCAGGCTCGCCTCCCCGAGGGGCGCGCAGGCGCGCGGATCGCCGGACGACCCGATATCGGGTGGTTCATCGAGTGGTTCGCTGTCCGGCATCCCGGCAGCATCAAGCGGGTCGCTAGGCGGTCCAGCAGAGTCGGGCGGACTGCCATCAGCTGCGTTGCCGCCAGGCGGGTCAGAAGAGGATTCGTCAAGGAGAGCGGCCAGGTGGTCCATGGGGACGGTGACGTCCACGTGGACTGTCAGACCAGGCGGCAGAGGAACCGGATCAGCACCCGAGGGCATCCACCACGGGCCCGTATGACTGACCAGACCGCTGAGAGCGGCCAGCAGCTCCGCAAGCGGAACGCCATCAGGCATCAGATCCGCCGTAGCAGCGTCAACAGCGCTCTCGGCTGCGGCGTCGTCATCGGCGGCAATCGGCCCGGTGGCACGCTGCCCTGCGGCGCGGTGCTGGCCGGCCCTCAAGGCATGCAGGCTCAAGGCCACCAGGGCGTCGGCCCGCAGCTGTCCCGTAGTGCGCTCGTCACCGGCGGCACGTGCGGAGGCGGCCACGGCGTCCAGGGTCGCATCCACCAGGAAGGCATCGGCCCGGGGCATCAGCAGGCGCATCTCACACACCCCCGCACCGGCCTGGCGAGGTCGGGACACATGACGCCGGAACGTGTTGCGCCGTGCCCGACGACTCACGCCATCGGGGTCCAGGGCCGTCAGCGCCCGGTCCACGTCCCGACCCAGCTGAGCAGACGTACGATGCGCGGCCCTGCCCAGCACCCGGGCCTGCACCGTCTCCGCCACACCGGCAGGCTCCTCGGCGAGCCGCCGCACCAGTAGACCGGTCTTGGACTCATCCAGCAGCCCCACCCGATGCAAGCCCGACGTCGGCGCGAGTCGCTCATCCAGCAGCCCCGCACCCCGATCCACCAGACGCGAGGCTCGCGTACGCGAGACGCCCAGACGACACGCGATCTCACCAGAAGCATTCCACCGCCCCGCCGCCAAGTCGCCGGGCGATACCGCACGCGCATCCCCGCCTCTCTGGGGCTCCCGGCCGTCCCGATCCCGCTCTCCGCACCGGTCATCACCCCGAGAAGGCCGCCACGGCAGGCCGCACATCTCCGGGCAACGGGCCAGGCACACGGCAGCCACCGACTGGGCCCACTGCGCCCAAGCAGCCAGACGGCCGCACGCCGCTACCAGCTCGCTCAAACCATCCGCACCCAAATCCGCCAGAGCATAGGCGCTCCGATCGTCGTTGACCACCAGCGACTCCGCGGCCTCCACGAGCGCCCGCTCGCCGGGGTCCACCGCATCCGCGAACAGCCCGGCACCTGCGCTGCAGGCGTCGATGACGCCGTCGGTGGAGCCGGAAGCCCCAGCAGTACCGCTACCGATGACCGGGGACGGAGACGGGGCCAGAAGCGGCGCCACCAAGCGCTCAACCGCACCCGCCAGAGCGGCACCCGGCGCCATCCCCGCCAAACCCGCCGAAGCACTCTCATCCGCAGCGGCGCCGTCCGGCAGCACACCGACCGACCCGCCCGCGGCATTCCCCGCGGCCGAGCCGGCAGCACCCCAACTATCGAACATATGTACAGACTACGGCGTGGGTGCGACACGAAAACGCCCCCGTTAACCGCACCCGCCCAACCAGCGCTCCATACAGGCGCACATGCAGGCGCACCTCAATTCCCGGGCCGCACGAGGCCGGCCTCGTAGGCGGCGATGACGAGCTGGGCGCGGTCCCGCGCCCCCAGTCGCGCCAGCACGTAGTCCTCGACCTCGAACATGGTCAGGACGAGCACGCGCGTGCCCGCGAGCGCCGGATCGGCGCAGATGCGGCGAGTGGCCTCGATGCCGGAGAGCCCGGGTATCTGAATATCCATGACGATGACGTCGGGGCGCAGCCGGGACGCCAGCGCCACGGCCTCCACCCTCAGAGTCCCGCCCACAGCCTCGACCCGCTCGCGCAGACCACACAGGCCCTGGCCGGCTCCGGGCTGAGGCTCCCAGCCGGGAACCGGGCCATCGTCGATGACGGTGACGCGCAGTCGAGACGGCTCCCGCCGGATGACGACGCGGGCGCGGGTGGGCCCGGCCGACCGCACCGGCAAGAGCGTGCTCCAGGTCCTCCGGCATGGACGACGGCGACGTCTCCTCGATATCGCGCAGGGCATGGCGCAGGCCGGCGGATTCCTGCGTCTTACCCGCTCGGACGCAGGAATGCGGCGCAGGGGCGGTCAACCGCCTCCTCGACTACTTCCACTCGCAGGCGATGCCGTCGTGATCGCGGTCCAGTCCAGGACGATATCCGGGCTCGCCCTGATAGAGCGGGGCGGCACCGGCCTCTCGGGCCTCCGTGCAATTGCCATAGTAGGCGCTCTTGGGCGGCTGCTGGGGTGCGGGGGCCTCCTCGGAATTCGAGGCTCCGCCATCACCGCCGCCAGTAGCGCCGGCATCCTGCCCGCCCGCCGGGTCCTCCTCCGGCTGAGGGGCGGCGGGCTCGGCCGTGCTCTGCTCCTCCGGGGCCGGCGTCGTCGGAGCAGGGCTGTAGACGACGGTGGGCACGGGCGTGGGGGTGTAGACGACCGTGGGCACCGGCGTCGGCGAATAGACCACGGTCGCCTCCGGAGAGGCAGTGGGCTCCGGAGCCGAGGAGGGACTCGCATTGCTGGACGAGCCAGAGGCGCCGACGCCGACACCAAGAGCGAAAGTCAGAATGAACGGCAGCGATCTGCGAATCAGTCCGCGGCGCCGGGGCGTCGGCCGAGGAGGACGCGCGGAAGCGGGATACGAGGGGTAGGCGGGTGCGGGAGGGAACGAGGGCGTCATAGGCGTGTTCATGGGAGCCTCGGGGAGGACAAGGAGAAGGGGAGGAGAAGGGGAATGGTGGCGACTAGCCATAAGCATTCAACCACTCCATATGAACGAGGTTGCGTGCGAGCGCGAACCGTTACAGAACTGGGATAAGCGGGATGCGCGGTTGGTCGAGCTCGGGACGCCTCGCCCCGGACGGCCCTGCTCTGGTGTCGGCACGGCGCAGTGAATGCGCCAGGTGTCCAAAACGGAGGAGATCAGCCCGGACACCATGCAGCCCGACACCGAAGCACACTGAGAACACACCGGAAACACGGCGAAAACACGCCAAAAACACCGAGTCATCGCATGGTTTCCTGGAGATACCTGGGCTGGCGACACTTTAATCCCCTCCGTTTTGGACACCTAGAGACCCACGGATAAACCTCCAGGAACAAATGGGACAACTAGGGCAACTGAAATAAGCGGCATCCGCGACTCTTTTTGGAGTCACGGCCGCGGGCGAAGCCGGCTAGTCCCGGATAGCCCCGGATAGCCCCGGCCTGCGAGAGCGGGGCGAGCTCCCCATTGTGCGGACAAGCGTCAGCAATCATGATGACAACGTCCCTCTCCATGGGCTCGCCAGCCCTGTCCGCAAGGAGCATCATGAAGCGCCGCCACGCCCTCCTGGCTCTCGCCGGAGGAATCGTCGCGCCGGCAATGCTCCCGGGCTGCAGCCGCATATCCGGGAGAACGGGTTCAGCCTCTGCAAGCTTTACGGCGCCTCCCAGTTCCACCGCTATGCCCATCGACTTCGCCAAGGAGCAGCTGTGGCCGAAACTTCTGGGATTCGATAAGCGCATCTGCGGCATGAGGGGATGCCATCTGGTCGGCAGCCTGCCTGCCCCGCACACCGACACGCGCGACGATTCGGGCGGAATCGATCTTAACAACCTGCAATCGACTGTGATCGTCGACCTCGCCGCGCAGACCACCAGAATGCTCGTCCTCGATCCGGACACCGGAGAATACGCGACCACCACTGTTGACGATAGATCCACGCCCAGCGCCGTCCATGAGGGCGCCGGAACCATTCTGCTCGCCAGCGCCCCCGTCCTGGACGACGAGCACGCCTATGCCATGGTCGTCCGAATGCCTTACCCGCAGCCGACCACCACGGTCAATGGCACATCCATGCGGGATTTCTCAGCGCCGCTCGACGTCGTCGCAATCCGCTTATCCGACGGCGCGATCACTGCGACGGCGACCCTGAGCGAGCGCATCTGGGTACACCCCCACACCCCCAACAACGTCTTCCCCTACGACCGATACCTCTGCCTGACCGAGGAGGGCACTCTGTTCGCCTGGGCCAGCGACCAGGGTCGAATGGGCGAGACCGTGGCCCGAACGTTGAACCTCTCCGACCTGTCCACCATTCTCGACGCCGGCTCCTTGACCTCGGAGACCATTCGAGGGCTCTCACCCCATGCGGTCGTCTGGTACTCCCGCATTGATGAGGAATCGGGCCGCACATGCACCGGTCTCATCAGCATGGACAACGGAGCCCACCATAAGGTGAATGAGGACCTCAACCTCTACGAGGTCTACGGGCGGTGGGCGATCGCCACCAGCAACGGCTCCGATGCGAAAGCCGATGATCCACCGCGAGTCATCAGTCTGGACACCGGCGAGGTCGTCACTCTGGCACAGGACGATCCCCTCAACTCCGCTTCCGATGATCACGTCTACACGCACTGCAGCGAGGGCTGGCGGATCGCAACCGGAAACGGCCTCCTCGACGTCCGCCGCCCGGAATCCAGCGAGCCCATCATCCATATGGTCAGGGAGGAGTCCTACTCCACCTCGACCGCGGTGTATAAGGATGTTCTCTACCTATTCGAGCTGAAGAACAGTATGGACGACTCCTACCGCCTGACCGCTTTCGATCTGCTCACAGGCGAGCAGATCAACGAGACGAGAATCGCGGGAACCGGGTTGGAGGCCGATATCTCGATCAACGCCTACGGCATGCACGACAGATTCGAGTTCATTCCCGCCACGTCCTGGGCCCAGGATGTGAACGAGTGGAAGCAGCGATAAGAATCGAGCCCCCTCGCCAAGATCGGTCGATCTCCGCGTCGAGATCGGTCGTAGTCCGCGTCGAGAGTCAGCGCAGCGGCAGGAGGATATCGGTGACCGCCTGGGCGGGCGGCGTCGTGGCGGGATCAGTGAGGTACTCCTCGACCACTGGATGATTCCGCGGCTCGTGCCCGGAGGTGGGCAGCCATTGACCGTAGAGCCACAGGTAGGCCGCGTGCATCGATGAGTAGGGGCCGGTGTAACGCATGACGGCGTAGCGTCCGGCGGGCACGACCCGGGTCTCCAGGTCCTCGGGCACCTCCGCCTCCGGGCCGACGACGGCGCCCGCCACCGCGCGCAGTGCGGCCTCGGGCACGGCGTCGGGATCGTCCTCGTAGATCGCCACCATGGGTTTCCGCAATCCCATGCGGTCGACGACGCGGGCGAAAGCCCGGCCGATGCCCATGTAGGAGCCCCGATGCTCAGCAACCGCGAGCCGGCGCTCGGGGCGCTCCTCGACCCGCACCGGATAGGGAGTCGGGCTCTCGGCATCGGGTATTACGGCGGGGCGCCGAGAGCCGCCGGTTCCGTTCGGTCCACCGGCCCGGTCGCTGCGAAAGCGCCCCGGAGTCCGGTCGTAGGCGCGCTGGAAGGCCCGGCTGAAGGCGTCCGTGGAGGTGAAGCCGGCGCGTCGGGCGATCCGCTCCAGAGGCCAGGCGTTCTGGGCGAGCATAGTGGCCGCGCGCTCCAGACGGAGGCGGCGCACAGTCTGAGCGGCGGTCTCACCCCGCACAGCCCGGTAGATGCGATGCCAGTGGTAGGGCGAGAATCCGGAGACGTCCGCAAGACGGTCGAGGCTGAGGTCGTCGTCGAGGTGGGCGTAAATGTAGTCGGTGACCGCATCAAGCTGGCGCTGGTACTGCTCGGCCCTCATGCGGCGGGGAGGACTCCCACGGACAGGCGGACGCTGCCGTCGGGGGCGTAGCACTCGTAGTCGGCACGGTAGTCGCGAGGCAAATCCTGGCGCGCCCAGATGCCCGCCCAAGCCTCGACGATGCTCTCGGGTCGGGAATCACTCACGACGACGACGTCCCGAGCGGACGCCGGGATTCTCGCAACCACCAGATCGTCGCGCCCGGGGCCGATCGCCTCACCGCGCCGGCCGATGATGAGGGTGTAGGCGCCATCGGCAACGTCGAAGGGAGTCTCGTAGTCGGTGTAGACGGCGTAGGTCTCAGTGCCGGGCGCGCCGACCAGGCCGGCTGCGGCTGCGGCCTCCCAGTGGGCCGGGATCGTGCGGGCCGCTTCGCGGTTCGAGGTCCGCAGCGGTAGCCCAACCACCTCGAAAGACTCAATAAGTTCTCGCATGAGCCCATCATGCCCACCGCCAACCGACGATTCTTGCGGAGTTCTCTTGCAGGTTTCTCTTAGCTCTCTTACGAACGTCCCCCCCCCCCCCGAGATCGGTCGATCTCCGTGTCGAGATCGGTCCGGGCTCAAGGGCTGGTTCCAGGGCTTCCAGGACGCCCCGGAGGCGTCGTCTAGCGATCGACCACCAGGACGGCCGAACCGCTTCCCGTCACCTGCTGGCGCACCACGCCATGGCTATCGACGGCGATTGTCGGACCGTTGGTGCTCGCCACGGTCACCGGCACGCCCGCCTGGGCCGCATGCAGGCTGATATCGGCAGCATGGAACTGCTTCTGCAGATAACCATATGTAGCATCGTCGAGCGTCGCGTAAGCGGAATCGGCTCCGCGCAGACGCGTAACAATATCCGGATAATGCATGTCATAGCACACGTAAGCGGTGACATTCTGCCTGTTATTGAAGGCACTTCGATCCGTGTACCAGTCGGTACCGTCCTCATCCGGAGCAATATGAGCCTTGTAATTGGTCAGGATCTGCCGGCCGTCCTGATCAAGAATAACGACCGCCTTATAGTCGCCCTTATCGCCATCGCCGCCGTCGCCCCGCCGCACCGTCGTGTGATACACCAGCCGGACGCGCTGCTCCGCGGCGAATTCTGCCAGTCGACTCTCACTCGCCGTAGGAATGGAGTTCTCCGGCCAGACCACCGTGACAACGTCTTGCGATGCATCACGTTCCTGCAGGGCTTGATCGGTCGCCTCAATAAGGTCATCGACATCATCCTCGGTGGCCGGCTGATCGATACCGCCACGGGTCAGCATCTGCACGGCGATCGCCGGTGACGCCGAGTGCGCGGGCAAATGCCGCACCAGGAAGTGACCGCCCACCGCCGCGGCGACGATCACGGCCGCCGCCATGGCGCTCACCCGCCAACCGCGTCGAGCCCCTATCCAGGTCAGGAGAATGCCCACCGCCACAACCACGGCCTCGACAACAGCCTCCCCGCCGAAGCCGCCGAGCCAGATCAGGGCGCTATTGCGCCACAGGCTGTACCCGGAATAGGGCAACCACCAATCCTCGGTCACCGGCATGTGCAATCGCAGCCACAACCAACCGCACCACACCAGCATGAAAAGTGGGGCAATCACCCGCATTCCCCACCGCTGACGCAGCCGCACCAACCAGAATATATTCGCCAGCAGAGCCGCGAAACCGAAACTCGCGGCGAACGCCAGCCACGGCGTCATGAACGAGTAGTACCAGTACGTCGTCGGTATGAGCCAGGCAAAAGTGAACACCAGCCCTACCGGATGAGCATGCTTCACCGGCACCATCCGCAGCACCGCGAATACCGGCCAGAAGGCCAGCAGCGACCCCAACTGCAGCCACCACACCGGCATGAACGCACCCAGAGCCAGAATCGCGCCGGCTATAAAAGCCAGCGCATAGCACCACACTAGCACCCTTTGCTGTTTCACGATAACAACCCTAGCACTCCGCTACCGGGCGAGCTCGCCGAGCCGCATACCTTGCGGGACGATCGGGAGTGGGCCACCGATCGTCCCGCGCCTACCGGGATCCGGGATCACGGCCCGCACTCGCCTTGACGGCGGACATCGGGCACGGCCGGAGCCGGACCTCACGCCGCGGGATCGACTACCTCAACGCCAAGACGGCGGGCGGTCGCGGCGAGCTGATCGTCATGGGTCAGCATAACGACAGGATCCCGCTCACAATGGAGCATGAGAGCCGTTCCCAGATGAATGGCATCAAAGGACTTAAGAGAATCAGTAAGTCCGCAGGCGTTCTCCACAACCTCGCGGTCGATATCAATAAGATGGATTTCATCGAGAAGCGTACGGGCGCTCTGCACAGTATCCGACGGCGTGATGCTGCGCTTGGCGACGCGGATCAGTTCTACTTCCAAAAGGACAGAAGACACCAATTCGGATTCCGAGATCTCCTCGATCAGAAAACGCTCGACCGCATCACCTCCTTCCTGATTCAGAAGAGGTAATGCGAGCACGGATGTGTCAACGTAGAACATCGAGATCGATCTCTTCCCGATCCTCATCGAGGAGCTGCTGAAGTGTCATGCCCTTGGGAAGAGATCCGGCAACCACAGGAATATGGCGCCCCCTCTTCGCGGGACGCACTTTTCCCTCGCGCACCAGACGCTCGTACGGGCGCTCCTCGGGATCGATAGGAACAATGCGCACAATAGGGCGCCCACGATCGGTAACGGTCACGGCCTGACGATTCTCCTCGACACCGTGGACGATCCTGCCGGAGTACTGGTTGAGCTCCCGAAGGCTGACGGTCCGCAGTGGTGCCGGAGAAGCGGATGGCGCTTCTAGAGATAATGATGAACCTGACTCGGATGCGACCTCGGCGCTCATGTCATGAGGATACACCCCGTCCTACTTGTTCTACATCTCCGCCTCGCCCGCCTCGCCCTCAGACCCGCACCCGGCCACTGCGTCCGCTCACGCTGCGCACTCCGCCGACCTACCATGGACATCATTGGAGATCACACGCCAGCAGCTGCGGGGAGACCGAAGATGCCGAGCATGCCGAAGATACCGAGAAGCCAGAACCGCACCCCGTCGTGGAGGCTGCGCATGAACGGCTCACCGCACTTGCGCGTGACCTCCCCCGGGATCGCCGAGGACGAGCGCTTCCTCCTCACGCACACGGGGCGCGGCGACGACGTCTCCCCCGAGCTGCGCATCAATGGGCTGACCGATGACGTCGCGCGGCTGGCGGTGGTCCTCACCGATGAGACGCACCCGCTGCTGGGCTCGATGACGCACTGGCTCATCTGGAACCTGCCTGCCCAGTCGGTCATCGAGGCCGGGCTGCCGAGCGGGCGCATCACCCGGGACGGAGCCGTCCAGGGCCGGGGCTACGGACTGCACCGCTACCGCGGGCCCAAGCCGCCGCGCGGAACCAGCCACCGCTACTCCTTCCTGGTTCTGGCGCTCGACGCGCCGCTGAGCTGTCCGGCCCGGGCCGGCACGCGCCGCTTCTGGCGGAGCGCAGCCGGACACATCCTCCAATGGGGCGTCCTGGAGGGCGTCTTCGAGTAGAGCGGGGACCCGCCGCCTGGTCATCGAGCCGGGGCGAGCCGTACACCGCCCTCAGGCTGCAAGCGGGTCGAAGACGGCGAGACCGTGGGAGCGGGCGGCATCCGCCAGACGGACATCGTGGGTGAAGACGGTGACCGGATCGCGCGGGTCATCGAGAAGCAGCGCAGTGGCCAGGTGAATGGCGTCCAAGGACTTCAACTCCTCGGTCATGGCACAGGCGCGCTCGACCACGTCGTCGTTGATGGGCATCAGTTCCACGCCGTCGAGGAGTTCCTGAGCGATGGTCAGCGATAGCCTTTCCCGATGGAGAGCCCTCATCATCTCTATCTGCAGCAAGACGGAGGACGTCACTCGTTCTCGAGATGCCAGCCTATTAAGAAAAGCCTGGGCCGAGGCAGCGCCCTCCTGACCAAGAAGAACCAGTAACGCTGCTGACGTATCGACGTAGATCACCGGTCTTCCAAACGCTCGCTGAAAAGGAAATCGTCGAGGTCAGTTTCTTCGGAGAGGGCATAGCGCTCCGCCGGCAACCGGAAAGGATGCTTGGCGGGTCGGACCTGGCCCTGGCGGACCATGCGCTCGTACCAGGACTCCTCGCGCCGGATCGGGACGATCTGGGCGATGGGACGGCCGTCGTCGGTCACCGTCACGGGCACGCCGGAGGACTCCACCTCGCGGTAGATCTCCCCGGCTCGCTGACCGACCTCGCGCAGACCCACGCTTCTGGGAGCCGGGGCCGCGGGCATGCTCATCGCATTCATGACATCAGGGTAGCGGCGGGCATTCCGAGCGAACAGCCCGCCCATGAACCGATCTCGAGCCGGAACCGGACCGATCTCGACGCGGGAGCGACGTCAGGCCGCCCGGTAGGTGAAGCGCTCCCAATCGAGGACCCGGATGCGCTCGGCCATGCGCTCGCACTCGGCGTCCCACCCCGCGGCCGTCACCGCGAAGTCACCGGTCGTCCCCTTGCCGCGCGCCTGCTGCAGGGCGTACACCCGCGCTCCAGCCTCGCGCACCCTGCGGGCCACCTCGAGGGCGTCGTCGGCGGTCACATCTCCGGGCACGACCGTCGTGCGCACCTCGAAAGGGACCTCCGCCTCCAGCAGCACCCGCAGGCTCTCCCATGCCTTTGCGCCGCCGGGGCGCCCAACCACGTCCTGGTAGTGCTCGGGCAGCGCCTTGATGTCCAGCCCCACCCAGTCCACGAGCCCGGATGCGACCAGGTCGTGCAGACGCCGCGGGTACGCGCCGGCGGTGTGAAGCCCGACCCGGAAGCCGGCCTCGACGACCTCGGCCACGGCATCGGCGAGCGCGTCCTGGCGCAGCGCCTCACCACCGGTGAAGACGACGCCGTCGAGCAGCCCGCGGCGACGCCTCAGCAGCGCGCGCACCTCCTCCCAGGCGACGGCCCCGGGCGTGCGCGTGGGGATGAGCGCCTGATTGTGGCAGTAGAAGCAGTTCC